>Ga0129333_10006543_pt1 | contig 11023 bp, 10 predicted proteins | sample CPB6_08_DNA_FD_94474 | JGI IMG/M metagenome (GOLD analysis project Ga0129333, IMG submission 94474) | Freshwater to marine salinity gradient microbial communities from Chesapeake Bay, USA - CPBay_Sum_0.6_0.8_DNA | ecosystem: Environmental > Aquatic > Marine > Coastal | place: USA: Chesapeake...
TGCTAATGGGGCAAAGCCGTGTGTTTTACTCCATGAGTAACGATGGATTATTACCGAAAGCTTTTGGTGAATTGCATCCGAAGTTCCAAACGCCATTTAAGGCCAATTGGATCTTGTTTGTATTTGTTGGATTATTCGCAGCGTTCGTACCCGGAAGTGTAGCCGGAGACCTTACATCGTTCGGTACCCTGTTTGCGTTTATTTTAGTGAGCGCAGGAGTTTGGATTATGCGTGTAAAAAACCCAGAATTTGTTCGTCCATTTAAAACACCCTTGGTTCCTCTGGTTCCAATTTTGGGAATCCTTGTATGTACGGCAATGATTGTTTCTCTAGATATTCAAACCCTTAAAGTTGCTGGCGCATGGATGGCTCTGGGGTTAATCATCTATTTTGCATACAGCAGAAAGAACTCTCATTTGCATAAATAGGAACCCTTTAATTTATCGCTATCTATGGGCAATGTCCCGCAGAAATCTTTAGGACTCCTTGACGCTACCTTGCTTGTTGCCGGGTCTATGATTGGGTCAGGGATATTCATCGTATCCTCGATTATGATGAATGACATCGGTTCACCCGCATGGATGCTTGTCTTGTGGGTTTTAACCGGTATCATTACAATTTTGGCAGCCCTAAGTTATGGTGAATTGGCGGGGATGATGCCAAATGCAGGTGGACAATACGTCTACATTCAGCGGGCCTTTGGAAGGTTGCTATCGTTTCTATATGGATGGACTGTATTTACGGTTATTCAAACCGGTGTAATTGCCGCGGTGGCCGTTGCCTTTGCAAAATATACCGCCGTATTTTTCCCTTCTTTAAACGATGTGATATTGGATATCTCATTCCTTAAACTTACCTATGGGCATGTAGTAGCCATTGGGTCTGTGTTGGTCCTGACCTATTCAAACGCTCAAGGATTAAAAAATGGTAAAATCATTCAATTTGTTTTTACATCCGCGAAGTTGTTTGCCCTATTTGCCCTCATCATTTTAGGGATTTACTTGGGTTTTAAAACAAATGTGTTTGCCTTAAATATGACGGATGCGTGGAAGGCGTTTAAGACAAGTAATGAGGCTGGCGTAATAAGCACAACACCACTAATGGGTTGGGCATTGGTGGGAGCACTCGGAGCAACAATCATAAATTCGCTGTTTTCCGCTGATGCTTGGAACAATGTAACGTTTATTGCAGGGGAAATAAGAGATCCTAAAAAAAATATACCCCGTAGTTTGTTCTTAGGCACACTGATCGTTACCGTAATTTATGTGTTAGCGAATGTAGCGTACCTCATGTTATTGCCCAATCAAGATATTATGAATGCCCCAAGTAACCGGGTAGGTGCAGCGGCAGCACATGTAATTTTTGGTGAACCTGGTGTATTAATTATGGCCGGCTTAATTATGATTTCAACCTTCGGATGCAATAACGGACTAATCCTTGCGGGTTCGCGTTTATATCATGCGATGGCGAAAGATGGCTTGTTTTTCAAAAAAGCAAATGAACTGAATACACATGGGATTCCAAGCGCTGCCTTATGGATTCAATGCCTATGGGCTTCTATCTTGTGTTTATCAGGAAAATATGAAGACCTACTTACCTACAGTACCTTTGCCAGTTTATTGTTTTACATTTTGACGATCGCCGGTATTTTTCGTTTGCGTAAAACAGAACCTGATACACCTCGTCCATACCGAGCATTTGGCTACCCACTCCTCCCCATACTCTATATTGCAATTACAAGTAGCATTTGTTTACTTCTTTTAATTTATAGTCCTATAAACACCTTAATTGGACTCTTCATTGTGGCTATAGGTATTCCTGTTTACTTTCTTACCGCTAAAAAACAATAGGACGCTTAAAAAATACGTTTGGGTAGGCTATGAGTCAACACCCTAAACTAACGCAGCGAACAAAATCAGGTCTAATCGTGTGGAGTATCCTAGCCCTTGGGATTGTACTTACCCCCCGAATTATTAGAACTTGCTTTCCAGGAGAACCTATTAAAATCGAGATAAAAACACTGAATAAGATCAAGCGATTCAGAAAGGCAGAACGAAAGAAACAATGGTATTACAAACGGAATAGATATCACACACCGCCGTCGAAATTCAACCCAAATGACTATTCCTTAAGCCAATGGATGGCACTCGGGTTAACCGAAAAACAAGCCAACGTGGTGTTGAAATTCTGTAAATATCCTCTTAAATCAAATGAGGATTTAAAACGAATTTTTGTGATCCCAGAAGCCCTGTATCAACGAATTAAAGATTCCACCATATATTCCAGCAAAGCACCCAACCATAACACTTCAAACGTATCAACCCTTCAACCGGAAAAACAACCAAAGCGTATCACTATTGGTGCGATCGATAGCGCCAAATTAGTTTCTATTAAAGGAATTGGTCCATTTTATGCCAAAGTGATCATGCGTTACGAGCGGGCCTTAGGGGGATTCCATAAAAAAGAACAACTACTAGAAGTATATAAAATGAATTCAGAAACCTATGAAATACTTTGTAATAAACTCGATTTTTCAGAAACACAGATTCGTAAAATTTCGATTAACAAGGCCAATGCAGAAGAACTCGATCGCCATCCATACTTGAATCGATGGCAAGCTAACTCGATCGTAAAGATGAGAATTCAATTGGGGGGATTTCAATCACTGAACGAACTTCGGAAATCACATTTAATTAACACAGAAGATTTTGAGAAGTTAGAACCATACGTATCTTTGTAACATGGAACTATCAAATAAAATTCAACTCGCCATTCGCGATGTACATGATTTCCCAAAAGAGGGAATTGTGTTTAAAGACATCACGCCAATTATGATGAATGCAGGGCTGAGCAATGAAATTCTTGAAGCATTAGCGGAGCAATTTAGGTCAGAAAATCTTCAGGGCATTGCTGGCATTGAAAGCAGGGGATTTTTATTTGGGTTCCCTTTAGCTATGGCACTAGGCATTCCGTTTATAATGATTCGAAAAAAAGGAAAGTTGCCGTATGAGAAAATCTCACATGCTTACGATTTAGAATATGGTTCCGCGGTAATTGAAATGCATTCTGATGCCCTTAGCCCAGGGGACCGAATCTTAATCCATGATGACCTTTTAGCCACAGGAGGTTCAGCAGCAGCAGCAGCCGAACTAATTCAAAAATGCCAAGGTGTCGTTGCGGGATTCAATTTTATGGTTGAATTGCAATTTTTAGAAGGGCGCGAAAAACTAAAAACCTACTCTGAGAACATATCAAATCTCGTCCAGTATTAACATCAACGAATCAATCAACATGAACTTCGAGAAAAATGAAAACCAGCAAATGATTGCACAAATGGTGCGCGATTTTGCAGAAAAAGAAATCAGACCCCATATGATGAATTGGGATCGCGACGAGTATTTTCCCGTGGAAACCATGAAACGAATGGGAGAATTAGGTTTACTCGGCATATTCGTTCCTGAAACGTACGGTGGATCAGGCTTTACTTATTTTGAATACGCTACGGCACTTATGGAGCTTGGAAGAGTTTGTGGGGGAATTGGCCTTAGTGTAGCAGCTCATAATTCGTTGTGTACCGGACATATTTATTATCACGGAAATGAAGAACAAAAAAGACGATTTCTACCCAAGTTGGCCAGTGGAGAATTCATTGGCGCATGGGGCTTAACCGAACCTAATACTGGGTCTGATGCCATGCGCATGAAAACAACGGCCGTAAAAGACGGGAATGATTGGATCATAAACGGGGCAAAGAATTGGATTACACATGGTCTTTCCGGAGATGTAGCCGTAGTATTAGTTAGAACTGGTGAACTACTCGATAGCAATGGGATTACAGCCTTTATTATCGAAAAAGGCATGCCGGGATTTTCAGCCGTAAAAATCAAAGATAAATTTGGTGTACGCGCAAGTGAAACCGCTGAATTAATTTTCGATAATGTCCGTGTACCTCAAGAAAACGTACTGGGTGAAGTTGGTCAAGGATTTAAACAAGCCATGCAAGTATTAGATGGTGGTAGAATCTCCATCGCTGCGCTCGGATGTGGAATTGCTAGAGGAGCGTTCGAGGCTTCGGTTAAGTATGCAAAAGAACGGGAACAGTTTGGACAACCCATTGCAGGATTCCAAGCCATTGCATTTAAACTCGCGGATATGGCCACAGAAATTGAAGCTTCCGAACTTTTAACTTTTCAAGCGGCATACAGAAAAAACAATAAGTTAAGCGTCACAAAAGAAGGTGCCTTTGCTAAATACTTCTCATCTGAAGTAGCAGTAAAATGTGGCAACGAAGCCGTTCAAATCATGGGAGGCTATGGCTATACCAGAGAGTATCCAGCAGAGAAATTCTTAAGAGATTCCAAACTTCTTACCATTGGTGAGGGAACTTCAGAAATTCAAAAATTAGTTATCTCAAGAGATTTAATAAAATAAATTTGGATTATTAGCGGTTTACCGTATCTTTGCAATCCTAAAAGTTAGAACATATGCTTATTATTCCGATTAAAGAAGGTGAAAACATCGAACGTGCACTTAAGAAGTACAAGAAAAAGTTTGAAAAAACAAACGTAATGAAACAACTTCGAGCGCGTAAAGAATTCGAAAAACCATCTATTTCTCGACGTCAAGAAGTAATTCGTGCCGCTTATAAGCAACGTATGCAATCACAACAATTGTAACATTACAACTCATATTTCGTTAAGGGGCTTAGGCCCCTTTTTTATGCTCCAAAAATTCTACGAATACTTGCGCTTTGAAAAGCGTTTTTCTGAACATACCCTCGTCGCGTATACGACGGACTTAGAGCAATTCATCGTATTTTCCGAGGTAACTACCCTGCAAGACATCACTCAATTGAAATCAGTATTCATACGCGGTTGGATTGTTCAACTCATGGAAGAAGGCTACTCTAATAAAAGTGTAAATCGCAAATTGGCGTCACTGCGAACCTTGTTCAAATGGCTAAGGAAAGAAGGTATTAGTGTTGAAAATCCGATGTCGAGAATTCGAGGACCAAAAGTTGAAAAACGACTCCCCTCCTTTGCCAGAGAACAAGAACTGGGATCAGACCGAACGAAGCACCTATTTCATAACGACTTTAATGGCTTACGCGATGAATTAATGCTGGAATTATTTTACCAAACAGGCATTCGTTTAAGCGAACTTATTGGGTTAACCCTACAAGATATTCAATCCAATAGCATCAAGGTATTGGGAAAACGAAATAAAGAGCGGATCATTCCAATTAGTTCCTCCTTACACCATATACTTAACCGCTATATCGCAGCACGAACAGCATATGCCAAATGTAATCGCTTATTGATTCTAGAAAACGGTAAGCCACTTTATCCAGCGTTCGTATATCGAAAAATTCATCAAATGCTTGGCACGCTTACTACCTTAGATAAACGAAGTCCGCATGTATTAAGACACACCTTTGCTACACACATGCTAAATAACGGCGCTGGGCTTGAAACCCTAAAGGCCTTACTTGGACATGCTTCGCTCGCTGCAACGCAAGTATACACGCACAACTCCTTTGCGCAATTGAATCAAATCTATCGGCATGCGCATCCTCGGATGAATAAACACTAGGGGTTTAATTTAGGATTCTTCAAATGCCGCTCTGCATCGCGTTGCGTTTTCTTATCGAGATTTTTTATCATGGCATGCGTAAGATCAATTCCTGTTTGATTTGCAATGCAAATTAAAACAAACATTACATCCGCTAATTCATCTCCTAACTCCTTGTTTTTGTCGGATTCTTTTTCACTTTGCTCACCATATCTTCGAGCCATAATTCGCGCAACCTCACCTACTTCTTCTGTAAGCATTGCCATGTTCGTTAAGGGATCAAAATAGCGAACACCGTTCTCTTGTATCCATTGATCAACTAAGGCTTGTGCTTCATCTATTCTCATATGCTTTCATGTATTGTTTCACATATTTTCCAATAATATCAAATTCTAAATTAACGCGGTCACCTATAGCAATTTGATGAAAGGTTGTATGCTCATACGTATATGGAATAATGCAAACACTGAATTGATTCGGCCGGGCATCGACTACCGTTAGGCTAACGCCATTCACCGTAATGGAACCTTTTTCTACAGTCAATTGATCCCCTTCATAAGTAAAGGTAAATTTCCAACTCCCCTCTTGGTCTTCAATGGCACTGCAAATCCCAACCGTATCAACATGGCCTTGAACAATATGTCCATCAAGCCTGCCGTTGTGCTGCATACTTCGCTCCAAATTGACTAAATCTCCAAGTTTCCAGTCGGCCAGATTTGTCTTCAAAATCGTCTCATGAATAGCAGTAACCTGATATTTAGCAGCAGATGGATTGACATGCACCACGGTCAAACAACAGCCATTATGAGAAACACTTTGATCCACATTAAACGAAGGCGCTAAGGCTGTGCTTAAGGTAAGTGTTATGTTGTTTTGGTGCTTTTCAATCTGAACCACACATCCCATTTCCTCAACAATCCCTGTAAACATGATTTAATTGCTTTGATTAATAAATTTATAGCCAACCCCGCGAATCGAATGGAAATATTTTGGGTGTTTTTGATCTCCTTCAAACATCTTACGAAAAGCCAATACAAAGTTATCAATTGTTCGGGTTGTAGGGTATACATCCTCTCCCCAAACTTTATCTAATATCTCATCTCGAGATAATACCCGGTTTTCATTTTCTACAAAAAGCTTAAGTAGGGTCATTTCTTTTTTAGACAAGGTGTGGATTTCTTGAGTAGTTGTATTCGATACCTCCATGGACTCAAAATCGAGTTCAAATAATCCAAGTTTATAGGAAAGTGTTTGTCTTGGAATTAATACTTGAATTCTAAGCATTAATTCTTCTAAGTTAAATGGCTTGGCCAGATAATCATTAGCTCCGGCTTTCAAACCCTCAATGCGGTCAGAGGTGTTTCCTTTTGCGGATAAAAATAAGATTGGGACGTTGCTAAGGGACCGAATTGCTTTACATAATTCTATTCCGGAATGCCCTGGGAGCATATTGTCAAGCATAACTAAATCGCAAGAAATCACGTGCTGTAAGTTTGCCATTACATGGTCGCCGTGTATGTATTTTAGGGTGCTATATCCTTCTTTAACTAGGTTAAATAAAATAAACTCCATCAAGATTGGGTCGTCCTCAACGACGCAAATTCTCACCATTTTTTGAACATTAAAAATTGTATATTTGTGAGTGAAATTAAACAAAATCCTTTCTCTATGAAAAAACTTTTACTCGGATTCATAAGCGCATTTGCACTAACCATCTCAATTCAAGCACAGGTTCATGTGTTTTCAAAACAAGTGTTTGGTAAGGAAGTGCCAACAGCACAAGTTGCTGCGCCTAATTTAGTGCAATTACAACAAGAAGATATTTTACGTGATAAACAAGGACTTCTTTATCGAATTGGTGTGGCTCGAATAGTTAATCTTTCTCCACAAAATGCTGGTATCTGGACTACTCTGGGAAATGGAGACCGTCAATGGAAATTGCGTGTTAGCTCGGAAGGTGCTGAAGCATTAAGCTTCTTATTTCAAACCTTTAAACTATTCGGTAATTCTACCTTAGAAATTAAAAATAATCAAGGGGCTTTACTACACCAAGTTTTAACGGCTAAGGATGTTGAGGAACACTTTATGTTCAATGCTGCATTATGTGCTGGAGATGAAATGGTACTTATTTTGACCGAACCAGCGCATGTGACTCCATCCGAATTGTTCATTGACCGAATCATGTACAACTATCGCTCTACAGGAACCGGTACTGAAGAAAAAATCAATGAATCTGAGGCGTGCGAAGTAAACGTAAACTGTTCTCCGGTTGGTGATAACTGGCAAGATGAAAAACGCGGTGTTGCGCGAATTTATGTGGTTGAAGGGAACCAGGCCGGGTGGTGTACAGGTTCGTTGATAAACAATTTAGCGAATGACTGCAAGCCGTTATTTTTAACTGCATTGCATTGCGGGGTTAATTGTTCTGCGGCAGACTTTAATCAATGGAAGTTTTATTTTCGCTACGAATCTCCGAACTGTACCAATCCTAATACCGCTGGAACCTTAGATGACTATTTCATCAATGGATGTGTAAAGCTTTCAGATTCTGGTGATGGCGGAGGAACGACAGGTTCTGACTTTTTATTAGTGCAATTAGGTACAGCAGCAAATCAAGCAACTACGATTACTACGCTTAAATCAGCCAACTTTAATGCCTATTGGAACGGATGGGATGCAAATAATACGGCAACTACCGGTGGAACAGGAATTCATCACCCAGCAGGTGACATTAAAAAGATTTCTACGTTCAGTGGGAATACAGTTTCAAGCACGTGGGGAAGCACGCCAAATACTCACTGGAGATTGGTTTGGACAGCTAACACAAACGGCCACGGTGTAACGGAAGGAGGTTCTTCGGGTTCACCCATATTTAATAATTCCTCAGGAAGAATTATTGGTACACTTACCGGCGGTGGTTCTTTTTGTAATGCAACGAACCAACCTGATTTTTATGGTAAGGTTTCATACCATTGGATTTCAAACGGGACAACAAACAACCGCCGCCTGAAGCCATTCCTAGACCCCGCAAATACTGGGGCATTAACTCAAAATGGTTCAGCGGATCCTTGCTCATCTCCATCAGTTCCGGTAGCTAATTTTATTGGAACACCAACCACTGTAAATGTTGGGAGCAATGTTACATTTACAGATCAATCAACTGGGGTTCCTACTTCGTGGGCTTGGACCATATCTGGCAGTGGGTGGGTTTATACAAGTGGTACAAATGCAAGCTCACAGAATCCTGTTGTTACCTTTAATACGGTTGGTCAATATACCGTGACACTTGTCGCTACGAATGCAATGGGAAATGATTCCGAAATAAAAACCAACTATATCAATGTTGTGCAGCAAACAGGACCTTGTACACCTTCTATTTCAAATGCTTGTGATGAATTTATCGGAGGCGTGCAATTAAATACCTTAAACAACACCAGTTCATGCACTGCAGGTGGATACGCAGACTATAGCAATTTGTCAACTACCTTGGCGAAGGGAACGGCATATTCAGCAACCATTATTCCAGGAATTACGGGCCAAGCAAATCCTGGCGCGTATACAGATGACGAAATTGCAATTTGGATTGATTACAACAACGATATGGATTTCAATGATGCTGGTGAGCAGGTTGGATATGTACTGGTTGCGACGGGATGGAGCAACGTATTTAATTTCACTGTCCCAATGTCTGCTACTACCGGTGCCTTGAACATGCGTGTTCGTATTTCTTATTCGCCAGATGGAGCTATTGATCCGTGCGCTGTGGCTACTTATGGTGAAACCGAAGATTATACCGTTAATATCACCGCAACATCGGGACTTGAGGGACTTAATGCTAACTTGGTTTCTATTTATCCAAATCCAACGGAAAATAAAGTAACGATTGCATTGGGTGAGTTAGCTAAAGAAACAAATCAAATTGATGTACTTGATATCACAGGTAAAATTGTTCGTCAGCTTTCTCATCTTAATGGATCTGTTGCTGAATTAGAACTAAGCAACCTAGCAAAAGGAATTTACCATGTGGTAATTTCAACGAATCAAGGAACGATTACGAAACAAGTAATTAAACAATAAGTAAGCACTTCAAGTAGTTAAAGCCCCGGAATCCGGGGCTTTTTTTTGTACTTTCGCAGTATGAGGATCGAAGTTACTCATCCCGGATTTCTTACGCTCCTGCCCGATTCCCCAGGGGTCTATAAATACTATGATGCGAAAGAGAAATTACTTTATGTTGGCAAAGCCAAACACTTAAAAAAAAGGGTTTCTAGTTATTTCAACAAAACACACGAGGATGCCAAAACAAGAATTCTTGTAAGGCAAATTCATTCGATTGAATTAATACTGGTTGACTCTGAAATGGATGCCTTGTTACTAGAAAACAACCTCATCAAAGAAAATAAACCACGGTATAACATTCTATTAAAGGATGATAAAACCTATCCATGGATTTGCCTAAAAAAGGAACCCTTCCCACGTGTCTTTATTACGCGAACTAGGTATGCTAATAAAGACGAATATTTTGGTCCCTACCCCAAAGGGAAAATTCACAAGCAACTTTTAGATATTATACATGAACTATATCCGATTCGTTCCTGTTCGTTGGATTTATCTGAACAAGCCATCGAACGAAAGCAGTATAAAGTCTGTTTAGAATATCATTTGAAACGCTGTGATGGTCCATGCATTAATTCTGCTCTTAATGAACTATACGAGGGGTATATCGCAGAAATCCGCTTACTCCTAAAGGGAAAGACCTTTACTTTGATTCAAGCGCTTAAACGGCAAATGAATGAACATGTAAGCAAGCTCGAGTTTGAACAAGCGCATCTGATGAAATCCAAACTTGAAGCACTCGAAGGGTACCATGCTAAATCGGTCATGGTAAATAATCCCAAAATCAACTGCGATGTATTAACCTTATCTCAAGAAGATCACCTAGTTTTATATAATTACCTGTGGGTTCGGGAAGGACGTGTTGATTTTTCTGTGTCTGACCAGGTCAATTTACCGATCAATGAATCATTAGATGACCTAGCGAAGATTATTTGGCATCAGCTACACATGGGTTTCAATAGCCAAGAACATGAAATTATAAGCAATGTAGATATCACCAATGACCTGCCAGGATTTCATTTTAGTAAACCCTTACGAGGGGAAAAATCAGATCTTATTGCATTCTCAATTAAAAATATAAAACATCGCACCAATCAAACGGAAGCACCGAAAAATGTGGTTAACGTAACGGATCGCATTGCACACTTGCAAGAAGGCTTGCGCCTACCCGTTGCGCCAACGCACATTGAGTGTTTCGATAATTCTAACTTTCAAGGAACAAATGCTGTGGCTGCTTGCGTAGTTTTTAAAAACGGGCTACCCTCCAATTCAGAATATCGACATTTTAACATCAAAACAGTTATAGGACCGGATGATTTCGCTTCTATGAAAGAAA
>Ga0129333_10006545_pt1 | contig 11021 bp, 8 predicted proteins | sample CPB6_08_DNA_FD_94474 | JGI IMG/M metagenome (GOLD analysis project Ga0129333, IMG submission 94474) | Freshwater to marine salinity gradient microbial communities from Chesapeake Bay, USA - CPBay_Sum_0.6_0.8_DNA | ecosystem: Environmental > Aquatic > Marine > Coastal | place: USA: Chesapeake Bay...
GGTGGTCTTCAACCTCAAGCAGCGCTACACCGGCGTGTCGGCCACGGTGAATGCGCTCGTGCCGCTGCAGATGGGGCAGTGGCGGCTGGGTTACTGCGGCAGCACCCTGTCCAACGGCGTGGCAGGCATGACGCTGCGCGAGGCGATGCGTCTGTCGCGCACGCCGCCTGAAGGGCGGGCGTTTCGTATCTGGCATGTGCGTCGCGACCACGAGATGATGGCCGGGCTGTGGGCGCGCGATGTGCTGCGCCTGCCTGTGCGCCTGGTGTTCACCTCGGCGGCGCAGCACCTGCATGGCTGGTTCCCGCGCTGGCTGATCTCGCGCATGGATGCGGTGATCTCCACCACACCCAAGGCGGCGAGCTTCGTGCCCAATACCACCGCTGTGGTGGCGCATGGCATCGACCTGACGCGCTTTTCGCCGCCCGCCGACAAGCTGGGCGCATGGGCCGACAGCGGCCTGCCCGGCAAGTACGGCATCGGCGTGTTCGGGCGGGTGCGCGATGACAAGGGCACCGATGTGTTTGTCGACGCGCTGATCGAGGCGCTGCCGCACCTGCCGGATGCCACGGGCGTGATCGCCGGGCTGGCGCAACCCCAGCACCAGGCCTACCAGCAGGATTTGAAGGACCGCATCGCGCGCGCCGGCCTGAGCGGTCGCATCGTGTTCCTGGGCGAGGTGCCCGCCGGTGAAGTGCACCGCTGGTACCAGCGGTGCCTGGTCTGCGTGGCCTGCCCGCGCTACGAGCCCTTCGGCCTCACGCCCTTTGAGGCGGCGGCGTGCGGCTGTGCGCTGGTGTGTTCGCGCACCGGCGCCTTCGAGATGCTGGTGCAGCCCGGCGTGAACGGGGCGCTGGTGGACACGGGCGACGCCAGGGGCCTGGCCGCCGCACTGCGCGAGCTGCTGGCCGATCCGGTGCGTGCTGCAGCCCTGGGCGTGGCGGCACGCGAGCGCGTCACGCAAGGCTTCTCGTTGCAGCGCGAAGCCGAGGGCATTGGCGCGGTGTACCAGCAGCTGTTTGACGCTGGCGCCCGCGCGGCAACGTGATGGCCAGCCGCCTGACACGGCTGTTGTGGCCAGAGCGCATGGCGCTTGCGGCCTACGCCGCGCTGATGTCGGTTGCCACGCCGCTGCTGCGCCTGAAGCTGTGGCGCCGGGCGCAGCGCGAGCCTGCGTATGCAACGCAAGTGCATGAGCGCTTTGCGCGCTACGAAGCGGCTGCCCCGCCGCCTGGCTGCGTGTGGGTGCATGCGGTGTCGCTGGGTGAAACGCGGGCGGCCGCGGTGCTGCTGCGCGAGCTGCGCGCGCTGCACCCCGGCGTGCCGGTGCTGCTGACCCATGGCACCGCCACCGGGCGTGCGCAGGGCGAGGGCTTGCTGCAGCCCGGCGACATGCAGGCCTGGCTGCCGTGGGATACGCCTTCAGCGGTGCGGCGCTTTCTGGCGCACTTTCGCCCGCGCGTGGGGGTGCTGATGGAAACCGAGGTGTGGCCGGCGCTGGTGCAGGGCTGCGCGGATGCGGGGGTACCGCTGGTGCTGGCCAATGCGCGGTTGAATGCGCGCTCGTTCGGTCGCGCGCAGCGCCTCGCGTGGCTGTCCGGGCCGGCCTATCGCCACCTGTCGGCTGTGCTGGCGCAAGGCGATGACGATGCGCAGCGGCTGGCTGCCCTGGGCGCCCTGGTGTCGGGCGTGTTTGGCAACCTCAAGTTCGACATCGAAGCCGATGCGGCGCAGGCAGCGGTGGGGCGGGGCTGGCGTGCGCGCGTCGCACCCGCGTCAGCGAAGACGCCGCCTGCCCGCCCGGTGGTGATGCTCGCCTCCAGCCGCGAGGGCGAAGAAGCCTTGTGGCTGCAGGGCGTGGCCGACGCTGTGGCGCACGGCGCCAGTGCCGGACATCCCCCCTTGAGCGACGGGCTGTGGCTGGTGGTGCCGCGCCATCCGCAGCGCTTTGATGAAGTGCACCGCCTGCTGACGGAGGCGGGCTGGTGGGTCACGCGGCGCAGCGCGCTGAACGACGATGCGACCGTGCCATCGGAAGGCGGTCGAAGCAATGCGCCGCAGGCCCTGCTCGGCGACAGCGTTGGCGAGATGCAGGCGTACTACGCGATGGCCGATGTGGCGCTGCTGGGAGGCAGTTTCGCGCCGCTGGGCGGGCAGAACCTGATCGAGGCGCTGGCCTGCGGCTGCCCGGTGGTGATGGGGCCGCACACCTTCAACTTCGCCGACGCGGCGCGGCAGGCAGTCGAATGCGGCGCGGCCTGGCAAGAGGCCGACCTGCCGCAGGCGCTGCGCCGCGTGCAGTGGCTGCTGGGGACTGAGCAAGGTCGCGTCGCGCTGGTGCAGGCACGGCGCACGGGGCTTGAGCTGGTGGCCGCGGGCCGCGGTGCGGCGCGCAAGCAGGCGCAGGCCATTGTGGATGCTGCGGCTGTTGCCGCAGTGCGGACCCTCAGCGAGCCACCAGCGAGTTGACCGTCTGCAGGTCTTCCGGCTTGAGGCTGCCGTTGGCCTGACGCAGGCGCAGACTGCCCAGCAGCACGTTGTAGCGCGCCACCGCCAGGTCACGCTTGGTCTGGAACAGCTGGCTTTGTGCATTGAGCACATCGATGTTGATGCGCACGCCCACCTGGTAGCCCAGCTTGTTGGCGTCCAGCGCGAGCTGGCTCGAACTTTCCGCGGCTTCCAGCGCCTTGACCTGACCGAGCCCCGACACCACGCCAAAGAAGGCGCTGCGGGTGGCCTGTGCGGTGCCGCGGCGCGCTGCCTCCAGGTCGGCGGCCGCCTTTTCTTGCAGCGACAGCGTCTCGCGGATGCGGTTCTCCACCGCGTAGCCTGTGAACAGCGGCAGGTTGAGCGTGACGCCCACGGTGGTGTTCTGCGTGCGCGAGCCCAGTGCCGATGTGGAGCTGCCCTGCGGTGTGCGGTTTTGCGTGTGGCTGGCGGTCAGGTCCACCGTCGGCAGCTTGCCGGCCTTGGCCTTGTCGGTTTCGAGCCTGGCCACGTCCAGCGCAAGGCGTGCGAGACCGACCGCGGGTGACGCCTGCTCGGACTGTCCGACCCACTCTTCCACGCTGGCCGGCTGCACCGACGGCAGCGTGATCGGCGTGCTCAGCGGCTTGGGGTCGGTGTTGGCGCGGCCCACCAGGGTGTCGAGCGACAGGCGCTTGACGCGAAGATCGTTCTCGGCGGCGATTTCCTGCGCGGTTACCAGGTCGAACCGCGCCTGCGCCTCCCGCGTGTCGGTGATGGTGGCGGTGCCCACCTCGAAGTTGCGGCGCGCAGACGCCAGCTGTTCGGCCACGGCGGTCTTTTGCGCCTGCACGAAGGCCAGTGTGTCGCGCGCACCGAGCACGTCGAAGTAGGCCTGGCTCACGCGGAGGATCAGGTCCTGCGCGGCTTGCGTGAGCTGCAGCTCGGCCTGCTGGCGCTGGCGCTCGGCCTGCTCCGCGGTGATGCGGTTGGCGCGGCGGTACAGCGGATGGCTCGCGCTCAGCGTGGCGCTCTGGGTGCCGAAGTTGCGCTGCACCGACGGGTTGCTGTTGTCGAACTGGCTGTGCGATACGGTGGCGCCGAGGTTTGCCGTCGGCAGCAGACCGGCGCGGGCCTGGTCGGCGCGCGCCTGGTTGGCGTCGAACTGGGCCTTGGCCGACTGGAAGGCCGCGTCATGCGTGCGCGCGGCCTCGTACAGGTCAAGCAGGCTTTGCGCGCCCGCGGCCACGGGCGTGAGCAAGGCTGCGCACAGCACGGAAAGCCAGGTGGTTCGCTGCAGATGGGTCATGGGCGTCCTTGATGTCGGCACGTTCAGCGCGCGGCGGGGTGCGTCACGCGGCGATTCGTTCAATAGCGGGCCACGCGCGCATCCACGCTGGCCCAGGCCTCGGTGCCGCCGGCGATGTTGGCCAGCCGCTCGAAGCCGCGCTTGTGCAGGAAAGCGGCCACCTGCATGCTGCGCATGCCGTGATGGCACAGGCAGGCCAGTGGCCGAGAAGGGTCGAGTTCATCCAGTCGCGCGGGCACCTGCTGCATCGGAATGACCACCAGGGTGAAGCCCTCGGTGGGCACCGGCGCGGTCTGCAGTTCCCACGGTTCGCGCACGTCCAGCACCACGCCGCCCGCATCGGGGCCGCAGGCCTCGAACCAGGCCGGCAGGTCGCGGGGATGAACCTGATCGATCATGCGCTGATGCGTGGGTCGGGTGTGTGCGCTGGAACTCAGAACACGAAGCGCGAACGCTCGGGAAAGTGCTCCAGACGCGGCGCCACCGTGTCCCAGGGCTGACGCGTCTGCCATGCGGCTTCGCCGGTGCGGGTGACGACGGTGGCCCGCATCATTGGCTCTTCGCCGACGATCGCGATCAGGCGTCCGCCGGTGTCGAGCTGGCGCAGCAGCCGCTCGGGCACCTGGGCCACCGAGCCGCTGAGCACGATCACGTCGAAGCTGCCCAGGCCCGACAGGTCGGTGGCGCCGTCGCCCTGGCGAACGTCGACGTTGCCGATGCCGGCGGCCCGCAAGCTGTCCTGCGCCATGCGCACCAGTTCCGGCCGCAGCTCAACCGTCAGCACCTCGCGTGCGCGGGCGCCCAGCAGCGCGGCCATGTAGCCCGAGCCGGTGCCGATCTCCAGCACGCGCTCGTGCGGCTGCACCTGCAGCTCTTGCATCAGCCGCGCCTCGACCCGGGGTGCCAGCATGCGCTGGCCGCCGGGCAGGGGAATTTCCATGTCAACGAAAGCCAGCGCCTTGTGGCCCGCCGGCACGAACTGCTCGCGCTTGACCTGCGACAGCAGTTGCAGCACCACCGGGTCGAGCACCTCCCACGGGCGGATCTGCTGCTCGATCATGTTGAAGCGGGCGCGTTCGAGGTCGGCGGGGCTGAGGGACTGCATGGAGGCTCCGGGGGGGCGGTGTCGCGGTGTCGGTCTGGGAAAACCCTGAATTCTAGAAGGCCGATGCAAGCGCTTGGTGAAGCGCGCTCAGGCGGCTCCCGGGGCGGACGGGCCCGACGCCGCACCGGTGGGCGGGGCGGGAGGGGCCGGGGGTTGCACGCCCATCACGCGCCGCAGCCACGCTGCCAGATCGTCCAGATAGCAGTAGACCACCGGCACCACCACCAGCGTCAGCAGCGAGGAGGTGATGACGCCGCCGATCACGGCCTGGCCCATCGGCGCGCGCTGCTCCGAGCCCTCGGTCATCGCAAAGGCCAGCGGAACCATGCCGAAGATCATCGCCAGCGTGGTCATCAGGATGGGGCGCAGCCGCACCCGCGCGGCCAGCAGCAGCGCCTCGGCGCGCTCCATGCCCTGGTCGCGCGCACGGATCGCAAAGTCCACCAGCAGGATTGCGTTCTTGGTCACCAGGCCCATCAGCATCACGATACCGATCACCGAGAACATCGAGAGCGTGGAGCGGAAGGCCATCAGCGCAAGCACCACGCCGATCAGCGTGAGGGGCAGCGAGGTCATCAGCGCCAGCGGCTGCAGGAAGCTCTTGAACTGGCTCGCAAGAATCATGTAGATGAAGATCACCGCCATGGCCAGTGCCGACAGCGCGTAGCCGAACGACTCCTGCATGTTCTTGGTGCTGCCGCCGAACTGGTAGCGGTAGCCCGGCGGCAGCGCGATGCCGTCGAGCGCTGCGCGGATGTCGGCAGACACCTGCCCCGCCGCGCGGCCGTACACGTTGGCATTGAAGGCCACCTCGCGCGTCAGGTCGCGCCGGTTGATCTGGGCCGGCCCGCTGGCTTCGCGCACCGTGGCCACCTGGTTGAGCCGCACGATGCGCGGCGTGCCGTCGGCGTTGCTGCCGGTCACGAAGGGCAGCCGCTCCAGGTCCTGTGGCTGCGCGCGCGCCTCGGGCGCCAGTCGCACGTTCACGTCGTAGGTCTGGTCATCCGCGGCGCGCCAGTTGCCCACCGTCTGCCCGGCCACCAGCGTGCGCAGTGCGCTGCCCACCTGGGCCACGCCCAGGCCCAGGTCGGCGGCAGCGTCGCGCTTGACCTCGATCGCAATCACCGGCTTGTCGGGCTTGAGGCTGCTGTCCAGGTCCACCAGCCCCGGCATGCCACGGATGCGTTCGTGCACCAGCCGGGTCAGGCGCTCGAGCTCGCGCAGGTCGGGCCCCTGCAGCGAGAACTCGATCTGCTTGTTGCCGCCCACGCCTTCGAGCAGGCCCACATGGGTGACGGTGATGCCCGCCATGCGTGACAGCCTCTCGCGCAGCGCCGCCGAAATCTCGTCCACATTGCGCTGCCGGTCCTTGCGGTCGGTCAGCCGCACATAGATGTTGGAGTAGATCTTGCCCTGTGCACCGCCCGTGCCGGTGTTGATGGTGGCCAGCGTGTAGCGCACCTCCGGTAACTCGCGGATCACCTGCTCGACCTGCCGGGTGCGCTGCTCGGTGACTTCCAGCGACGAGCCCACCGGCGTGTAGAACGACACCGTGGCCTCGGAAAAGTCGGCCTTGGGCACGAACTCGGTGCCCAGCAGCGGCACCATCACGACGCTGCCGGCAAACACGCCGATGGCCATGATCACCGTGGCGAGCTTGTGCACCAGCGACCAGCGCAGGATCGACTGGTAGCCCTCGGCCAGCCGCTCGGTGCCGCGCTCGAAGGCGGCGGTGATGCGGCCGATGGTGCGCTCGTACAGGGTGCGCGGCGCCTCGTGGCGCGCGTGGCGCTCGATCTCCGGGTCGTGCCACACGCTCGAGAGCATCGGGTCGAGGGTGAAGCTCACGAACATCGAGATCAGCACCGCGGCCACGATGGTGATGCCGAACTCGTGGAAGAACTTGCCGATGATGCCGCCCATGAAGCCCACCGGCAGGAACACCGCCACGATGGAGAAGGTGGTGGCCAGCACCGCCAGGCCGATTTCCTGCGTGCCGTCCAGCGAGGCCTGGTACGGCGGCTTGCCCATCTGCACATGGCGCACGATGTTCTCGCGCACCACGATCGCGTCGTCGATCAGCAGGCCCACGCACAGGCTCAGCGCCATCAGCGTGACCATGTTGATGGTGAAGCCGAACAGGTACATGAACAGGAAGGTGCCGATCAGTGCGATCGGCAGCGTCAGGCCGGTGATGACCGTCGAGCGCCACGAGTTGAGGAACAGGAAGACGATCAGCACCGTCAGCAGTGCGCCTTCGACCAGCGTGCGGCGCACGTTGTCCACGCCCACGCGGATCGGCCGCGAGCTGTCGGCCACGTTTTGCAGCTTCAGCCCGGCTGGCGCCAGTGCCTGTGCCTCGCGCAGCGCCTGGTTCAGCCCGTCGATCACCTTCAGGGTGTTTTCGTCCTGCGCCTTTTGCACCTGCAGCAGCAGCGTGCGCTGGCCGTTGTACAGCGCCAGGCTCTCAAGTTCCTGTGCGCCGTCGCTGATGCGCGCCACCTGCCCCAGCCGCACCGCAGATGCACCGCGCTGTGCCACGACGATGCGGGCGAAGTCCTCGGGCCGCCCGATGCGCGCATCGATCTTGACCACCCGGTCCTGCTCGCTCGACCGCACCGTGCCCAGCGGGAACTCCTGGTTCTCGTTGCGCACCGCAGCCGCCACCTGCTCGGCGGTGATGCCCAGCGCCTCCATCGCCTGCGGCTGCAGGTAGACGTTGATCTCGCGCCGCGTGCCGCCCACCAGCGTGACCGAGCCGACGCCGCGCACGTTCTCCAGCCGCTTCTTGAGCACCTGCTCCGACCAGTTGGTCAACTCCACCGAGGTCATGGCCGTGCCTTGCGTGTCATCGGGCAACACGGCCACCGACCACACCGAGCGTCCGGCGGGGTCGAAGCGCAGCACACGCGGCTCCTTGACCTCGGTGCGCAGGGTGGGGCGCAGCGCCGCGATCTTCTCGCGCACATCCTCGGCAGCCTTGCGGCCGTCAATGCTGAGCTGGAACTCGATCACCACGACCGACTGGCCCTCGTAGCTGCGCGAGGTCAGCGCATTGATGCCGGCGATCGCGTTGACGCCTTCCTCGATCTTCTTGGTGACTTCGCTTTCCACCACCTCGGGCGAGGCACCCGGGTACTCGGCGGTGACCACCACCACCGGAAAGTCGATGTTGGGAAACTGGTCGACGTTGAGCCGCTGGTAGGAGAACAGGCCCAGCACCACGATGGCGAGCATCACCATCGTGGCGAACACCGGGTTGTGCAGGCTGACGCGCGTGAACCACATGGCGGGGCGGGCGCCTTCTCAGCGTGCGGCGGGCAGCTTCACCGGCGTGCCGTCGCGCAGCGCGCCGACCGAGCCCTGCAGCACGCGGTCGCCTTCGCGCAGGCCCTGCACCTCGACCCACAGCGTGTCGGCGGCACTGCCCGCGCCGCCGGCGTCGGCCTCGCGGCCGCGCACGCCCGTCTGCACCGTGCGGTGCACCACCTTCCACTGGCCGGACGATTCGGCCAGTGTCTGCACATAGGGCTGGGGCTTGTCGGTGCGCACCGCCGACACCGGCAGCGCCAGCACCCGGCCGCGCGCGGTGTCCAGCATGCCCTGGGCGAACAGCCCCTGGCGCAGGCCCTCGGCAGGCTCGATGGCCAGATACACCAGCACGCTGCGGCTGCCGGCCTGCAGCGACGGATTGATGCGCGCCACGCGCGCCTTCAGCGGCTGCGCTGCGCCTTCTACTTGCAGCAGCGCGCTCTGGCCGGCCCGCACTGCGACCGATTCGGCCGCGCTCACGGTGGCCTCGAGCTCCAGGCGGCGCGGATCGACGATCTCGATGATGCGGGCGTCGATCGCCATGCGTTCGCCGTTTTGTGCGAGTCGCTGCGCAACCACGCCGTCCAGCGGCGCACGCAGCACCGTGTCGTCCAGCGACTTGCGAGCCACATCCTGCGCGGCCAGCGCTGCCTCGTGGCTGGCGCGTGCGGCCTGCAGGCTGCTGAGCGATGCATCAAGCGCGGTGCGCGAGATGAAGCCCTGGTCCACCAGGGCCTTGTTGTTGTCGTACTGGCGCTGCGCGATGTCGATCTGCGCGCGTGCAGCGCCGGCCTGCTGTTCGGCCTGACGCAGCCGGGCCTGATATTCGGCCAGGTCGATGCGTGCGATCACCTGGCCCGCGCGCACGCGGTCGCCCTCGCGCACCGACAGCTCGCGCAGCTCGCCAGCCACCTTGGCCTTGACCATCGCGCTGGCCACTGACTTCAGGCTACCCGACAGCGGCACCCCCTGCTGCAGCAGCCGCGGCTGCACGGTGAGGATGTCGCCGGCTGCCAGTTCGACTTGAACCAGCGCGGGCGCAGGCGGAGCCGTTGCGGAAGCCGGTGCGGGTGAAGTGGCGGTGGTCGTGGAGGCCGGTGGCGGCTTGCGCAGCACGCCCCAGGCCACCGCGCCCAGCGCAAGCAGCACCGCCACGGCGATCAGCACGCGCTTCATGCAGCGCTCCTGCGCGGGCGCGCTGCGCCACGCACGCACATGCCCTGCAGCAGCAGGTCGGCCTGGATGTCGAGGTAGCGGGTCGGGTCGAGTGCGATGTCGGCGCCGGTGCAACCGGCCAGGGAATGTCGATGCATGATCAGGAACATCATCGGGGCAACCACGGCGAACACCGCCTGGTCAATGTCGTCGAGCGTGAATTCGCCTCGGTCCACACCGCGCTGCAGGATGCGGCGGATCAACGCCTGGCCGGGGTTGACCACCTCGCGCACATAGAAGTCGGCGATCTCGGGAAAGTTGTGCGCCTCGCTCATCACCAGCTTGGTGATGCCCGACACGCGGGTGGCGCCGATGCGCTGCCACCAGGCGTGCATGCAGTAGCGCAGCATCTCCGGCGTGCTGCCGGTGAACGCGTCGAACTCGGCGTTCCACTCGCTGAAGCGCCCCGACAGGTTCTGCCGCACCACGGCCTTGAACAGGTCTTCCTTGGTGGCGAAGTAGAGGAACAGCGTGCCCTTGGACACGCCGGCGAGCGCGGCCACCTCTTCGACGCGCGTGGCCGCAAAGCCCTTTTCGACGAACAGGTCGAGCGCGGCGTCCAGCAACTCCCCCGGGCGCGCCTGCTTGCGGCGCTCGCGGCGGGTCGAGACTTCGGTGGCGTCGGACATGTGTGGGGCGGTGCGGAAAATTACTGACTGACCGGTTAGTAATGTAGTGACGGCGCTTCAGCCCGTCAAGCCAGGGGGCTTGCGCTGCGCGATGTGGCCACGCTTACCCGCGCGCCACCCGCAAGCCCAGCCATTCGCGCAGCACGGCGCGCGAGACCAGCAGCCCCTGCGCCGAGGGCATCCATTCCAGCAGCGCTCGCTCGCGTGGCAGCGCAAAACCCATCGGGGCCGGCACCACCTCAAAGCCTGCCTTCTCGAAGGCGCGTTGCGCCCGCGGCATGTGCCAGGCGTCCGTGACGAGCGCAATGCGGCGCACGCCGTCGCGCCGCAGCAGCGCGGCCATCTGCGCGGCGTTCTCTGCGGTGTCGCGCGAGCGGTCGTCCACCCAGCGCAATGTGGCGCCGTGATCGGCTGCCCAGCGCCGTGCGACCGCGCCTTCGGTATCGGCGCCGGTGCCCGCTGCCGCCCAGCCCAGGCCACCGGCAAAGGCCATCGGCAACTGGGCACGCTGGGCCAGCCAGCGGCCGTAGGACAGCCGCGCACGTGTGTACGAATTGGGCTGGGCCTGCCCGTACTCGGGTGCCTGCGGCAGCACGCCGCCGCCCAGAACCACCACCGCCTGCACCTGCGCAGGCGTCAGGCCCGCGGCGGGCAGTGCCTGCACCGCGGGCAGCAGCGTGGTCGACAGCCGGATCGCCACCGCATGGCAGCTCAGCAGCCACAGCGACGCCAGCGCCACAGCCACCAGCACCAGGCCCGCCGTGCGTCGGCGCAGGGCCAGAAGCACGCCCGCGCCCGCGGCCAGCAGCGGCAAGGCTGGCGGCAGCAGCAGCGCAGTGATCAGCGGCTTGAGTTCACCGGTTTCCATCTGCGGGTGGGATGGCGCCGGGTACAGGGCAGGTGAAGGATGGCCGGCCGCAGGCTCGACGATCAGTAGAACGCCTGCAGCCCGGTCTGCGCGCGGCCAAGGATCAGCGCATGCACA
>Ga0129333_10006546_pt1 | contig 11021 bp, 24 predicted proteins | sample CPB6_08_DNA_FD_94474 | JGI IMG/M metagenome (GOLD analysis project Ga0129333, IMG submission 94474) | Freshwater to marine salinity gradient microbial communities from Chesapeake Bay, USA - CPBay_Sum_0.6_0.8_DNA | ecosystem: Environmental > Aquatic > Marine > Coastal | place: USA: Chesapeake...
CGACGAGGTCGGCGACGACGTCGCAGTCGTCCGTCGACGTCGCGCGCAGGAACGTCCGCGCGGCCGCGAGGGCCAGCCGGGCGCGCGTCCCGTTCTGATCGTTCACCGACGCCGCAGGATCCACCTGTTCGAGGTGCCCGTAGCGGCGTTCCAGCTCCTGGCTGACCTCCCAGAGACGTCCCGCCGGGATCGTGTCGCGCGGCGGGACGGACCTCGCGCGCCACGCCTCGATCAAGGCCTCGACGGTGCGCGGGGTGAGGTCCTCGCGGACCCTTCCCAGGACGGCCTCGACCATGCGCGGGGTCAGATCGATCCGCCCGCCCGCGCCGATGGCGGTCTCGACGGTGAACACGTCGCGCAGCGGGACTGCGGAACCATCCGGCTGGTCGGCGTAGAAACGGCCGACCGCGGTCCAGGACACGTCCTGGTGTTCGGTGACGTCGCAGACGTGAACCAGGACGGGGCTGCCCTTCCGGAGTCGGCACAGGCTCTTCCAGTCGCAGTGGTACTGGTGAACGGCCGCCGCGACCGCTTCCGCGGCATTGGGCCGCGTCGCAAAGGACGACCCTGTGTTGGGGCCGACGAACACGACGGCAAGGTATCGTTTGTCCATGTCTCTCTCCTCGGTCAGCGCAATATCGCGCTTCGATATAAAACTCCCGCTCGCGCGGAGCGTCAATGACTAAATATCGTCCACAGGACGATGCAGGCCCACAGGGCGCCCGTGCCCGACAGGGCGAGCCCCGCCAGCAGGGCATGCACGATGGCAACGATCCGGTCAGTCACGGTCGCGCCTCCAGTTCTCGCGCGCCGCACGCGCGGCGTCGTGCGCCCGGCGAACGTCCGCGCGGCCAGTGAGGCTGCCCAGCCACAGCACGAGACGCAGGATCAGGAGCATGAGCCCCTCCGCGCGTCAGTCCTTCCAGCGGCTCCGCGGCGGCTTCTTTGGAGTAGGCGTCCGGGTCTCCGCCTGGAGCAGCTGCTGCTCGATCTCGTCGATATCGACCTCATCTCGTCCTCCTTGCTCGCCATCGGGATCAGATGGCGGGCGGAGGCTATCGCGCGGAGCGAAGGCGATGCAATCCAAAAGTGCCGCAGGCGCTTCCCGGTCGTCGAAAGTCGCCGCCGCGTATTCTTCGCGCAGACCGCGGATCGCAACATCCGTTGCGCGCCAGCCCGGGAATAAGAGCCATCGCGGCGGATGCGCAGATCGCGATTGACGGACCAGGAGCCAGACCGAGGCGCCGCGCCGACCGTATGTGGTCAGGAAGGCGACCTGATGCGGCGTGATAGCGACGCGCAGCCCGTGTGTGGCCTTCAGCTCGATCAGGTGCAGGCCGCCGCGCGGATCACAGGCCAGGACGTCAGGGATCCCCGGCATCACCCATGTTTCGATCCTCGACCATATCCAGCCGCAGCTCTTCATGGTCTTGCGGATCCTCGACCATGTCACCGCTTCCCTCTCGTGCGCGTTCTGCGTCGTCTCCGCCTTCGTCTTCTCCTCGCGTCGGAGAGACGTCAATAAGTCGTCCGCCGTCTGACAGTTCCTGGAGCGCACGCAGAACCTCCTCCTTGCTCATCGTGTCGATGGACCCGTGCCGGACCTCGCTCTTATGGACGTAGATGTTCCCGTGGGCCTGCCCGCGCCGGTACTCCGCCTGGACGGCTGCACCGTACTGGCCGGCGGCCAGAGCTGCGTCGCGGATACGCTGCAGGTCGCGAAGGTGACGCTTGTGGTCGATGGCGAACTTGCGGTCCTGCTCGTCCCGGGCGCGGCGGATGGCGGCGACGACGTGAGGCATGATCCGCGGGTTGGTCATCTGATAGGCGGCCCGGTGGGCATGTTGCGGCGCGAACCCGGCGCGGGTGGCGGCCTCGCGCAGGGTGATGGCTCCGTCGTTGGCGACCAGCTCGTCGACGAAGCGTTGCTGCCTTGCCGTCAGCTTCCGGTCTTCTGGCAGGCGAGGGCGCCGGACCGTGGGGGCTCGAGCGCGGTCGGCGGCAGGGATGATCGCATAGCGATCTGCAGGGGGCATGAGGGGGCTCCGTTCTGTGGCCAGGAGGGTATTCCCGCCAAGGCCTGGGTTCAAGGCCTCCCCGATTCTCTCCTCTTCCCCCCTCTCCTGTCTTATCCACCATCCCCTTCTTCTCCGAAAAATTTCGCCAGCCGCCTATAACCCGAAACCGAGGGGTTCCCGCCCGGCGCCCCTGGACATCCCCGGCATTTCCCTAAATTTTTACTAAACCACCTACCCATTATACACACACGCTTTGTAGGTGTAATTTTCTACGTTACACACATGTCTTTGAAATATATAGCTTTTCGATGTACTGAAACGCTGTTACACGGATTACACCGTCCGGAGAAAAATTTTTTTTTCTTTCATACGCGCGGGAAGGTGTAACAGGCGTTACAGGCGTTACAGACCCCCTCCGCCGCCCCTCCGCCGCCCCCGATTTCCGGCCCCCGGGCCGCGGCCCGTTTTCCGTCCAATCTGCTCTCTCCCGCCCTCCCGCATCGACGCCAGCCCGGTTTTTTTGGCCCGTGGCGCGCGATCCGCCTTCCCCTGGGCCCCAGTACCCCCCATCCCCGCCTCCCCCAGCTCCTTGCCCCTGGCCCGCGGTTTCTCCCGCATCTCTCTGTCCCGGGGTGTTTGGCCTGTTTTGGCGGGTCCTTTTTGGCCCTGTCTGGCGTTACACCTGTGGCGTTACACCTCTGCGTTACGCGTGTAACGGTGTAACACTGCGTACAACTTTCCTAAAATCCAATCTACTTAATGTCCCGCCTATCCGTGTGGTTATTAGGGCAAAAAAAGGCCCGCCCTCCGTCTGGTTCCCGCTGTTGCGGTCATCGTCTGGAGGGCGGGCTGAGTCCAAGGGAGGAAACATGCCGCGGAGCAGCTGGCTCGCTGCCGGGGCTACCCCGCGTTTGCGAGGGTGCCTCCCTCCTTCTCCTGCGTCAAGGATTTTTCAGCCTCGTTCAGCGGCAGCAGCCCCAGCTGCGTCAAGAGATGCCTTGCTGCCGCTCGGGCAGCCCTGGCGTCTTTGGCGGCGCGGCGCAGCTGGCGGCGGAGGGTTTGGGCGTCGACGGGTTGGACGTTGATGAGGGTGTCGTGGAACCAGACGCGGCTGTGGAGGTGTTTGTTGGTCCCGGCTTTGACGGCATCGGCGAAGTCGGCGAGGCGTTTGTAGCCTTGGATGACCTGGGGCTGGCCTGGGTTGGAGAGGCCGACGTAGTCCTTGACGTAGTCGGGGAGGTTGGCGATGGGCTCGGCGCGGTCTTTGCGCTTGAGGCTCCAGCGCATGTAGGAGCCGTAGGTCCGCGAGCCGTGTTCCGCGGCGTAGCAGATTGGCCCAAGCATGGAGTCAGCGAAGAGGAAGCGCCAGCGCTCTTTCTTGGTCTTGGTCCTGGGGACGTTGAATTCGCGCAGGGGGTCTTCTCCTGTCCTGGCGACGTACTGGAGGTATTCGTCCCACATCTTTTCGAGGTTGGCCTGGAGCTGCGTGACGTGTTCGGGTTCGGCTTCCTCGTGGTCGCCGACTTCGTCGCAGATGGAGTAGGAGCCGTCGTCGTAGCCCCAGACGTGCATGATGTGCCAGCGGGTTTCGCAGCTGCTGCACGCTTCGGGGAAAGAGAAGAGGATGTCGTCGGCCATGATCAGGCTCCTTTGGTCAGCCTGACGAGGTCGGCTGGGGTGAGGTTGGCGGTGAGGAGGGCGTCGACGAGGGCGACGACCTCTGGGGAGGTGACGGTGGAGTAGATCCTGCCGTCGGTGGTGGTGAGGCGCAGGCGCGGCGTCCAGGAGATGCAGTTCGGCGGGATCCAGGGGCTCTGCTCGGGCGGCGGCACCGTCATCGGCGGGCGGACGTCGGTGCAGGCTTTGGAGTGCATCTCCTGGTCCCGGGCGGTGATGCCGACGCAGAGCAGGAGCCCGTCGTCGGTGCTCGCCGGGTCGTTGGGGATGCGGATGGAGTGGTCGGCGATGGCGATGTGCCTGCTCTCCTCGTCGAAGAAGACGAAGTGGGTGAAGAGGCGGGTCGCCTGCCGGCGGTTGAGGCACGTCCACATGGTCACGCCTCCTCGGTCTTGGCGGCCCGGAGGTGCCAGGAGATGGGGTCGTTGAGGAGGGGGTCCTCTTTGAAACACCACTCGTTGAGGACGCGGCTCAGCTGGTTGCGCAGCTGCTCTGCGTCCTTATCCGACATCGAGACGGTCATCGTCGAGCCGTCGGCCGCGCGCCATTCGAGCCAGATGCGCATGCTCGGGCCGGACGTGTGGTGGTGCAGCTTGCGGGCCGCGGACGCGGTCGTGTTCTTGTCGACCGACAGGAACGTGCTTTGGTACATGTCGTCCTCCGTTTAGAGCGCCCGAAATTGGGTGCAGGAGGACGGTACGCGGGCCGCGGACCGCGCGTCAATAAGAAAAAACAACGCGTCGAAAGTACGCGCCCCAAAAAGTACGCCCCGCGGAACGTCTCCGCGGGGCGTTTTGGTCTGCAGCTGCAGGAGCTGCAGGAGCTGCACAAGGCGCAGGCGGCGTGGTCAGTACATCTTGCAGGCCCGCGAGCCGCGGACCGCGGCCCCTGAGCCGCGGACGGCGCCACCCTTGGCCATGCGCGTGCCGCAGCTGCTGCCGGACTTGTTGACGGCGCCGCCTTTGGCGAAGCGCTGGAGGCGGCCGAGGCCGGTGCCAAGGCCTGCCCCGGGCCGCATGGGCATCTTGGCGGGCATCTTGCCGGGTTTGCGCACGGATCCGCCCTTGGCGTACGAGCCGGTGGAGCCCTTGGGCAGGCCTGCGTACTCGGCGACCTCGTCCGGTTCCTTGCTCTCGTCGCTGTACTGGGTGGCCTTCTTGGACGGGGGCGCGGAGCGGGAGGGCGCCTCCGCGCCCTTCATCTCGGTCGTGTAGGTGCCGGTCTTGCCGCTCTTGTCGGTCCAGCGGAAGGTCTCCTTGCCGGCCTTGCGGGCGGCGGCGAAGGCTTCGTTGAACGACTGGCGCTTCTCGGAGCGCGGCTCGGGGGCGTCGGAGGCTTCGTCCTCGGCGGCGCGGACCCGCTCGGCGCTTTCGAGCGTGGCGTTGGTCTCGCTGTCGTCGTCGCCTCCGCCTCCGCCTCGGCCTCCGCCTCCGCGCGTGGCCATGAGGCCTGCGGTGCCAGCTGCTCCCGCAGCGGCACCGGCGGCGCCCGCCTTGGCCTGCCCACGCACGTAGGTGGACGACTTGCGGATCATCGGGTCGATCTTCTGCTCGCCGGGCGTCTGGAAGGCGAGCTTGTTGACGACGCGTTTGGTCTTGTTCACGAGCGACATGGGGGATCCTTTGCAGAAGGGGCGCCGCCGCGAGGCGGCAATCAGTCCCCGCGGTCCTCCCGCAGGGCGGCCATGTTTGCGACGAGCGACGGGTAGCGTGTACCGGTCCTCTCGGCGAAGGCTTTGGCCTTGGCCTTCTGCGCCGGCGTCAGCTTCTGCGGGGCCTTGCGAGAGGCCGGGCGGGGCTTCTTCCAGACGGGTGTCTTCTTCATCGTCATAGGTTAACCCCCTTTTCCGTTCGCATCAAGCGGGGGGCTCGCGTCCGCGTCCTGGTTTGCGTCCGCGTCCCGGACCTCGCTGACCCTGCAAGGCCAGAAGACGACGGGCGTCGCCGGACCAACGTAGGCGCCGGTGACGTTGAAGTCGATGTACTCCAGGGCGTCGTCCTTATCCATGCCCTCGGCGACGAGCTTCTGGACGATCTTGGAGCCGTCGTAGACGGCGACGTCAAGGCGCTGGGCCCCGCCGCTGGCGAGGGGCGACCAGATGGTCGCGAGGCCGACGAAGGCGTCGTCGAGGCCGACGAACATCTGCGTATCCAGCCCGTCGTCGTCGGCCAATCGCTCGACCATCTCCTCGGGGAAGTTCGGCATGTCAGCTCTCCTTCGCGGGCTTCTTCGCCGCTTTCTCAGCGGCGGTCGCCGCCTTCTTGGCGGCAGTGGCCTCCGCGATCTCCCGCTTGCGCCAGTTCTCGCTGACCATCGCCGCCCACTTCACCCGCTCGCGCGGGTCGGTCTCGACGAACGCGTGCAGGGGGATGCCAAACGCATTGGCGAAGTCGCGCGCGGTATAGAGCGTGGGCGAGCTGACGTAGCCGCGGGTATAGGTCGCGAGCTGGCCGCGCGACACCTTGAGGAACCGGGCGATGTCGGACCGCGAGACGTGGTTCTCGATCTGCAGGGCGCGGATGATCGCCTCCATGACGAGGCAGAAGCTGAACCGGCCCTTATCGCGGGCCGTTTCGTACTTCTCCTTGCGGGGCGGCCTGCCGGGCTTCTTTGGCTGGGGGGTATTTTCAGTCACGGGTGCGTCCTTTCGCGGCAGTCGCCGCTGTTGTGGGTTGCTCGTACCGGGCCATGCGCAAGGCGACGTGGTGTTTGGCGTGCCGCATTGCGCTGGCCAAGGTCTTGTAGGCTCCGATGTGGATGGATTGGAACGCGTCGTAGATGGCCCAAGGCCGACGCCGCGGCCTGCGCTCCGATTTGGGAGCGCTCTTGGCCCGGGAGATCCAGTGGGTCTCGTAGACGATGCGCATGGCGACGCGCCGGAAGTCTGCGTTCTTGGCGTAGCTGGTGTAGGGAAGCATCAGCTGCTGCAGCTCTGGCGGCAAGGCGACGTGCTCGGCGACCGACGGGCAGAGGAAGACTGTGGGGAGGGGTTCTGTCATCGATAGCCACTCCTCTCTCTTGCTTCGATCTCCATGGGGTGACGCTCATATCCGTAGCGCACGAGCCCCCACAGGTATCGCATGGCGAACCCCCACGGCCCGTGACGGTCGATCTGCTCCAGGTGGACCTCTTCGTGGGCAACCAACCCGTGGTCTGGTGGCCAGCTCAGGTAATAGGCGACGCGCCAGGGCATCGTGATCGCACCGTAACCGGTGACGCGGAGCCACCAGCGGATCGGCAGCGGGGCGGGGCGATGGCTCATGGCTTGGCCTCCTGCGTCGGCGGCGCAATCGGGCTGGAGTGGATCAGCCGACCGCTGGTCGGATGGATGCGGTCGTGCAGCGCGCCGACAAGCTCCTCCGGCGGGCGCAGCGCCGTCTCCAGCACCGTTACGCGGGCGCGCAGCCGCTCGATCTCGCCTGGGCGATGGCGGATGGCCATGGCGTCGATGGCCGCGCAAGCCAGATCGATCCAGTCTGGATGATCCGGCGCTGGCCAGGGATGGCGTGAACTGACCAGGGCTCGCTCGGCTATGGCCCGCGCGACTCTTGTGATCTCGCTCATGGCGCGATCCTCGTGCGTTGCGCGCAGATCTTTGCGCGTTTCGATGCTGCCGATTGCAAGGGCATCGTGACGCGCCTGGATCTCGGCTCGGATCTGAGTCAGAGCGATTTCGTAGTCGTGCATCTTCTCCTTCTTCGAGTTGTCGCTCATGGCTTGACCTCCAGGGTTTTCAACGCGTCCAACGCCATCGCATGGATCATCTCCTGCGAGTAGATGGCCCCAGCGGCGGCGCGCTCTATCATTGCGACGCGGACATACAGAGCCTCTTTGTGGGCACGCTGTCGCACGACCTCGGCGCGCAGCCGCTCGATCTCGTCAGCGATACCCAGGGCATACTTAGATGCGCCTTGGAAAATAAACTTCTCTTTATAATCCCGCAGCCGCTCTACAATGTCGCTCATGGCTTGGCCTCCTGTTTGAAATCGCAATGCGACTCCGTTTTGAGCGTTGCTGGATGCTCACGGTTGATCCAGCCGCCGATTGGTTTCGGGTTCTCCATCCAGAAAAACGCCATCGGCAATCTGACAACGTCAAGCCTCCATGTGCAGCGCCCGCTCTTGCGCTCGTTAAGCCGGCCCGATGGGTAGCGGTCCCACTTCGCGTATGCACACCCGACGCAAACCGATCTCTTTTTCATCGCCCGGTCTCCTTGTTCAGGACGATGTCGATGCCGACGCGCCGCATCTGCGCCAGCCTCGCGCGCCAAATCTCGCGCTGTTTTTCCTCGCGCCCATCTTGTTGAGGGAGCGATATGCCCGCCCGCTTCGCCAGAGGGTCGTTCAAAATCCGGTCAATCAGGCGCTGATCGAGCGCAGGGTCGGAATGGCAGTCCTCGTAGAACGCGACGGGAAAGATCGTGACCACCTCGCCCTCGTCGGAGGCGTAGACGATTTCGTAATCGCCGCGCGCCAATCCCTGCAACAGCTTGCGATGATTGCGCGTGCGCCTCTCAAGCTCGGCGCGCAGCCGCTCGATCTCCATGTCTTTGGGGTTCGGCGCGTACCATTCGTCGCCCTTGTGCAGATACGGGTTGTCGCTCATGGCTTGGCCTCCAGAACGATGCGCGCAATTTCTTCGATGTCCCGCGCCACGCCCAGCGGGTCGGATAAATCAATTTCCATTTTCGGCGCGAGCGTCACCATCAGAACCATTGCCTCGCGTAGCACCTTCACTTGGGCGCGCAACTCCTGAATTTCCTCGCCCATGCGAGCGCGGATCATCCCCTCGGAGATCACGCCGGTCTGGTGGTCTGGGTGCACCATGCACCTCTGGTGCCACGTTTTGATGTCGCTCATGGCAGATGCTCCCAAGCGAACAGGACCACGGCGGCAAAGAGCGAGCAGACGCCGCTCATCAGGAGGCCGATGCCCGCGATGCACAGGAGGTCGGAAAGGTTCCCGCGGCGCCCAACCTGCGTCAGGCCGATCACAAAGCTGAGACTGATGGCGATGATTCCATATGCCGTGAACATTCAACCCTCCACGCGCAGCCAAGAAAGGATTTCGATAACGGCGAGGATCGCGACCGATAGGGCGGCGACGAGGATCCAGTACCGTGCGGGCCGGACGTTCGAAGGGGCTGGAACGAGCCAGCCCCTCGACACGCCTTGCTTGAACAGGTTCTTGTCCACGGCTCAGCTCAGCGAGATGTGCCGGATGTTTCCGGCCGCCACGGCCGCGACGAAGGTCTCGGCGACCGCTTTGCTGAACGCCACTCGCTCATCGCTGTTGTTGACGACGTCCGCGTCGCTGCGGTTCAGGGTGACGAGGAGGAAGGTCGCCAGATCGCTCAGACGCTCCTCGTCCTTGACCTTCTGGGCCGCGAGCCGCGAGGCGTGGTCCGCTTCCTTTTGGGCCGCGGCGCGTGCTTCGGCCTGCTCGCGGGCGATGCGCCGGCGTTCGGCTTCTGCGGCTTCGGCCTTTTCGCGTTCGACGCGGCGTTCTTCGGCGATGCGGGCACGTTCGGCCTGGGCCGCGAGGCGCGCTTCGTGGTCTTTGCGTTCCTGTTCGGCGCGGAGGGTTGCTTCGCGTTCGGCGCGTTCGGCTCGTTCGCGTGCGCGTTCTGCGGCTTCGAGGCGTTCCTGGGCGAGGCGTTCTTGTTCGGCGGCCTGCTTGGCGGCGAGTTCGGCGGCTTCGCGGGCGCGGCGTTCGGCTTCCAGGGCCTGCTTGGCGGCGAGTTCGGCGGCTTCGCGGGCGCGGCGTTCGGCTTCCTCGGCTTCTCGAGCGCGGCGCTGTGCTTCCTCGATCTGCCGCTGGGCGTCGAGCAGGGCGAGGCGTTGCTCGATGGCGGCGAGGATCTTGTCGCGGAGCTGGGCGGCTTCCTGGCCCTGCTCGTCGAAGTCGGCGATGTTGGTGTTGGTGGCCTTGTCCTTGAGGCTGAGGAGGGCGTTATGGCCGGAGGTGGCGACCTCGTTGAGGTCTTCGGCGAGGGCCGCGAGGCGCTGGCGGATGGCGGCCTTGCGGGCGTCTTCGGCCTTCTCCCAGACGGTGAGCGGGGCGCGGATCTCGTCGCGCAGCTCGTCGAGGGTGTCGCGCACGCGGCGCCGGCTGGCGTCGACGGCGGCGGCCTTGGCCTTCCATTCGGAGACCAGCTCGCGGCCGATGCCGTCGATGGTGGTCTTGGTCATGGCGACGCGGTAGGCGAGCGAGGCGATGTTGGAGCGCGCCTTTTGGGACGAGGTGTCGGCGGAGGCTTCGTTGCGTGCCTTCGCGGAGATCCCGGCGAGGACGGCGTCCAGGGTGGAGGGGAGGAAGAGGGTCTCTGGGCTGGCCAGAGCGGTGTCGGGGACGAGGAGCTTTTGGTCGGTCATCGTTTTCTCCTGCGCGGCGCGGCCGCGGTTGGTGGTGCGAGCGTTTTGCCAGAAGTACAGGCGAGGCGTCAAGCCTTGCTTGGACTTTTGAAGAATCGTTCCTCGATCAGGCCGATGGCGGATTCAGCCGTGGGGAGGCGCCGGGCCTCCTTGAGGGCGACGCGGATCGCGGTGAGGCGGATCAGAGCGTCGCGGCAGGCGCGGGCGCTGACGGTTGCTGCCCTCCTGCGCATCAGGACTTCGATCTCCAGCCAGCGGATGTAGGCGAGCATCTCGTCCGCCAGCGTGGGCGTGAGCCCTCCGGCGGCAGCTTCCGCGGCCAGCTGCAGATACCGCTTGTTCGGACGGACGTGGCGCTTACGGGGCATGGCTCACTCGTCGCCGGAGTTGAACGTCGCCTCGCCGGTGCCCTTGCACTCCGGGCACACCTCCTCGCGGAAGACGTCGCGCCAGCTCGTCGGCGACGGGCCGGGCTGCCGCTCGGTGGTGACGATGGTGCCCTGCCCTTCGCAGGCCGGGCAGCGGATCTCAGAACGGGGGGTCATGGGTCTCTCCTTTGGCGATGAGGGTGCGGTAGTGGTCCGCGAGCCGTCGGCTGTTGGCCGCGGCCGCGGCGTTGCCGTCCCAGTCCAGGTCCGAGGCCCTGCGTTCTGTGTCGCGCAGCTTCTGGGCCAGGGAGGGGAAGTGGTACGGGGTCGGGTCTATGGGGCGCAGGCGGCTCATCGGCCGTCCTCCGCTTCGACGAGGGCGAGGCCGGCGAAGTTGGCGGCTCGGACCCATTCGCGCGCTTCGGTGAGGTAGCCGTTCTTGGCGCCGGGCCGGACGGTGTCGAGGTCGTCCCAGGTGTAGGGCGGGCGCCGGGCTTCGAAGAACGCTTTGGCGAGACGCTCGGCCTTGCGCGAGTCGTCTTCGCTGAGGTGGATGTAGAGGGATCGGGGGCTCATGGGGTTCCC
>Ga0129333_10006548_pt1 | contig 11017 bp, 4 predicted proteins | sample CPB6_08_DNA_FD_94474 | JGI IMG/M metagenome (GOLD analysis project Ga0129333, IMG submission 94474) | Freshwater to marine salinity gradient microbial communities from Chesapeake Bay, USA - CPBay_Sum_0.6_0.8_DNA | ecosystem: Environmental > Aquatic > Marine > Coastal | place: USA: Chesapeake Bay...
AGGAGAAGAAATATTTTTTAAATCAGGAAAGAACCAATGGGAAGTGAACCGAAATAAATTTGGGGTCAATTGTAAAAAAATTGAGATCTTATCTGGAGAAAAAGGAATCAGCATTGAGGAAAATATTACAATTGTTAATGATAATGATCTGAAGCTGATAACTACAAATGGTAATTTGGAAATAGAAAATAGGAATGGGGATAAAATTAGTATTGTTAATTCGAGACCCAATGGGAACGTGGAAATAATTTCTAATAAAGTCATCCAGAAAACCCAGAATAGTATTATATCTACCAATAATCTCAGGATAGATATCATCGAAAATATTTCCATAAATTCTCTGAAGGATTCTAGCTTCGATATTAACACTGGTAATTTCACATTGGATGTAACCAATATTAATTTTTTCGGCGAGCATACTATTCTCAGTGGGAAAACAATAGAAACCAATTATGAGAGAATTATATTAAACAAATCACTTTTAATAGAAGATGAAGATCTAAAACTAAATCAGAAAAATATTAGACTCATTGGGGAAGATATCGAATTAAATGCCAATCGTATCAGCTTCAAATATCACAATAATGAGTTTGTCTTAAATGATCAAGGATGGAAATATGGAGTAGATAACAGTATTTTTCGAGTAGTAAGAGATGAAATTAAAATGATAAGTGATGGATCTCTTGGTATATCCATTGGGGCTGAAAGAGGTGGTATTAAGATGAGTGGGAGTATAGATTGGGTTTATAATGGAAATAAGTTACTCGAGAGTGTCAATAATAGACTGAAAATCGGGCATAATAATTGGGATGTTATTCTCGAGGGAAATAATGTTAAAATGATTGGTGAGTTGGAAATGAGAAGTGGGCGGTTCACCAGTCGGATGAAAGGAGGATCGCATTGGCAGATGAATAATTCAGAATTTTTATTTGGGGATTTTATCAGATTGGGTACAGCAGGATGCAAATTGGAATTAGCAGATGAGTACAAAATAATGAGTGGATCATCAGAATTGGTGGTAAATTCGCAAAATGTAAAACTTTTCTCGGAGAATATTGGGTTCGATACTCAAGAATGTCACTTAAATATAAGCGATACTTTCATAGAGCTGAAATCGAAAAATAATCGGGTTATTTTAGATGATTTAGTTACCATTGGTGGAGATAAGATAAATTTAAGATCGGGTATGGCCCAGATAGAAATGAATGAGAATCATTTATTTCTTCGGACCGAGAAAGGAAATGAGATTTATAATGTAAATATCAGTGCAGACCGGAATATTACATTAGAGGGAGCTGGCCTAGATATTGAGGTCAGAACTTATAATGGAAAATACGAGCAATATTATGGGATTGTTAAGGGGGGTTATGAGATGAATTTTTTGGGAGATAATTATATTAAAAGTCAGCAGAATGTCTTGGAAATTGGCGGACAACATCTAATTATTGGAGACATTAAAATGCAGGATGGAATGTTAGTAGAGACTTCATCCATGATTATTCAATCCCCTAAAATAAATTTATCAGATATGGTTCGAGTAGATGATGTTGAAATATTTTCCGGATATGATGAAAATTATTTGAAGATTGGGAAGAATGTGGGGATTGAATTGGTTAGTCGATTTACTACCCAAATATTGGGAAGTAGTATCAATATTTTTTCGAAGAATGTTTTAAGTGTTGGGAATGAGCTACACAATTTAAAAATAGAACGTGGATCAATGGAGTTAAATGGTGGTTTGAGAGGGAACGGGAATCAGTTCGTTTTGGGCTGGAGTAATTACAATTTGGGAATGAAAGAGAGAGTCATATATTTGGGAGGGGAAGGAAGTAACTTATTAATCAATGAGGGGAATCTTGTTATCGAGAGTAAGGTCATGAAGATGAAAAGTAATTCGTTGGATCTCTATCATAAGAATATGAATTGTAGCATTGATAATCTGAAAATAGATGTCAAAAATTTATGGTTAGGAGATAGCCAGAAAATAATGATGAATGAGAAGATGATAGAAATCAAAGGGAAAAAAATAAGAGTAGATACCCAAACTGTTATGGATATTGGTGATATTTTCCAAGTGGAGAATAATGGAAATTTTTTTAAGCTGAGTGATAAATTACTGGGAATTTATTCGAGGAATGTGGATTGGAATTTCAGTGTGGATATCAAGGGAGAAGTGGCGATCCAACCCAGTAAAAACCTGCGTTTGGAATCAACAGTCGGTGACGTTTTTATTGGAAGTCAGAGTGGGGGCATATTGCTGGACGGAATGGGTAAAATAATGAAGCTGAATGGAGACGGCGATTATTTAAGTAGATTTTGTGGAAAGTATAGTGTATATGGGAAGGAACTATTATTAGATATGGAGAAGAGCGGTAAAATAATGGTTAGAGGTGAAGCTGGTTTTGAGATTGAGTCTGTTGGTGAATTGAAAGTGTCGAGTGGGGATTTATCGATTAGATCAAAAATGATGGAGTTATCTGGATCGAAAATGGATATATCTATCGATAAAAATATTAGGATTGGGAGTGAGTCCTTTGGCTATTTCGTTCTGAATGAAGATGGAGGAACTATAGAAAGTGCGAATCACTTGGAAATATTGGTGAAAAATCCTGTGAGTCGAATGCGTGTGGAGACTGGAGGAATGTGCGAATTTTTGGTAGGGAAAAACTTAGAGCTTGATATCAAGGGTAAGATGTCAGTTATTATTGAGGAGGGTATGACATTGGGAACGCGTTCTAGTATAACAATGGTAGGAAAAGAATTTATTAGATTGGAAGGAGGAGATCTCCGGTTAATTTATGGAGATGGTCTAATTCAGGGGAAGAAGTTGAAGGGAGATATTAAGGATGTTGATCTGGAAGTTATGAATATGAGAGTGAAACAAACTGGATTCGGAGAATATGTGGTTGATACTGAAGGAAAGATTGGACTCTATAATAAATTGGATGGGCATTCCGCTAGAGTAATTGAGATCAAGGTGGATGGGAATAGTCACGAAGATTCTTTGTATTTGGGTTCAAGATCAGGGGGTGTTAGCATTGAAGGGCAGCGAATAAATATGAATGGCATCGTACATATGGAGAGGATAAAAACGGGGGATAGGCTCCGAATAGATGGAGACGTGGATTTACGGTCATTAAAGATAGGAGATAATCTATTTTTGGAGGGGAGAGGAATGACAATGGTGAATAGGGAGAGGTTTGAATGGAGAAATATGGATGTGAAGATTGGAGGGATGCTGGAAGTTGGAGAGATAAGGAGTAGTAAGATAGATGGGAGAGGAGGTGTAGATATTATTGGGGATGTAAGAATACAAGGTGGGCTAGAATTGGGAGGGCCCTTAAAATTAAAGGGGGGGAGTATAGGAGATGGTAGAGAATTTATGAATATTAAATTGGGTGATGAGTACGTTAGTAACGTGGGAATAAAAATTCAGTCGGGTCAGAAAGTGGGAATCGATATTGAAGGAGGGATTGCTTTAAAAGCGGATGGGAGGATAGAAGTGGGTGGAATATTAGTGGAAAATGAATTAGGGGGTCAATTGGATGAACTAGAAGCAGGTGATATTAGTAGTATTTTGGAGGATTTAAGAGTGGAGAAAGATCAGAATGGGAAGCTGAAATTGTTGAAAAAGGGAAAGGTTGATCTGATGGATACATTGGTTAAATTAGTTGCGTTAGTTACACATAAATATAATATTTAAGGAGGATATGATGAAGAGAATCAATTCATTATATTACGAGAGTTTACCATATATTAGTAGCTTAATTATTGGAATTGGCATTGGAAGGGTGATAACGTTTCGCGATGATACCATGAAAGAAAATGTACGATTGAATAATATGAAAAAATAAAATATATTGAAATTATATATGTGCAATGAATTGAAATTTCATTTTAACAAAAATGATGCTAGTTTTCAAAGTACTCCAGTAGTTATTCAGGAATCACCATATATTGGCCATTGGTTCATAAGTTGTCCTATTTATAATTGCCACAATAATCAGATTGGATATAAAGTGTCTGATGATATTATTCAACAGGTGGGAAATACTTACCTAGTACGCTTAAATAATACATATTTTATCAAAGGAAAGGGATCAATTAGTTGGCAATATTCTTTTATGTCTAGTCAACCTAATCACTATTATCCTATCGGTACTATTGCTAAATCGACGATTATTTCTGGAACAGGTGAATATATGGGCAAGAAAGGCACTGTTAAATTAACACCATTGAGTAATGGAAGAAGAAATGTCGAAATAACTTTTTGCGAAAATAAGGGACTCGTTCATTGGACGAATAACTAAAAAATAAATATTTTATTAAATTATGAATAAGAAATTTTTTAGAAAATCCTTATTGATGAGTTTCACAATCACAACAATCTTTTTTATATTGAATATAATTGATGTTTATTTAGAGAATAATTTTATAACAGGATATAAAAAGATATTCCTTAAAACTCCAATCCATTTTGCGCTTATTTTTACTGTTACTTTTTCGTTCTTATACTTATTTTCTCTAATATTTAAGACAAAGTAAAGAGGATATTCAAATAATAGTAACTATTATTATTTGAAGTAATCTAGTCTGGCAAAAAGTGGGGACTCCCTTTGGGAGCCATAACCCTTTTTTTATCACGAAGTGATAAAAAAAGTGAATTTTAAAGTACTTAAAGATAAACTGAATTTATAACATCACACACGATGCCACCGAAAAAGATTATGAAATCTGATTCAGCAGATGATTCAATATCATCTGCAACTGTTGATAAAATTGGATCGACTTATATAAAAATGGATCCCAGAGAACATATTTTGAAATTACCCGATACTTATATTGGAAGTGTGGAAAAAGCAGAAATTGAATTATGGATTTTTGATAAGGAGCAGCAAAAAATGGTGAAGAAAATCATTTCAGTTGTTCCAGGATTTTACAAAATTTTCGATGAAATTTTAGTTAATGCTCACGATCAACATTCAAGATTAAAAGAAATTCAGGATGCTAAGCAAGTACGTGAAATCCACGTAAATATTACTCCTGAATATATTTCAATTATGAATGATGGCGAGGGAATAGACGTTGAAATACATCCTGAATATAATATTTATGTCCCAGAACTTATTTTCGGAAATTTACTAACTTCTGCAAACTACGAAAAAAAGAACAAGACTACTGGGGGCAAGAATGGCATAGGCTCAAAATGCGTTTCAGACACTGTACCCTTGATAACTTTCGATGGGAAAGTGAAATTGGCGAAGGATATAACTTTGGAGGATAAACTTATCGGAGACGACGGTAATCCTCGTAATATTTTATCTATTTTCCACGGAAATGGTCAGCTTTACGAGATTAGCCAGAAATCTGGAGAATCTTATATTGTTAATGACCAACACACTTTAACACTCCATATGCCTGACCATAAGGTTATTTTTTGGAATAATACCAAAAATGGCTGGTCAGTATTATGGTGGAATCATGAAGAAAAAAGAATTAATCAAAAATCGATTGCAGCAACTTCACCAAAAATTACTTGTCCAGAATGCAACCAAACTTTAACAGGGAAAATTCAGAGACATTATCGCAGAGTCCACAAAGACAAAGAGATACCAGTTAATGAGAGAAAATCCCCAAATAAGGTTGCACCTGATACTGAAGAAGTTCGCAAAGCTCGACGAGAAATCGAGGCTTTTTGTGCAACAATTGATGATAATAATATCATTGATATGGAGATAAAAGATTTTATGGAATTGAACGAAACTACTAAATTACGCCTTGCTGGAATTCGTGGAGAATGTGTTCAATGGCCTAAAAAGGAGGTTGAACTAGATCCATACGTTTTAGGCTTATGGCTTGGTGACGGTATTAATGACAGATATTCAAATATTCACATTGAAAAAGATCCGGAAATTATTAATTATTTGGAAAATTGGTGTAGAGCAAATGGTATGGAATTGAGAAAAAATAAGAAAAATGCTTATTTTTTTGATTCTCCAGATAAACCCATTTTTATGAATCAATTGAAGAAGTATAATTTAGTCAATAATAAGCACGTTCCAAATGATTACATTGTTAATGACAGAGAAACTCGTTTGAAGCTACTTGCTGGATTTATTGATACAGATGGTACCGTCCAGAGAGACGGAACTCGTATTTCAATCACCCAAGGATTAAATCACAAGGAATTGGTTGACAATATTGTTTTATTGTCTCGCTCCTTGGGATTTCATACTTGCTTGACCAAGAAGAATACATCTTGGACACATAATGGTGAGAAAAAAAAAGGAGAAGCTTTTAATATCAACATCACTGGAGACATTAGAGACATTCCTACTTTATTACCGAGAAAAAGATGCGTTACTGATTATGTTCATTCTTCTCGCACTGCGGGATATTTGACAATTAAAGACGCAGGTATTGGAAATTACGTTGGTATTACTATTGATGGCAATCAGCGATTTGTGATTAATGATTTTACGGTCACTCACAACTGCGCTAATATTTTCAGCACAAGGTTTATTGTTGAAACTGTTGATGGAGCTCGCAAGAGATATTTTCATCAGGAATTTTCAAACAATATGACTAATAAAACTGAACCAGTCATCGAGAAATATACAAAGAAGCCTTTCACCAAGATCACATTCTATCCTGATTATGCCAGATTTGGTATGGATGGATTAGATGCTGATACAGAGGCTCTTTTAATAAGACGCGTCTATGATTTAACTGCGACAACCGATAAGAACGTCACGGTCTTTTTGAATGACGAGCGCATTGAGTGCAAAGATTTCGAGAAGTATGTGGATATGTACATCGGTTCGAAGAGTGAACAGAAGCGAGTCTATGAAGAACTAGACGAGAGTGGTCGTTGGGAGGTAGTCGTTTGTGACTCTCCTGATGATAAATTCGAACAAGTCAGTTTTGTCAATGGAATCTACACTTTCAAAGGTGGAAAACACGTGGAAGCTCTAGCCACTACTATTAGTACTAAGCTAGCCAAATTTGTTGAAACCAAAGGAAAGAAGAAGATCACTTTGAAGCCGAGTGTTATCAGGGATAATATGTTTATTTTCGTTAGATGTATTATCGAGGATCCGTCTTTCGATAGTCAAACTAAGGAATATTTGACAACTGTTCCTGCTAAATTCGGCAGCAAGTACTCAATCAGTGATAAATTCATTGAGAAGATTGCTAAATTAGATATTGTTGATAAAGCAATACGATTGAGTGAGTTTAAGGACTCCAAGATATTAAATAAGACGGATGGTAAAAAGGTTAATATGGTTCGTGGAATTCCTAAATTGGATGATGCGAACTGGGCCGGAGGACCGAATTCCAGTCAATGTACATTGATATTAACCGAAGGAGATTCCGCGAAGGCATTCGCCATTGCGGGATTGAGTGTTATCGGTAGAGATAAGTATGGTGTCTTTCCTTTGAAAGGCAAAGTACTCAATGTGCGAGAAGCGACTGACGACAAAGTCAGTAAAAATGAAGAAGTGAAAAATCTCAAAATTATTTTGGGATTACAGCAAGGGCGTGTTTATGAAGATTTGTCCGAGTTACGATACGGTAGTATTATGATATTAACGGATGCTGACGTGGATGGATCTCACATTAAGGGTCTATTGCTGAATTTATTTCACCATTTCTGGCCTTCATTGCTGAAACAGCCAGGATTTATTAAGTCAATGATGACACCAATCGTCAAGGCCAAGAGTAAAGGGGAAACGAAAGTTTTCTATACTTTGACTGATTATGAAAATTGGAAGTCATCTTCAGACACAGCAGCGTTTGACATCAAGTATTACAAAGGTTTGGGTACTTCTACTTCTCAAGAAGCGAAGGAGTATTTCAAAGATTTGGATAATAGTGAAATACGCTATTTATGGAATGAGGACCAGGCCGTAGACCTCACTGTTAATCTGGCATTCAATAAAGATATGGCAGATGACAGGAAGGAATGGCTCGGAAATTATGACCGAAATTTAATTATAGAGCAGGATCAACGTGATATTTCTATCCCCGATTTTGTTAATAAAGATTTGATTCATTTTTCGAAGTATGATTGTGAAAGAAGTATTCCCTGTTTAGTTGATGGTTTTAAGCCATCTCAACGCAAGGTTATTTATGGAACATTACTGAAGAATTTGAAGAAATCAATTAAGGTTGCTCAATTGAGTGCTTATGTCGCAGAGAAGAGTGCCTACCATCACGGCGAGCAATCATTAAATGAGTGTATCGTCAGTTTGGCCCAGGATTTCGTCGGATCTAACAATATGAATTTTTTGGAACCTGAAGGAAATTTTGGCAGCAGACTTACTGGTGGTCAGGACCATGCTTCTCCAAGATATATTTTCACGAAAATGAGTGATTTTATGAGTGTCGTTTTTCATCATCATGATAGTGCTTTATTGAATTATCTGGATGATGATGGCGAATCAATCGAACCGGAGTTCTATGTACCCGTAATCCCCAATATATTGGTGAATGGTTGTCAGGGAATTGGAACCGGTTTTAGTACAAGAGTACCAAGCTATAACCCCATCGATATTATCGCCAATTTAAGGAGAAAAATGAGGGGTGAGGAATTGGTACCTATGGTACCTTGGTTCCGAGGATTTTCCGGCAATGTCGAGAAAGTTGCGGAAAACAAGTATGTTACCAAAGGAATGTACCGCTTGTTAAGCAGTGGTGCCATTGAAATTTATGAATTACCCATTGGTATGTGGACTGATAAGTTCAAGGAACATTTGGAGGATTTGATGAATCCTGAAAAGGATGGTAAAAAGAAGACTCGACAAGTGCTTTTGAAATATGAGAGCCAATATACTGAGTCAAGAGTGAAATTTATTTTGCATTTTGACAAACATGAATTAAATGAGATGTTAAGCAAGGGTACATTCATGAAAGAGATGAAATTGATCGATTCTGGAAATTGCAACACGTCTAACATGTACCTTTTTAATGAGAAGGGACAGATTAAGAAGTATGATTCTCCCGAAAGTATTATTGAAGAATTTTATGAGATTCGCAAAGAATATTATATAAGTCGCAAGAATTATTTGGAGGAGAAGTTGAAGAGAGAATTAGAAATTTTATCTGCAAGAGTCAAATTCATTATGCAGATTCTTGATGAAGAAATCATCTTGAAAGGCAAGGATGAAGAACAATTGGATGAAGAGTTAGAATTGAAAGGCTACCCCAAATTTACAAAAGGTAAGTTGGAGTATGATCCAAAAGATATTAACTCAAATCCCAGTTATGATTATTTAACTAGTATGCCTATTCGTAGCATGACTCGAAAGCGTGTCGAAGAATTAATGAAGCAGCGCGATGAGAAGAATATTCAATTCGATGCTTTGAAGTTACAATCAATTTACGATTTATGGAATGATGATTTGAACGCTATCAAGCTAATTTATGAAAAGCATTTGATCGATTACGAGGCATCAAGAGGTACAACTCCTGATGAGAAGTCGTCTGTTGTGAAAAAATCAGTTGTGAAGAAGAAGCCTACTAAGTAGGATTATTATTCCAATTTTATTAGTTTAAAAATTAATTATAATGATATAATAAATGGATCCGAAAGATTTATTATATACAAATACATTTAGTAAAACACAGAGTTTAAGTCAGAAGCAATTGCAGGAAAATGCAAACAACTTTTTACCATACAGAACCCTAAAAACGAATTCCGTTAATAATGTTAGAGATGATCTTGAGAGAACCGTTTTTAATGACAACCCAATATTAGAAAGACAGCGAAAAGCTTATGGATGGAATAAAGGAGGAACCAGCAATCAGAGACCAGTTTTATCAGATTTTGCAAGGGATATTGGGGAGTCATCTTATTTCCGGTATAGGACAAGTTATTTAAATATAGATAGTCGGATGCGCGATGTATCGTTATTTCCAACTCCCAATAATTATAATATTTTTCTGGGGAGAAAATTCGATAATGTTGAAAGTATTAAATTAATAGACTATTTTTTCCCCAATACAGAGTATCCGATTAATACAAGTAATAATGTTATCATGTGGTTCACATGTCCTTTTGAAATGTTACAATATAAAGTGTTCGTAGAAACTTTTAATTTACCGCCTTTTGATCCTGGTCAGCCTAATTTTAATATAGTGACGTGGTATGCTGATCTGAACACACTTATATTAATAAACGGGAATTGTGAAGAAAGCGTCGTCACTTTAAGGAATAATTTATTAAAGTCACTGTTTGTTATAGAAATCCCACCTGGGAATTATACCACAGAGGAACTCGCCGATACTATCACCAAACTATGGAGAAACCAGACATTTTTCGATAGTGTTACTTTTGATAAAGATAACTACATCGTTAATCCATGTTCCCCTACAGCCGAATTTATTAATCGACCCCAATTAGTAAAAGTACGGATTGATCCAGTGACATCTGCCGTAGATTTTATGTTAAGATACGAGGAAATAAAAGTGGATTTAATTCGCAGTTACAATGGAAAAAATTATGTCGATATAAGGCTGAAAGCTATAAATCCATTGGTGGCAAGTGAGGAATATAATAGAATCGCCAATAACGAGTATTACCCGTTGATTGCGACTGATTTACCGAGTATTGGTGGTATCGAGGAATATAATTTAAATTATGTTGAGTTTGTGACAAAAATACAGTATGAACAATTCGCTTTAGCCAATATTGTTAAAACTTACTACGATATAGTCGTAGATGAGAATACTGGGAATATCATCCCCAATATGATCAGATTATTTTTATTTAATTCTAATGGGAGAAAGATAGTTTGCTCCTATACTGACCAATATATAGTGGAAGAAAAATGTGCCCAATTATGTAAAAGTATGATTGGGAGAGAGGCCCCTTATTTTTTAATTAAGGGAAATACTTCCCCATTATTCTCCTTTTTATCTAACGCATCCAATAATGCTGCTATTTTGAATCCTTATGATTGTAGAGGACCCGCGAAAGATTGTACAGGTTCTACTGATCCCAGCTGCCTCATTA
>Ga0129333_10006551_pt1 | contig 11015 bp, 17 predicted proteins | sample CPB6_08_DNA_FD_94474 | JGI IMG/M metagenome (GOLD analysis project Ga0129333, IMG submission 94474) | Freshwater to marine salinity gradient microbial communities from Chesapeake Bay, USA - CPBay_Sum_0.6_0.8_DNA | ecosystem: Environmental > Aquatic > Marine > Coastal | place: USA: Chesapeake...
TAGGTAGAACTATTAAAGAAACTTATAAGGAATCAGGTGCTCCGTCTTTTGATGAAAATCGTAGATTAGGCAGTTCTAAGTATACTAAAGAAGTATATAGAAAAGATGGATCACTTGCTAAACGTAAAGAAAGTGATAGTGCCCACAAATTATTTGGATATGATAATGTTAGCAAAGTGACTAAGTATGATAGAGAAGGTAATGTTAAAAGGTCTAAAGGATTTTCTGGTAAAGATATAGGTTATAAAAAAGGTGGTTCTGTAAAATCTAAAAAGAAATAATATCATGAAAAAAATGACAAAAATGATGACCGGCGGTGTTAAGAATCCTAATGCTGCAGTTATGGTACAAAAAGTTGCTAAAGGACGTGTAGGTGGAGGTAATGCTTCTGCTCAAGTTCAAAAGGTAGCTAAAGGTCGCACAGGCGGCGGAAATAAATCTGCTGAAGTAAGTCCAAAGCGTAAGTAATGAACTCACTTCTTAAGCCTGAAGAAAAAAAGAAAATGATTTCATATGGAAAGCCTAATGGTACCACCTATAAAAAAGGTGGTACTGTGGCTTCCAAGAAATCTGGTTGTGGCTGTAAAAAGTAATTACTATGGCAACTGATAAAAAGTGGATTCAAAAAGCAATTAACCCAAAGCATAAAGGGTATTGTACACCAATGTCTAAACCAACCTGTACTCCTAAGCGCAAAGCTCTTGCTAGAACGCTTAAGGCTATGGCTAAAAAGAAATAATTATGGCAGCAAAAACTAAATCTAAAGTAAATCAAGCAGGCGTCTATACCAAACCAGGTATGCGCAAATCTTTATTTAATAAGATTAAAGCCGGAACAAAAGGAGGAGATCCTGGGGAATGGTCTGCTAGAAAAGCTCAACTCTTAGCTAAAGAATATAAGGGTAAAGGTGGTGGCTATAAAACCAAGAAGTAATGGCTAAAGATCCACAGCAAAGCTTAAAAGACTGGACTGCACAGAAGTGGATGACATCTGGTACTTATGCAAATAAGAAGAAAGGATCATCTAAAGAAGTAAAGTCTAAAGGTACTAAGCGTTATTTGCCAGAAGCTGCATGGGGAGCATTATCAGCAGGAGAAAAAGCAGCTACTAATAGAGCTAAAGCTGAAGGAAATAGAAAAGGGAAGCAGTTTGTATCACAACCTAAATCGGCAAAACAAAAAGCTAAAAGATATAGATAATGGCTACTAGTGCAAAACAACAAGCAGCAATTGCTATCTCTATGAAGAAAGCAGGTAAGACTCCTAAAATGGCTAAAGGTGGTTCAGCTAAAAAGTGCTGGCCGGGATACGAGAAGAAAGGAAGTAAAACCATGTATGGTAAAACTTATAATAACTGTGTAAAAAAATAATTATGGCAAAGTCTCCAGCATGGCAACGCAAAGAAGGTAAGTCACCAAGTGGTGGACTTAACGCTAAAGGACGTGCTTCTTTAAAAGCAGCAGGTCATGATATTAAAGCACCTCAACCAGAAGGTGGTCCTAGAAAGAAAAGCTTTTGTGCAAGAATGTCGGGTATGAAGAAGAAGCTTACTAGTGCAAAGACTGCTAATGATCCTAACTCAAGGATCAACAAGTCTTTAAGAAAATGGAAATGTTAAAACTATAACGATATGAAAAAGTGTAAAACTTGTGGTTCAGTAAAGATGAAAGCTGGTGGTTCTAAATCTAGCTTTGGTATGCTTTCAGTAAAAGCTGGTATTGACAATAACCCAAAACCTACAGCTGCTGATAGAATTGCTGGTGCTAAAAAAAGTGCTGGTAAAATGAAAAAAGGCGGTACTAAGAAATGAATAATACTACCATACAAATAAAGATTAAGGAGCGACTCAACAAGCTTGATAGCCAAGACTATGACAACTTTGAATGTTGGCAAATAGTTGAGGCTTTTAACAAAGCTCAAATTGAGTGGGTTCGGCGTCAGCTTGTAGGTAATAATATTCTTAAGCAAGGAGATGAGCAGAGTAACCGTAGAGTTGATGATCTTTCATTATTGCTTACATCAGAAGATTTAGCTTTTACCAATGGTGATCAATATGTTATTACGGAATTATTGCCAAATAACTGGATGGAGTTTAAAAGAATAGATGTAAAAGCTGTAAGTAAATGCTGCAATGAAGAAAAAGATATTGTGGTATATTTAGCAGAGGAGGCCAACGTTAGCGTTTTACTAAACGATTATTTGCGTAAGCCTAGCTTTGAGTGGCGCGAGACTTTTGCAACTATGATGGGGAACAAAATTAAAGTTTATACTAGTGATGATTTTACCATAAAAAACATCAAATATACTTTTTATAAGTATCCGGTTAGAATTCAAATTTTAGGTTGCTCCGACCCATACACCCTACAAACATCAACAGAAGACGTAGAATGCCAGTTTCCAGATGATATAATAGAAGTAATGGTAGATGCTGCAGCTTCAATACTAGCAGGAGATATAGAATCATTTAATCAATATACTCGGGAGTCTAATGCTTCTGAACAAAATAACTAATCATGGCTGAGCAACCACGAAATTTATTAAAGCGAGAAGTAGTAGGAACTACACCAACAGCTAAAGTAACTAAAGCACCTTCTATAAAAGGTAAGAATATTCTTTTGTCAGATGACTGTGTAGATTATTTAAACTATCGTGTACAGCAAGAAGAGTACTCTGGTAGAATTTATATGTCTATGGCCATGTGGCTAGAGAACAATGGTTATGTTAATGCTGGTAAACTTTGGCGTAGATATTCAGATGAGGAAATGAAGCATGCAGATATTGCACGTACTTACCTTTTATCTATGGGTGTACAACCACTTACTCCAAAGTTAGATGCCCCTAATCAAAACTTTAGTGGTTTGCCTGAGATTATAGAGATGTCTTATGATCATGAGATTACTGTAACTAAGCAGATTAAAGATCTTGCCGGTGATGCTATGAAGAAAGCAGATCACATGCTATATGAACTAGCACTTAGTTATTTAAAAGAACAGGTAGAGGAGCATAACAAAATGCAGAACTGGGTAGACCAGTTAAATTCTTTTGGTACAGATAAGATAGCAATGCGCTTACTAGACCACGAGATGAAAGATTATTTGTAAAAATTTGGAGAATTAAGAAGTTCTCCTTATATTAAATATATATTTATAACCCTTAAAAAACAAAAAAATGGCGTATTTTAATCATGCTTTCCAAAAAACCTTTGTGGGATACAATGGTTTTGTAACAGAGCCTGGTGTAGCTACAAGCGATTTGACTTTAGGTCAATTTACTTTTGTTAGCCCTACATCATGGACTGTCCCTGAAAATCTTGACCCTTCAACTACTTTGAAGTGTCCTCTAGTATTAGTTTCAGGTTCTATTCACCCTAATGACAAAATTGGTCCTTACCACGGTGGATACAGTGAATCTGTAAAATCAAAAATGATCAACCCTAAGTATGTTAATGCTTTTTATAAAGTAGAATCATGCGCAGCTCAACAAGCTCAGGTGGTTGTAGGTTCTGTAAATGGATCTGTACCTGGTACAGAGGATCCAATTTATGATGTAACTTCATGTAACAAAGAGTTTTTGTGTGGTGAAACTTACAACTTGCGTGTAGACATCAAAGGTTCTCCAGTATTGCGTACGTTAACTCGTAACACCTACTATACTGCAGCTGCTTACACAGGTTGTTGCCCAGACGGGGAGATTGCTCCATCAGCAGTTAATCCTTTGATTGTATATGTACAGTGGGCTTACCAATTGTTGAACTCACCTTTGATCAACCCATTCATTCAAGTTGAAGTTACTTATAATACTCTTGGTGATGGTGTTCTTTGGTTAGAGCTAGGTGATGGTACATCTTCACAAACAAACTTAGATTTGTTGTTAGGATATATTCAAGATCCAACTACTCTTCCTGGTGATGCTAACACAAAAGCTGGTCTTATCATCAATGGAGCTTATGTAGATACTCGTTTCTTAGATTGTACTTTCTATCCAAATGATTCTATCATTGCTTACTTAGAGCCAGTTAAAATCTATGCTTCTGAAGTAGATCTTAATGGTGATCCATGTGCTTTCCAAGGTCTTTGTAAATATGATATTTGTGAGCCTATTCAAATGAAAGGTACTGGTGAGAACATCATCCGTGATCTTATCTTAACTGAAGGGTATATGCAACAACCATTCTACACTGGACAAGACTTGCGTATCCGTGAGATTACTAACGGTGATGATGTTTACAATGCTATTAATCGTAACTCATCTTATACTCGTTACTATATTCAACACAGTGTACCTCGTTTCAACAACCCAACTGGTACTTTTGATAATGATCAGTACTTATTGCAAATTGTTGTAACTGAAGGTGATACTGTAGCGGGTCTTGATTCTACTGCTGCATCAACTAATACAGCTGCTGCAGGTGATGTTCCAGCATACAGCACAATTACAGTTGCTTCTACAGCAGGTTTGTTACCAGGTATGGTAGTTACTAAAACTTCCGGTACAGGTACAATTTCTGCTAATGCTTACATTTTTGAAGTATTAAGTGCAACTCAGTTTACAATTACTTTAGGTACTGGTACTGCACCTGTAACTGTAGCATTAGATGCAACAACTGTATTGTCAGCTGCTACTAACTACAATGTAGCTTTTGAAGGCTTTGTTGAAGCTTGGTTGAGCAATGCTGGTAGTGGATGTACAACTTTGACAACTTATGCTTGTCCTAGAACTTGTACTCCAGTTGAGCCAACTAACGACTAATCTTAACTAAAAATCTAAAAAGGGGAGGGAATTAAGCCCCTCCCTTTTTTATTTTCATACTATTTTTGTAACTTAGTATTACATATGGCACAACACGCACTATCATTAGAATTTCCAGATACTCTAAATAACTGTTTACTGCGTATAGTAGACATGAGTACCTATAACCAAAATGTACCAGTAGAATGTCCTAAGTTGCAGATTACTGCACCTGGGTTTACTACAGCTGCAGAGATTACAGACATGGGTACTGAGTTTGCAGTAAATCTTACTGCATGTGATTTAGACTTACAACTAACTAATTGTGAATCATATAGAAATGATTTACCAGATGGTGTGTACGTTATTCGCTACAGTGTAGCACCAAATGATGTGGTATATGTAGAGTACAATCATCTACGTATATCTCAGGCTTTAAACAAAATTAATAATTTGCTTTGCTGCCTAGACGTTCCTAATTGTGAGCCGGTAGGTCCAATGAAAGAAAAGTTGCGGGAAATAAACCTCCTATCAACAATGCTAAAAGCAGCAAAAGCTAAAGTAGAATACTGCCATAATCCTGAAGAGGGTATGGCTATCTACACTTATGTATTAGCTAAATTAGATAAGCTATCATGTAGCTGTGGATGTGGAACTTGCTGATAATAATTTAAAACCAACATATTATGAGTAAATGTGCAAATTGCGGAACAACACTAAGTTGTGGATGTCAAAAAAGAGTTTTACCAGATGGTAGACAAGCATGTAGTAAATGTATTAATAAAATAAAAAAACCGGTCACTGTACCAAATAGTAAATAATAATGGCAGCGTATAGATTAGTTGATTGCTCAGGTAGCTTACCTGATATATATACGGATAGTACATATACACCTACTATTGATACATATGATGGTAAAATTATTTATACGCAACAATATCCAAGTACATGTTGGGAAGTAATTAAAGATGCTGCACCAACACCTGAAACATTAGGTATTTTAATATCTTTTGATATTTGTCAAGATTGTCTTGATGCATTAAATAATCAATGTGGTTGCCCTCCAGGTTATACTTATAATACTAGCTCTCAATTATGTGAGAGTTCAACTCCTATATGTCCTGAAGGTTCTACTTATGATGCAATTACAGGTTTATGTGTAGGTGCTCCAGCTAGCTGTAAAATGGATTTAACATTAGTAGTTGATGCATCATCATCTATAAGTCAAACAGAATTAGATAACTTAAAAGTATTTTTAGTTGATCTTGTAGATAGTATTAATGGTACTAATGGTGAAGATAGGATTGTAAATGGTGATGTTCAAATAGGTATAGTAAGGTTTAATAACAACTTAGAATACCCAATAAACAACCAAAATATTTTAGATTTATCGGGTGGACCAACTGCTTGGCAAAGTGGTTCTACAGGAGGTAGTATAAAGCAAGCTATATCTAACTTTATTGTTTATTCAAATGGAGCTACAAACACTGTATCTGGCTTATCTTCGGGGTACGATAATATTACTGGTACTAATAATAGAAATTCAGATCCTACGGTAGCAAGAAGAATACTATTTATTACAGATGGTTTTCCAAGTTGGGCTTATGCAGATACTTATAATGGTGTTATTATAACTAATACAACTTTAGGTGCTGGCTCTTGCGCAAATTCTAATTATCAAAATTATAGATGTCTTGCATATAAAGGAGCTATGGATTTAGCTCAAAACATAAAAAATGGGTCTGGAGCAACACCTGTTGATTGTGATATAACATTGGTAATTGTAGGTGAAGCTGCAGGTACTGGTATGACTGAGTACTATGCAACAAGAAACGCATTGGTAGGAAATACCACTCTACCAACTTGGTCTACAACACCTTGTAATCTTGATACTACAGGTATATTTACACCTTGTGTTAACTGGTCATGTACATATAGTCCGTCATTAGATAGATTTTGTAGCAATAATATTGCAGGAGATCCAGATTATTTCATGTCATTATTTGATGCTGCATCGTTAGCAGCTATTAAAAATGGTGTAGTACAAAGTTTACTTTGCCCAAATACACAAACTCCTCTTGAATGTTCTAGTCCTTGTACAATTAATGCAGCAACTGGCGAGTGTGAATGTGTAACATCTGATTATACAGTATGTTGCTATGATTTAATTAATTGTAAAGATGGAAGTCTTTATGCAACTGTAAATACTAATAATTTAGGTTTTGACTATTTAGCTCAATATATAGGTAGCATAATAGTTTTTCAAGGTCTTCAAGAATGTTTATTTGTAACTGTATCTGCGGATTGTACTAATGCTACACCTATTGAAAATTTAACTATTACTGAAAGTTATACAACTTGTCAAGAGTGTGAAGAGGCACTGCAAATAAATCCTTGCTATAAACTTACAAATTGTAATAATGGTGAAGTTTTCTTAATGAGCCAGCAAAACTTAAATCAATTTGCAGGTTTAGTTGTTGAACTAGCTGAATACCCTGGCATATGCTGGACAGTTTTAGAAACTTATAATTGTGTAGGTGAATTTACTACAGTAAGTGTAGTACAAAGTTATCCTGATTGTGAATGTTGTTATCAATATCAATGCGTGTAAAATATGGTACTCTGTTATGCAATAGTATACCCTTGCGGTAATAATGATGTAGAAAATGCAATCATCCTAAATATAGGATTGCAGGGAACATCAATACCATTATATTGGGAGTCCTTAATTGGAGATCACTTTACATCATCTGAAGCACCATTTACTTTAGGTACGCAATACTATGTTGACTCTATATGTTGTGAGTTGGCATGTTTAGCAGGATTTCCTGCAGGACCATATCCAACTGCACCAGCTGCGGATAAGTTAGAAGTTACATCAGGAACTTGTGTAAATAGAACTTGCGTAGGAACTTTAATACCTTGTAATGGAGGTACTCCGGTTTATATAAGACTTGGTTTTGAAAATGAAGCTATTCACTTATATTGGCTTGCCTTAGAAGGTCAGCTTTTAGTTTTTTCAACTCCTGGTTACTCAGGAACTTACTATTTAAGTAATATATGTTGTTATGATACAGATGGTGACGTGGCTACTATATGCAATGTAGATCCATTATCACTTGTACCGCCGCCAACAGTTAGTGAAAACTTAGGTGAAGGTCCATGCTTTGAACCATTACCTCCAGTAGATCCAACATGTTGCGTTACAGTTTTGCCCTGTGATGGTGGTAATCCTGTTACTATTTATATAGGGGAAGATACAACTCCAGAATATACTACATGGGTGTCTTACTTAAATCATACAATTACTATTGATTTACCAGAATATCCTGGTACATATTTAGTAGATAGTATATGTTGTATAGGAGAAACTATTGTAGATCCTTGTTTAGATTCAGCACCTTGTTTATTAAATTCTGTAGTAATTGATCTTGCAGATGTAACCGATTTAGGAGCAATTCCATGTCCTACACCTTGTTATGTTTTAACAAATTGTAATTCTCAACAAACTATTTTAACAAATACTAACTTAAGTGTATATGTTAATTCAGTAATTACTATTGAAGAATACGCTGGTTGTTGGCAAGTTTCTACAGGTGAAGCTTGTATAACTACAGAAGAAGTAACTTTAATAGCTGGGTTTAATGATTGCGAATGCTGTCTTGGACCAGAACCTCCTAAATATACTAGAATATTACCTGCTCCAAATAGAGTATTTTATAAGATGCCATCTCAGTGTGACATAAGAACAAATACTCAATTTGCTAATGCTTACTATAAGCTATTTAAAAACTTAAAGTATGGTATTAATAGCGAGTGTGATATAAATACTGAGAAAATACTAATCAAAAAAGAGCTAGCTGATCTGGCAGCAACATATTACCTTCCCGCATGTGGAGCAATAACACCTGCGCCGGAACCAATTATTTGCCCAGAACCTAGCTAAAGTGTAGAAAATTTTGTAAATTATATATAATGGCAACACCGATTCAACCAACAAATACACAAGCAGGATGTAACCCTGTTTCAAGTAACTGCGTAATTTGGCAGGGACCAGATATTCCATGCATTAATTTGTGCAAAGGAGATAGCATTTCTGATGTTACTTATAAGGTAGCAACAGAACTTTGTACTTTAGTTGAGCAACTAAATATTACTGGTTTTGATGTATCATGCTTTCCTCCCATTTGTCCTAAGCCTGAGAATATTCATGATCTTATTCAGTTTATTTTAGATAAACTATGTGAACTTCAAAATGCTTCAGGCACAGGAACTACGCCGGATGTTCCAGTATGTCCAGATAATTGTATTGTTTCTATTGCACCTTGTTTTTACTATACTAATCAGTTTGGTCAGCAAGTAACTACAATGACACTTACTGAGTACGCTACTGCAATTGGTAACCAATTTTGTTTACTTACAGATACTGTAGCTTCTATACAAAGTGATGTTACTAACTTACAAAGTCGTGTTCAGACTTTAGAAAATTGTGTTTTACCTTGTTCACCTGATAGCGGTGAGATATTAATACCAACTAGCTGTTTATCGCCATCTACAGATATTCCAATTCAAACATTTGTAGAAACTTTAGAAGATGAGCTTTGCCAGTTAAAAGATGCTGTAGTAGGTAATGGTGTAGTTGCACAAACTATTGTAAATGATGTACTTGCACAACAATGTGAAGGTATTGAAAGTGCTGTACCATTGTCTAGACCATACGCAGCAATGGGTCTTATCCCAGGTTGGGTTACTGCAGCAAGTGGGGATTTTAATACTCTATCAGCTGCTGTACAAAACTTATGGATTACAGTTTGTGATATGAGAACAGCATTGCAAAACGTTGTAAGTAACTGCTGCAATGCTTGTAATCAAGTCATTCTTGATATGAGTAACTCTTCATATGATCCAGGTACAACTACTTTAACTGTAGATTTTGCAGGTAGTGTTCCAGGAACTTTAACTGGAAGTGGAAATTTAGGACTTATTATTACAGACTGCGCCGGTGTAAGTTTTGGTTATAATACAGGTAATGATCTTATATCGTTAATGGGTACAAGCATTACTATAGATTTTTCTACAGAAGCACCTGGTACATTTAATACTGGATGTATAGGATCTAATGCTTATATAATTTCAATTACTAACGTAAATTTAGAAACTACACTTTCAGGTGAAAAATGTTATCTTACTTTCTTTGAGTATGTAGCTGGTGATGCAGTACCTGCATTAACTATTACTCCGGTAGCAACTACACAACTTAGAGCTACATTTACACCAACCTATGTAGGTCCTGTAACTTACTATTTGGAATTATGGGATAATTCATTTACTGGAATTATTGCTAGTACTGCAATTGTTAATCCTCCGGTATCTGTAGCGTACAATTATACATTTGGTAGCTTAACTACTGCAACAACTTATCAAATTAGAATGACAATGGTAGCTGGAACATCTAGCGAAACTGGTCCATTCTATCCTGGTACAACATTATAAAATATAGAATATGGCTTGTAAAACATGTAATTGTTCAACTAATAAGTGTGGTTGTAAGGATCTTCCCCTTACAACTGCACCTGTTTATACTTGTCCCCCCGATACAGTTTGCCCGGATCCAACTCCGTGCTATGAGACTATTCAGGATACTTGTGTAAAACACAGTTTAAACTACAGTATTGTAGAGTTTGGTAAATGGTTTGCGGGTGGAGATGCTTATCCAGAACTAGCAGCCGGAGCATCTTTAGAGCAAGCTTATCAAGCAATGTCTATAGAAAGTATTGTTGGTAATGCTAGGCCTCCGCTTGCAGTACACCCATCATATGTGGGTACTACAGCTATTGTTATAAGCTGGGAAAATAATGGATCAACTACTTATACATTTCAGTATTCTACAGATAATATAACATTTACTTCTATAAGTTTATTAACAACAACTAGTTATACTCTAACCAACCTTGTAAGCGGTACAGATTACTATTTTAAAGTAACTGGTGTTTTAGGACTTAACTCTGCTACAGGAGCAACTATTAAAGTAACAACATTATAGTCCACGTTTGTTGGTTTAGCGTGACTAACCAAGAGAGACCCTCGGGCAATGGCTCGGGGGTTTTTCACTAATATTTGTTTCTCAATCATTTAAGTATTACTTTTAAAGCTGGAAGAAATTTTGTAAATTATAATAGGAGAATATGCAGCCTATAAGAAAACCAGACTTAAATGCTCCGCGATTTAGAAAGCCAGTAACTAAAACGGTAACGGCTAAAACCTTAAAAGCTTTTAAAGAAAAGCATA
>Ga0129333_10006553_pt1 | contig 11014 bp, 9 predicted proteins | sample CPB6_08_DNA_FD_94474 | JGI IMG/M metagenome (GOLD analysis project Ga0129333, IMG submission 94474) | Freshwater to marine salinity gradient microbial communities from Chesapeake Bay, USA - CPBay_Sum_0.6_0.8_DNA | ecosystem: Environmental > Aquatic > Marine > Coastal | place: USA: Chesapeake Bay...
CCCCACTTCCCGCCGGTGCGTTTCTCCCGCGTCGCGGGACAGGTGAGCCAAACGCCCTCGAAATCGGGCCCTCAAGCTCACCTGTCCCGCGACGCGGGAGAAACGGGGGGTGGGGGGAAGAAATGTGGCGGGGGGTGCATCCGCGCGGGGGGTGGCGACGGAAGAGGGATCGTCGGCCACGGACGAGGGGCTGACGGCAGGGCGACGACGAAGGAGGGAGGGCGGACCGCCATGGCGGCACTGGCATTGCATACTGGCGAGCAGGCGCTGCCCACCCATGCCCGCTCACCCCTGAGGGAGCTGTCCGTGTCGGTCGACCCCGAAGCTGCGGCCACGGCCGGGTTTGCCCGAGGGGATGAGGATGCCCTCGAGCAGTCCTATCGCCTCTGGGGCTCTCTCGTGCACACGATCGCCCTGCGGAGCGTCGGCAACGAGGCCGACGCCGCCGACATCACGCAGGCCGTCTTCGTGAGCGCCTGGCGTGGGCGCGGCGGCTTCGACCCCGAGCGGGGTGCGCTCCCGGCCTGGCTGATCTCGATCACCCGCCGACGCATCGCCGATCACTGGGAGGAGCGGTCGCGGCACCTGCGCCGGGTGGAGGCGGTGGCCGCGCAGTCCCCGGACGAGCCGGTGCACGCCCCCGTGGACGGCATCATCGATCGTGTCCTGCTCGCTGACGAGCTCGAGCGCCTGGGCGAGCCCCAGCGCCGGATCATGGAGCTGGCGTTCTTCCAGGATCTGACCCACACGCAGATCGCCAGCCTGCTTGACCTTCCGCTCGGAACGGTCAAGAGTCACGTCCGCCGATCCCTGGATCGGCTCCGGACCCGATTGGAGGTGGACCGTGTCGCATCCTGATGAGGCTGATCTCGCCCTGATCGCGCTGGGGGAGCCGGCGAGCGCCGCAGATGCTGCGCACCTGGCTGCGTGCTCGAGGTGTCGCAGTCGTGTCGACCAGCTGGGGGCGGTTGTCTCGACTGCTCGGACCATCACCGACGAGGACCGTCCGGTCGCACCGCCCGCAGCGGTGTGGGAGGGAATCGTGGCCGAGGCCGGGCTCACCGGCGCGCAGGCGTCCGTGACGTCGCTGGACCAGCGCCGTCGTCGGCGTGGGCCGGTGCTGGGATGGCTGGTCGCGGCGGCTGCCGTGGGCGTGCTCGCGGGTGCGACCCTGACGACCGTCGTGGGCGGCACGGGCGGCACGGGCGGCTCTGACGACGCCCAGCTGCTGGCCACGGCACCGCTCGAGCCGGTCGCGGAGTCCGCGTACCAGGGGACGGCTGCGGTGGAGCAGCGTGGCGCTGAGTCCGTGCTGCGGGTCTCGGTGCCCGACCTGCCTGCTGTGGAGGACGGCTACTACGAGGTGTGGATGGCGACGCCTGACGCATCGACGATGGTGGCCATCGGCACCCTCAACCCCGGTGAGGAGGCCGTCCTCACGCTGCCCGCGGGCATGGACACGGCGGCCTTCCCGCTCGTCGACGTCTCCGTCGAGCACTTCGACGGAGACGCGGGGCACAGCGCCGTCAGCGTGGTGCGGGGTCTGCTGCCCGCGTGAGCACCCGCTCGACCATCTGCTGACGCAGCCGCGGCTGCGCCTGGGCCGCGGGATCGAACGAGTAGTCGATCGCCACCCCGAGCAGCGCGGACACGATGCGCCTGGCCTCACGCCGGCACGCAGCGTCGGGGCGCGACAGGCCCTCCTGCGCAGCGATCACCGCGGCGAAGCGCTCGTACGCGCCGTCGATGCGGCCCCGCTCGATGGCGGCGAGCTCCTCGTCTGCCACGGCGTAGCCGAGGAAGGCGATCGTGACGCGCCAGTCGTCGAGCCGCTCCTGGTCCAGGGGGAGCAGCGACTCCACGCACCCGGCCACCCCGAGGCCCGCGGCCTCGGCCGCCTCGATGCGCTGCACCTGGCGCACGCCGACCCACTCGAAGGTGGCCAGGACGAGGTCACGCATGTCGCGGAAGTACGTGCTCACGATCGCCCGGCTGGTGCCTGCCTCCGCGGCCATGCGCCGCATGGTCAGGGCGTGCAGGCCCTCCCGGGCCACGATGCCCGCCGCCAGCTCGGCGATCTGCTCACGGGTTCGGGCGTGGTCGACGAGGACGGGCATGGCCCCAGCATGCCGTATGCCATGCCACATGGCATGCAATACATGTCAACTGGCTTCTCATGTCGCGTCGGCCCGTGTATGGTCGGCCCGTTGCTTCCATGGACGTCCACGCATCCGGAGATCCGATGACCGATCACGCGCAGCCCTTCGACCTGGAGGTCGATGTCGTCGTCCTCGGCACCGGGGGCTCCGGCCTGACCGCAGCCCTCGCGGCGCACGACTTCCGGGCGGGGGAGGTCCTCATCCTCGAGAAGTTCGGGATGATCGGCGGCACGTCCGCGATGTCCGGCGGCATGCTGTGGATCCCGCGGAACGACCAGCAGGCTGAGCGGGGCGTCGACGACTCCTTCGACGAGGTCGTCGAGTACCTCGACGGACTGGCCGACGAGGGGCATCTGGATCCCGAGGTGCTCTCCGCCTTCCTCGAGGAGGGCCCGGAGATGCTCCGCTGGTTCGAGGAGAAGACGCCTGTCCGGCTGCGCCTGTTCGAGGGATTCCCCGACTACCAGTCGTGGGCACCCGGGGCGAAGGAGTACGGCAGCCGATCGCTCGACAACGACGTCTTCCCGTTCGTCGAGCTCGGCGCGTGGGCCAAGTGGGTCAACCCACCGAAGACCGGCTGGCCGCGTCGCACGTCGATGATCGAGGACTACTACACCCCGAACCTGCCCGAGGACGTCCTCGCCGATCGCGAGGAGCGTGACTGCCGCGGCCAGGGCCAGGCCCTGATCGGCTCGCTATTGAAGGGCGTCCTCGATCGCGGCATTCCGCTGCACCGGGAGTCACGTGCTCGCCACCTCATCACCGAGAGGCGCAGCGTCGTCGGCGTCGAGACCGAGGAGGAGGGCAGGGTCCTCCGTATCCGGGCGCGCAAGGGCGTCATCATCGCCACGGGTGGCTTCGAGTGGAACACCAAGCTCGTCAACTCGTTCCTGCGCGGGCCCATGACCGGCCCGGTGAGCGTCCCCGAGTGCGAGGGCGACGGCCTGCTCATGGCGATGGAGGTCGGCGCGAGCCTGGGCAACATGGGCAAGTCGTGGTGGCTGCAGTCGAGTCAGGAGCTCGCCGCGCACGGCCGGGGCCACGCCAACTACCTGATCGGCAACTCCGAGCGCACGCGCCCGCGCTCGATCCTGGTGAATCGCGAGGCCAAGAGGTTCGTCAATGAGGCGACCAACTACAACGCGATCGGGCCCGTGCTCCACAACTTCGACGCGAACACGCACGACTACGTCAATCTGCCGTTCTGGATCATCGTCGACCAGACCTACGTCGAGAAGTACCGCTTCTTCAACGCGACCACGAAGGGCGTCGTGCCCCCGTGGGCCATCACGGCCGACGCGATCGAGGAGCTCGGTGAGCGGATCGGCATCGACGGCGTGCAACTCGCGAAGACGGTGTCGACCTTCAATGCCGATGTCGCTGCGGGGCGTGACACCGAGTTCGGTCGCGGCGACAGCACCTACGACCAGTTCTGGGGCGACAAGGACTTCGAGGGCGTCTACCGGACGCTCGGCCCGATCGACACCGCACCGTTCTACGCCGTGAAGATGGAGTCCGGAGTCCTGGGCACCTGCGGGGGCCCGCGCACCAATGCGAACGGCCAGGTGATCGACTGGGACGACACCCCCATCGAGGGCCTCTACATCTGCAGCAATGCGATGTCGTCACCGACGGCCGGCGTGTACGGAGGCGCGGGTGGAACGCTCGGGCCGGGCATGACCTTCGGCTTCATCGCAGGACGGCACGCAGCGCAGAACGACTAGCGGGCGACACGCGATCTAGTGATCAGGCGTAAGTCACCGGTCGCCGCTCGAAGGGCTGCTGACCGACACCACCTCGAGACCTTCGATCGATTCGAAGTCCGACGCATTCCGCGTGAAAAGCGGCAACTCATGCTGAATCGCCGTTGAGGCGATCAGTGCATCGAATGCCTTTGCGTTCGTCTTTCGACCACTCAGCCGAAGCTGCGCAGCAACCCGACCGAAGACTCGTGCTGTGCCCTCGTCGAACGGCAGCGGGTCGAAGGTCGACTCGACGATCTGCAGCAACGACTGCCGCGCGCTCTGTTCGGCCGGTGTCTTTGCGATCAGCGGGCCAACCGAGAGCTCGGCCAGCGTGATCGCGCAGATCTCGGATTCCAGTGGCAGCGATTCAGAAGAGATCAATCGCGGTAGATCGACGACCACGCTCGTGTCCAGGAGCCCCTGTGCATGCCGGTTCGTCACAGCGACAGATCCAGGATCTCGCCCATGTCGTCGACCAGACCGGAGTAGTCGACGGTCGGGCAGCCCTTGAAGGCCTTCTCCAGGGTCTCGATCCTCACCCCGCGCCCGCGCAGCGGCCGAAGTTCGGCGATGGCCCGCCCCTGCCGGGTCACGGTCATGCCCTCGCCCCGCATCACGGCATCGAGGACCTCGCCGCCGTGATTGCGAAGGTCTCGAATGGTCACCTCTTTCACCCCCTCATAGTCTCACTGGTGAGACATCCAGGCAATCCTCCCGATTCCCGAATCCTGCGCGCCCGACGAAACCCCATGAACGACCATCGAGCGACTGTGGACGATGACCCGGCGGTGACGCATCTGTGGATGATGCAGGACTCCCTCAGGGAGGTCGGGCCGCCCTTGTCGATGAACGTGCGGATTGCGGCCCGAGGCGCCGAAGCGGTGGCCGTTGTCATGGTGGTGAGGAACTGCCCCCCGTGGATTGCTCACTGGAGTCGACATCCGCAAAGCAGGAAGCCCCCGTCCAGCGGACGGGGGCTTCCTGCTGGTGCGAAGTCCGAGATCAGACGGCGCGAACCTTGTCAGCCTGGGGGCCCTTGGGGCCCTGGGTGATGTCGAACTCGACAGCCTGGCCCTCGTCGAGCGAGCGGTAGCCGCTCGAGTCGATGGCGGAGTAGTGGACGAAGACGTCCGGACCGCCGTCAGCCTGCTCGATGAAGCCGAAGCCCTTTTCTGCGTTGAACCACTTGACCGTGCCTTGTGCCATGGTGCCAAATCTCCTTAACGAAGGACGTGGCAGACGAGGTGTCCGTCACGCGGTGAAGCCCTATCGCGCCGTCATCCTGGTGGGGATCTCGTGCTGACACGCCTTTACCTAGGGCTAACTGTGGCGTACTTCGGCCCAGATTCCCAACTCTTGGGGAAATACGCGGAAATCGGTGTCCGGGACCCCCTCGCGCACGGGTCGGCCAGGGCCGCGCCAGCTAGCCAGGTCCTGCCACGTCAGGCGAGAAGCCGTCCTGCTCGGCCCTGAGCCGGGCCTGCAGGTCCTCTGGTGAGAGGGGTCGGGCGAACAGGAACCCCTGGGCGAAGTCGCAGCCCATGCCGGTGAGCACCTCCCGCTGCCGGGATGTCTCGACTCCCTCCGCGAGGACCCGCAGCCCGAGGGCGTGGCCCATGGTCACGATCGCCTCGCACAGGGCCCGGCTGTCCCGTTCCGACTCGAGGGCGGTCACGAAGGTCTGGTCGATCTTCAGCAGGTCCACGTCGAGCGCCTGCAGGTAGGCCAGCGAGGAGAACCCAGTGCCGAAGTCGTCGATCGCGAAGCCGACCCCGGCGTCGCGGTAGGTGCGGAGGTTGCGACGGGCGGCGTCACTGGCGTTGAGCAAGGTGCCCTCGGTGATCTCCGCGATCAGGGCCGAGCCCGGGACCCCCTTCTCCTGCATGAAGGCGATCCGCCGTCGGTGGACGTCGTCCGGATCGCTGGCCTCGACAGGGGACAGGTTGAAGCTGACCGCGAAGTCGGGAGACATCCGACGCAGGTCGGTCACCAGATCGAGGACGCGGGCGAACACCCAGTCACCGATGACGGCGATCTGACCGCTCGACTCCGCCAGCGGGATGAAGCGCGCGGGGCTGATCGACCCGAGCTCGGGATGCTCCCAGCGCACCAGGGCCTCAGCCTTGATCGTGCGGCCAGTCGTCAGGTCCACGACCGGCTGGAGCACGACGCGCAGCTCGTCGTTGCGGACGGCCCGGTGGAGGTCCTGGGTCAGCCGGGCGCGCTCGCGCGCCTGCTCCTGCATCGTGGGGGTGAAGTAGGTGTGCCGACCCCGGCCCCCCTCCTTCGCGGCGCGCAGCGCCTGGTTCGCGGAAGTCAGCAGTTCGGAACCGGTTCCGGCGTCGTCGGGGAAGACGGCGATGCCGATGCTCACGGTCAGCGGGACCTCCCGGCCGCCGAGGTGGAACGGCTCGGCCAGTGCGTCGGCTATTCGTGAGGTGACGCCGACCACGGACTCTGCGGAGGCGTCCTCGGTCAAGATCGCGGCGAACTCGTCGCCACCGAGACGAGCGACCGTCTGGGGCTCGGGCACGGCATTGCGCAGCCGCAGGGCGGACTCCTTCAGCACGATGTCGCCGGCGCGGTGACCGAGGGACTCGTTGACGTCTCGGAATCGATCAATCCCCACGACCAGGAGAGCCACGCGACTGCCCGTCGAACGCGCCATCTCGACGGCCTGCGTCAGGCGGTCGTCGGCCAGCTGGCGTCCGGGCAGGCCCGTGATCAGGTCCTCCCGCATCGAGCCGATGGCGCTCAGCACGGCCACGTAGTGATTCAGCTCGTCGGCTTCGTTCGTCACGGCGGTGACCGTGACCGACTGCGCCGAGACGCGACCGTCATGGTCGCGGTTCACGAGATCACCCCGCCAGAAGCCGCTGCGGGCGACGCTGGAGCGCATGTCCGCGTAGACATCGTCGGAGGTCAGGTCCGAGCTGAGCAGGCTCAGAGAGTGTCCGCGCACCTCGTCGATGGTGTAGCCGGTGAGCTGGGTGAATCCTCGATTGACGTCGGTGATGGCACCAGCCGCGTCCATGATGATGACGCCGTCACGCGTGGAGTCGAAGACGCTCGCGCTCACCCGTACCTGGCTCTCCGCGGCTACCTCGTCCGTCACGTCGACGAGGTAGCCGTTGAGCAGAGCCTCGCCGGATGACTCGAGCACGGGTGAGGCGTCCGTCTGGAACCAGCGCGTCCGCCCATCGGCGGTGCGCATGCGGAAGCGGTCGTGCCATGGCGTGCCGTGGGCGTAGGACTCCAGCAGGTGGGTGGTCACCCGATCAAGGTCCTCCGGGGCGACCAGCGCCATCAGCGCTGCAGCGTCCTCGGCAACCTCGGCGGGCGCGACACCGAAGAGCGACTTCAGGCGCTCGCTTGCATAGGGGACGGCGAATGACCCGTCCGGACGCACCCGCACCTGGTAGAGCAGTCCGGGCGTCGCCTGGGAGAGGCTGGCCAGGCGGACGACGAGCTCGTTGCGTGCCTGGCGGCTGCCGACCTGGACGTACGCGAGGATGGCGAGCCCCACTGAGAGAAGGGAGCCCGCGATGGCGATCCCCAGAGACCCCGAGGCGTTGATGGGGTCCGGGAGGACCGCGACCTGCCAATCGGCCTCGAGGGGCTGGGCACCCAGCGTCAGCGACCCGGCGTCGAACAGGGACTGATCGCCCCAGACGGGGGTGCCGTCGGCCGTCGTGCGGATCGCGAGGCGAGCGGGGTCGGCCCCGGCCAGGTCAGCCGCCCGGGAGAAGTACGCCTCGGCATCGAAGACCACGCTCACCAGTCCCCAGGAAGGGACCGAGGGCAGGTCGACCGCCTCGCGGTAGGCCAGCCCGAGCCCACCCTGCACCAGCGGGAACGGGCCGAGCAGCCGGGGCTCGCCGGCGGCCAGCATCTCGCGGATCGGCTCCCACTGCTCCGGGATCGTCCGGAAGTCGAGTCCCAGCGCTGCCTCATTTCCCTCGATGGGCGCGACGAAGCGGATGACGCTGTCGGGCGCGATCGAGATCGACCGGACCAGGGGCACCTCACGCAGGAGCTGCGTCATGAACTCCTGCGTGCTGTAGGGGGCGAGATTGCCGCTCTCGCTGACCACGTAGGCGCGCAGCGCATGGGCTATGCCGGTCGCCGCGATCGGTCGCTCGAGCTGCTGGACCGTCAGTTCGGCAGTCCGCCGGGCGGCACCCTGGGCCTGGTTCGTCTGGTCCCGGATGGTGTCGACCGCCAGGACCGCCGTCGCCAGGAGGCCGAGCACCAAGACGAGGGCGGAGACGCCCCAGCGGACCAGCCTTCGCGAGCGTGCTGTTCCGTGGGTCCCCACACGGCAAGGCTAGGCCGCGCGACTGAGGTCGGTCGCAGGTCTGCGGGCCATGACCGGTCACTTCTCCCCGGCTGACCGGCCCATGAAGACGGCATCGGGGCCTTCGCTCCGATACCGTCCAAAGGTTGGTGGGGCATCCGGGTCCGGTCCGTCACGCCGACCTGGGAAGCCCATGGGGGATCGAAGCCGCGAGGCGGGTCGGGGGTGGTGCAGCATGAGGGCAGCGGCGTCGCCGTGGTCGGCCCTACCCGCACGCAGCGTCCTGCCCTGGAGCCTCGTGGTCCTGGGGGTCTACGCACTCGTCGGCGCTGCCACCCTCAGCATCGGCCAGTACGCGGGTCTGGCCTCACCGGTGTGGCCGGCCGCGGGCCTGGCCTTCGCCGTCGTCTACGAGTGGGGCTGGCGGATGGCCCCGGCCGTCGTCGCCGGCTCGTTCGTGGCGAACATCGTGACCCTCGCACTGACCGACTCGCTGACGATGACCGAGATCGGCGTGGCCTCGGCCATCGCCCTGGGTGCAGCACTGCAGGCGGTGGCGGCCTCCTGGCTCGTCGTGTGGACCGTCGGCCATCGGGCCTCGCTCTCCGGAGGGACCCAGATCGTCGCCTTCCTCCTTCTCGCCGGCCCTTTGGCCTGCCTCATCAACTCCACGGTGGCCACCGGGGCCCAGGTGGCGGCCGGGCTCGTCAGCATCGACAAGGCGCTGCTCGTGGGAGTCACGTGGTGGGCGGGAGATGCCATCGGCGTGGTCGTGTTCGCGCCCCTCGTCCTGATGCTCCTCCCGGGTCAGCGAGAGGTGTGGGCAGGGCGACGCGCTCGCGTCGCCATCCCGTCGCTGATCGGCGTCGCGCTGTTCGTGGGGTTCTTCGCGCAGGCCGATGTGCAGACCCGGGCCGAGCGCCAGATGCTCGTCGCTGCACTTGCCAGCGATGCTGCAGGTGAGCTCGAGCGCAATGTGGCGCGCCACCAGGAGGTCCTGGAGGGCATGAGCAGCTTCTTCGAGTCGTCGCAGCTGGTCGATGTCGAGGAGTTCTCCACATACGCCTCGGGCGCCCTGGAGCGGTTCCCGAACCTGCAGGCCCTCTCGTGGAATCCCCTGCTCGCCGCAGAGGAACTCGTCGCATTCGAGCAGAACCAGCGCGTCGAGCAGGGCTTGGATGGCTACACGGTGACGGAGCGCAACGCGAACGGCGAGCTCGTGCCGGTGGGCCCGCGCGAGGAGTACGTCGTGGTTGCCTACATCGAGCCCATCGCGGGCAACGAGCAGGCCCTCGGGTTCGACATCAACTCCAACCCTGCGCGGCAGGAGGCGATCGCGCGTGCGCGGGAGCTCGGGGTGGCGGCGGCGACCGCGCCTATCGACCTGATCCAGGAGGCCGGGACGCAGAAGGGGATGCTCGCTCTCGTCCCGGTGTACGAGGGAGGCGAGCGGCCGAGCGATCCGGCCGGCCAGCGTGCGGCGCTGCGGGGATTCGCGGTGGGGGTCTATCGCCTCGGGGACCTGCTCAATGACACGTTCAGCGGGCCGGGTTGGCGAAACGTGCAGGTGGAACTGGTCGACGTGACCGACCCGGCATCGCCCGAGGAGGTCGCCGTGCGGGTCGCACCGGACCCGCCCACCGTGGACCTGACGGCGACCGATGGATCCACGACGGCCGGTGACGAGTTCTCGGTCTACGGGCGGAACTGGCGCGTCGAGGTCACGCCCACCAGCGGCGCCCTGGCGAATCCGACCCGCGCTGTGGCCTCGAGCATCGATGTGCTGGGCCTGGTCCTGCTGACGCTCCTGCAGGCCTTCATCCTCCTGGTCACCGGCAACGAGCGGGCGGCCGTGCGCCGGGCGGAGGATGCCAGCGTCGAGGCGAGCACCGACGAGCTCACCGGCCTGCAGAACCGCCGTGCCTTCATGCGCACCCTCACCCGAGTCGGGGAGCGAACGCTGCAGGACAGCTCCTCCGACGTGCTCCTCTACATCGATCTCGACCGGTTCAAGTCGGTCAACGACCACGGTGGCCACGAGGCCGGGGATCGGCTGCTCCAGGCCGTCGCGCGCGCCCTTCGGGTGACCGTCCGCAGCCGTGACGTCGTCGCGCGCCTGGGCGGTGATGAGTTCGCAGTCATCCTCAACAACTGCGACATGGAGCGTGGCGTCACCATCGCCCACACTCTGGTCACGACGATCTCCGCGCAGTCGGTCAGCAGCGACGCCGGCCCGCTGTCGGTCGGCGTCAGCATCGGGGTCGTGCTCATCGACCCTGCATTGCCCATCGACATCGACGAGCTGGTGCGGCGGGCGGACAACGCCTGCTACACGGCCAAGAACCGTGGCGGTGGCGTTTTCGTTCACCCCGTGGCAGCTGTGAGCGAGGGGCTCTCCCCTCAGGCCTGAGCCCCTCTGGCCCGCCATCGACCCAGCAGGGCGAGCGCAGCGACCGAGTGCGAGTCCGTCATCGCCCCGCGCGCCACCAGGGACCACACCTCGTCCTCGGTGAACACTCCCGTGCGCATGTCCTGCTCCTCGACCTCGCGTCGATGGGGCACCGACGTCAGATCGAGTGCGAGGAAGACATGGAACCCGCCGGATGACCGCCCGTACCCGGCGTGCAGGTAGCCGAGCTCATGCCACTGCGCGGCCTCGAGCCCGGCCTCCTCGACGAGTTCGATGGCGGCCACCTCGGCCGGAGTCAGGTCCGCGGGCTGAGCCACCGAGCCCTGCGGGAACTCCCACAGGCGCCGACCGACGGGGTACCGGAACTGCTCGACCAGGTGGAAGCGCTCGCCGTCGAAGGGGA
>Ga0129333_10006554_pt1 | contig 11014 bp, 9 predicted proteins | sample CPB6_08_DNA_FD_94474 | JGI IMG/M metagenome (GOLD analysis project Ga0129333, IMG submission 94474) | Freshwater to marine salinity gradient microbial communities from Chesapeake Bay, USA - CPBay_Sum_0.6_0.8_DNA | ecosystem: Environmental > Aquatic > Marine > Coastal | place: USA: Chesapeake Bay...
ATCGATAACCACAGCGCTCCCGGTGAAGTGGGCCTCTTTTTGATGACGCGAAAAGGGCTCCCGCAAAGTCTGCAAAGCTTTGCGCATGGCGTCGAGACTACGCCTCTCGTCATCATCAGCAGGCGTATGTCGCTGCAGCAGCGTCTCGAGATCGGTCGTCTTCATGCGGGATATTGGAATTCCGGGCGCAGCATGAGTCAACCGTGGCCATGACCGCCGTCGGCTCGACCGCGTGTCGGGAATGACGAGCTCAAAATCCGAAATTCGAACCTGCGCCCAGCAACGTGGCGATGCCAAGCAGCGCAAAGATCATCGCGGCCACCGCATGCACGAGCCTCATCGGAATACGTGAGGCGAGCTTGTCACCGACGAACACGGCCGGCACGTCTGCGATCAACATGCCGAGCGTCGTTCCGATGACTACCAACACGGGCGTTGCGTAATGTGCGGCCATGGCGACCGTCGCGATTTGCGTCTTGTCGCCCATTTCGGCGAAAAAGAAGGTCACCAGCGTTGCACCGAAAACTCCGAGCCTTTGAGCGATCTGGGTTTCCTCGTCTTCGATCTTGTCGGGGACGAGGGTCCAGATCGCATGCCGATGAAAGAGAGGCCGAGCACCCAGCGCAGGATTTCGGGACTGATCGTCGCGGTGATCCACGCACCCAACGCACCGGCAATTCCGTGATTGACCAACGTCGCCACCAGTATGCCGAGAATGATCGGCAACGGTTTCTTGAAACGCGCTGCGAGAATGAAGGCCAGCAGTTGCGTTTTGTCGCCGATTTCCGCCAACGCCACTACGCCAGTTGAAACCAATACAGATTCCACGTGTTCATTTTACTCGCACGTTGAACCGATCGTGCGCCGGGACAGCTAAAGCGCAGCGCTACGCGACCGATCGAGCCCTAGCCAGCCGACAGCGAGCGCCAGATGCAAAACGTCTGCAGGCTGCAGTGGGGTGATCGGTGACAGCTTGACGGCAAAGCAAAGCAAGCCCACCAACATGGTCACTGCCGAAACGACATCAACCCAGCGACGAGCGCGCAGTGACACGTACGCGATACCTGCCATCGCCAGCAGTGCACAGGCATTGAGATAAAGTCGCGAGCCGCTGTAAATCACGATCGACAGACCGACGGTCGCAAGCAACAGCAGAAACACCGATGAAACTCGCCATTTTCGGGCGATCGGCGAATCCGGAACCATCACGGAGACCGCCAAGGCCGGAAATGCCGCCACCCCCGCGATCATCGACACGATCATGTGCGGATTTTCGTCGGCGTATAACCCGGAGAACCGTAACACGCCAAGCATTGCTGCGACTGAAAACAAGGCAGCCGCACAACGAAACAAAAAGCCACGCACAGAGTGCAGCGTCACGTAAAGGGTTACGGCACCCAGTACGGCGTCGGTCACGGCAAGACTGCTAACGGGAGGACCCCATCATTTCCGGCCTTACCCACAGGCGACCGATAAAGCTGAAAAACGCCAGCATCACTGCCGAATACGCCAGATTTTGCAGAAGTCCCAGCTGAGCATCGATGACGTACAGCAACATCAGCATCCCGGTACCGAGAACGGTTGATACGGCGCCTATGAGTTTCATGCGCGGCGTGTACGGCGTCGCAAACGGCACGAACGCCGCGGCGTCGAAAGGTTTTTCGCCGACGGCCTCGAGGTGCAACGGCCCGCGTGGCGGGCCGAAAACATGCAGGAACTTGTCGCGCCAGGAATTGGCGGAACGAACCAGTCGGCCTATCACGAAGTAATGCTGGATGTTCGCCCAGACGGGATCCCAACTATGCAAAGGCTTGCGTACGCCGTACACGACTTTCTCGTCCGTACGTTCATCGGCGTAAGTGCCGAACATCTGATCCCAGATGCTGAGGATACCGCCGTAATTTTTGTCGATGCAGTAATCATTTTGACCGTGATGCACACGGTGGTTCGATGGCGTCACCAGAAAACGCTCGAGCACGCCCATGCGCCCAACGAGTTGCGTATGTACCCAATATTGGTAAAGAAGATCGATGAGTGCGACCACGACGAAAACTTTCGTCGGGATACCTAGTACGGCCAGAGGAAAATAGAACGCCCACTTGAAATAGAAACCGGTTGCCGACTGACGCAAAGCCGTGGCGAGGTTGAAGTCCTCGCTACTGTGGTGGATGACGTGCGAAGCCCAAAACAAATTGACTTCATGTCCCGCGCGATGCACCCAGTAATAGCAAAAATCGTACAGCACGAGCGCAAGGACCCAAACCCAGATGCTGCCGACGTCCCAGGAGAAGAGACCGAACTGCCCCACGACCAAGGAGTACATGTAGACGCTGAACGCGCCGCCCATGATGTTGATGAACTGGCTAACCAAGCCGGCGTTGAGCGAGGTCACCGTATCTTGAAACCGGTACAGATCTCGTCCACGAGCACGCGCCAGACAGAACTCCGTTGCAATCATCAACCAAAACACGGGCACGATGTAGAGGTACGGGTTCATAAGCGCTACACCCTGATCGTACCGCAGATAACGACTATAGTCAGACCCCTGCCTGGCGTTTCCAACCTTGGTAAAGGACTTTTGCAAACATGCCGAAATTCCCCATTGTCGTGCTTGCCGCCGTGCTTTCGTTATCGCCTCCCGTGGCGTTTTCGGCGACCGAGACTGTCAGTGCCGACAAAAACGGCGTCGATAAAAAAGACGACCCGTCGAAAAAATACGAACCCAAAACTTTTCAGAGCGACTATGTCGGTACTTTCGGCGGTGAGCGAATCAGCTACCGGGCCACGGCGAGCGAGACGGTGCTCAAGAACGACAAAGACGAGGATACGGCGGCGATGTTCACCGTGTCTTATGTCAAAAAAGACGTCGGCGATCCGCGCGTACGGCCGGTGACTTTCGTCTTCAACGGTGGACCGGGTTCTTCATCGCTGTGGTTGCACATGGGCGTCTTCGGCCCCAAGCGTATCGTGGTTCCGAGCGACGGCAGTCACGCGGGCGCCGCCCCTTACCGCGTGGAGGAAAACGCTCTCAGTATTCTGGACGTGACGGATCTCGTTTTTATCGATCCGATCGGCACCGGTTATTCGAAAGCGCTCGGCAACAGCAAGGACGAGGAGTTCTGGGGTCTACGGGAAGATGCGGAATCCATTGCCGAGTTCATCCGCATCTGGGTCACACGCAACGGTCGCTGGAATTCTCCCAAGTACATCGCGGGCGAGAGTTACGGCACCACGCGAGCCGCGCGCTTGGTTGCAGCGCTGCAGGGTGGATTCAACGGCGTGAGCGTCAACGGGGTGATCCTGCTTTCGTCGATACTCGATTTCCACACGGCGGATTTCGGCAAGGGGAACAACATCCCTTACGTCGGATACTTGCCGACTTACGCTGCGGCGGCCTGGTACCACGGCAAGGTTAATCCGCGACCCGAGAGTCTCGAGGCTTTCGTCGCCGAAGCTCGCGCGTTTGCGGGAAACGAATATCTCGTTGCTCTGCTCAAAGGCAGTACGCTGAAAGGTGCGGAACGAGCGGCCGTAGTCAAAAAGCTCGCACGTTTCACGGGCCTCAGCGAGACCTACATCGAGCAGACGGATTTGCGTATCGATGCGTTTCGCTTCATGAAGCAACTGCTGCGCGACGAGGGCAAGGCCATCGGCCGACTCGACGCACGCTACACGGGGCGCGACTATGACGCCGCCGGCGAAACTTTCGACAACGATCCTTCGGCCTATGGAATCGACGGCGCGTATGTTGCCTCGATCAACGATTACCTCACGCGGACGCTGAAAGTGGACTTTGATCGGCGCTACAAGGTTTTGGATGGCGCTCCCGGTTCAAAGTGGAAATGGACCGAGGGTCACGGCGGTTGGGCGACATACGCGAACGTCGCGCCTCACCTCGGTACCGCAATGCGAGAAAACTCCGACTTCCGCGTCTACGTCGCCAATGGGTACTACGATCTTGCGACGCCGTTTCATGCCACCGAAATCACGATGGCAGACAATGGCATCGACGGTAGTCGTGTGACCATGAGTTATTTCGAGGGCGGCCACATGATGTACACGCATGAGCCTTCATTGACCAGGCTCTCTGCAGAGGTTCGTGCGTTCATCAAGGCGGGACGCTGACAGCAGAGAGCTGACACCGCCGAGGCGTGCACTATTTCAAGGTGACGGTCGTCGAGAAACTGGTCTTGTCGTAGTCGGTCAAATAACCGTCGATCGTCAACGCCCAGTCACCAGGGATCAAAGTTTCACCGATCATGACGTGCCACATCCCGTTACCGACCGCTTCGGCTTTGAGTCTCACCTCGCTGATGCCGGCCGACTCCAAAGCGACGGTTACCTCGAGAGCAGTTGCGTCTTGCACGATGACGCCGGCAGGATCCTTTAGGGTGACCATCAACATATTCTCGCCGACTTTGGCGGGCGAGAGTTCGATCTCGGCGCTATAGCCTGCATCGTTCTCGAGCGTTCTTTTCACGAGACCGCCAGACATCATCGCCATCTTCGCCTCAGCGGCACCTGCTTCACCGGTCGCGACCAAGGCGCGCGGCGGAGTGGTCACGGTCAATGCGGAGGCGGCAGCAAGGACGATCACGTACAGCATGAGCTCGAGCGTGATGGTTCGTCTGATCTTCGAAACGCCGGCGACGTCGTTCGCGATGAGTCTCGGCGTCAAATTGATCTTGTTGTAAGCCGCGATGCCGATGATCACGAGTACGAGGATGATCTTGGTGAGCAATACCGTTCCGTAATCATTGTCGAACAACTTGGCAGGCGAGCCGAGTTGTTTGAGCGATATGGCGGTTCCGCTGATCAAAACGACGATCACGGCAGGTACCGCAAAGTTCGAAAATCGCTGCATCAGCGCTCCCGAATCAGCGGCGGAGAGCTGTCCAGTGCTCAACAGCAACGGTCGAAATGCGCCGATCCAGAAGGCAGTGGCGAGCAGATGCACTCCGACCACAGGTGCCATCAGCCAGGCGGGAGGCGCAGTCGCCGCATGCCCGGTCACCAGAAAGGATCCTATCGCGAGCGTCGCCCCAGCGATCAGAACTCCATGGCGACGCTGCTCGCCTGCGACAAAGCCTGCGTACAGCAGTGCCATGGCAATGAGTCCGAGCACCGCGCTGGAAGCCAGTGTGCTATCGAGGCCGGATCGCCAAGTCGCTGCCTTCCAAAGCGCATCGACCCCGCCCAGCTGCATATCCGCGCCGCCGAAGCCGACGGCTAGAACGTAGGACAGCGCCGTCAACACGCTGGCCCATCGCGCTTTTTGCCGCGCGTCCTCTCGCAAAGAGCCCTCTATCCCGAGCAGCAGCAGGAACAAGGCTGTGCCTGCCACCCACAACATGCCGGCGTAGAGCACCCAGCGATTGACGGCGACCGCCAGCGACCAGATGGAGCGGCTACCGGCGTCCGCCGTCGCATCGATGGTCTTCATCGGTTCGCCTATCGAAAAACCGAAGGTCGCGCCTACCGGATGCGTATCGGCGGAAATGACCCGATAGGTCAAAACGTACGTGCCGTTCGGAAGCGTAGCGCGCAGCGGCAGAATCATTTTGGTTCCATCGAGACGGATCTCTCCAGGATCACCGACTGGCTGGCCCTTGACGTCGAGCACTTTGAAAAAGATGGGGCCGACCCCCTCGTTGAAGTTCGCCACGACCTCGGATGGCGACTGCATCAACATTTCGCCGGGTTTTGGCGAGGAGTCGAGCAGGACGGCGTGAGCAAAACCCTGCGGGGAACTCGTCGCAAACGTGCAAACGAGCAAAAGACCGAGAAGATAACGTGTCATTCGACCGCACATGAGAGCTCCCCGCAGGCTTTACTATTTCTTCGGACCCGGCGTGGCGAACGGATACTGCGGACGCGTCGGTTTCTCGATGATCATGAATGCCGACGGAGTGGCCGTCGCCGTCATGAATTTGAGAAGTTTCTCGGGCAAGCCTGGAGTTTTTGCTTCCAGCGTTTCGCTCGGCAAGTCCACGTAACGCTCTTCGCCGCTCTCGCAAACGTTGACCGACCGGAAGAAAATAATTTTTCCCGCCGTTTCGGGAATCATGCCGCGAAAACGAAAACCCTCGAATCGGCCCGACCCAGGCAGATTGCTACGCGGATTCTTCCAGATGATCTCGTCGACCGTCTCGGTGAGCATGTTCCCGCCCTCGCCTGGCACGGGCTTCGGGAGTTTTCGCATTTTCATTTCGATGGTCCAGTCGCGATTGTGCTCCGCAGAGACTCGCATCATCCCGTCCGGAATCTTCAGACGAACTTCCTTGACCGGGCTTCCCTTGCAGCCATGGGTCACGCGCAACTCCAGGTCTTGCATGAATCCGGCGGGCGCGTAATAGGCAGTCATGGTGTTGTGCGCCTGAGCAACCGGGACTCCGGAAATCAGTGCAGCCCCGACGATCAACGGTATGTATTTCTTCATGTCATCCCTCCTGCATCGTTTTCAGATATTCATGTTCGAGATCACGGTGACCGATTTCGCTCGTAGCGAATTCTTTGCGCAACGATCCGTCGCGCATGATACCTATTCGAGTGCCCGTTTCGCGGGCGCGAAACAGATCATGAGTCGCCATCAAGATTGCCGCGCCACGCTCGGCCATGGCCAGTATCAATTGCGAAAATTCGTTACTAGCCTTGGGATCGAGACCCGAGGTCGGCTCGTCGAGCAGCAACACTTTGGCGTCACGCGCGAGGGCAATGGCGATCCCGACCTTCTGCCGCATGCCCTTCGAATAGCCTTGCAAAGGGCGGTCGTGCGCTTCGGCGGCCAATCCCGCCTGTTCGAGAAATGCACGTAGTGATTGCGCCGAATGCCTGATCCCGGAGAGTTTTGAGAAATAGTCGAGGTTTTCGAGACCGGACAGGGCACCGTAAAGCGTCACCGTCTCGGGGATATACGCGATTCGCTTGCGGGTTGCGGTCGGGTTCTGCCCCACATCGATGTCATCGATCCTCGCGATGCCGGAAGTGGCTCTCACGAAACCGAGAAATATATTGAGCGTGGTCGTCTTTCCGGCGCCATTGGCCCCCAGCAGACAATAAATTTCACCCGAATTCACACGCAGATCGAGACTGCGCAAGGCACGAACCTCGCCGTAGTTCTTGGTCAGTCCGATGGCTTCCAACACTATCTGCTCCCTCCCGGAGAGTGTGTACCAATGATCACGTCGGCGCTGCGCAGCTTTCGCGATCCGACCCTGCAAAGCAGACAAGTCACGACAAGCATCAACAGCAACGGAATCGAGGAGGATGACATGAGTTCGCGCTCGTCGATCTGCGGCGCGACGAAGATCGGCAGTCGTTCATAGTCTTCTGCCGTCAGCGGTGTATCGCTCTCGATCCGCTTCACGAAAAACTCTTGCCATGCGCGGTGATGGACGACGACGGCATCGCGAAATTTTGCGTGCTCGCGGCCGTCACTTCCCGAAAGCGCGGTGAGCGATCTAAAAGTCAGAGTACCGGGCGAAAGGTACTTAAGCACCTCTATCACGCGCTGCTGGTCGCGGCCATTCTGCGCAAAGTCCTGGAGCAAGGGCGCCATGATCTTTTCGATACCCGCCTCGGAGCCGGCCACGCTCAAATAGTACGCCCGGCGATCCATGTCCCCCCGCAGATCGGGGTGATCGAAGAACCAGCGATCACGTTCGGCGGCGATCGCCTTGTCTGCTTGTTCGGTTGCTTCGCGCAGCGTCGCCGTCAACTCGACTCGGGAGGGTGGCGGCGCCACGCTACCCGCGATCAGGTTGGTGACTGTCGGTACCAGCACGACGAAAACCAGCCATGCCCCGACGAGGCGCGTTGCAGCCGTCTCCGAACTGCTCGCCCCGATACTGACGAAGAGCGCAAGGGCGCACCAAAATGCGAGATAAACGAGACTCGTGAGGATCCATCCCGCCAACAAATAACCCGTCGTTGCCGTAAGAGCGGGTTCTTGTATCAACGCGGCAAGCACGATGGAAACGGTCGTAACGCCCGCCAGAAGCAGGAATCTTGACCACCATTTGTGCCAAACGAAACGGCCGGCACTCGCACCTGCCACCATTGCCAGTGACAGAACGCCTCGCTCGCGCTCGCCGACGACGACGTCGAAAAGAAGACCGATTGCCAACAAGGGCAATACCCAGACGACGAGAAACGCGACATCGAAATTACCCGAAAGGAGACGCAAGGAATTTTCGGGATCGGTGCGTCCGAGAAAGGTGTGTGCTCCGCGTGCGGTGAGTCGGTACGTGTCGGGCAGCAGGTCACTCTGACCGATCGCCAGTCCCTCGAGCGGCGTTGCCGCCTTGGTCACGGGTACCGATAAGACACTGTAGGCGACGGCGCCGGGCGAACGCGCCGTCTCGGCGCCAGCTGCGGCCTGTAGCTTCAGCGAGTCGACGAGCACGCCCGCCTCTTCGCTCGCTGCGATGGCGACCATGCGTTGTTCGTTGACGATCATCCGGCCGCTGATTCCTGCAAACACCATGGCGAGCAACAGGCCGAAGAGCACCCACGGAGCAATCTGCTCGCGACGCAGCAGAGTGAGTTCGCCGACTAAAAGATCTGCCGAACGCATCAGCCGATCGTTCCGAGGCGACGCGCCGAGGCCCAGCCGAGCCCGCCGATCAAGAGACTCCACAGAACGAGTACCGTCAGAGGCGCACCGCAGCGCGCGATGCTTGCCCCAAGTTGCTCCGGTACGAAGCGATATTCGCCCGCCTCACGCCACAGATCTGCACTCGAGCGATAAGCGTTGTCACCCGAACGCGAGTTGAGCGTGATGTCGCGGTTCAACGTACCCATGAGTTCGCGCCGAAAAGCCTCGGCACCGTTTGCGAACTGACGCTGATGCCCGATGCTGGTTCCCGAAAGTTCCTGTGACACCAGCATGACTGCCATGCGTGGCGAGAGAATGCTTGCGGCCTCGAAGATATCTATTTGTCGATCAATCGCCGCTTCGAGCGCTGAGAAGTGCCGGTCGTAAACCGCATCCGAAATTTCGTCTTGAATGCCGAATATCACGCCCTGAATGTTGATCGGCAATTCTGCATCTGAGGAGACCTTGTAAAGGGCATGGAGCTGCCGTCGTCTCTTTTCGATCTTCGCCGCGGGTGTCTCGCCATCGATTCCTGCCGCCAGATCATTTTCGATGGCTCGCAACAATGCGTCGGCGGACGGCGTCGGCGACGCAAGTCGACCCATGTCGGCGGCGATTCTCGGTACCACAAAATTTCCGAACGCCCAGATGATCAGCAAAATCAACAGCGCCGTACGGGCCGTCGCCGCGACTGCCGAGACGAGCAGGGCGAGTCCCAGCATCAGTCCGACGTACCAGAGATAGAGCGTGCATAGCAAAACGGCGTGTGACAACCACATCGCTCCCGACGACCAGCCAAGTGCCAGCAACGAAAATCCGACGATGGGCAGCATCAGCAGCAGCGCCGAGGCCGAAAGACCGACGAATTTACCGACGAACAACTGACCGCCCGTGACGCCGCTCGCCATCACTTGCCGTAGCGTTCCCGACTCTCGCTCCGCTGCAAACGACGGGTAGGCGATCAACACTAAAATCAGCGGCAAGAGGACTTGCAACATGTACGCCAGCGAGATTTCGCCGAAACGCGCAAGCGGTGACATGTCGTCTGCAGGCCGCCCTACTGCGTAGTTTCGCTTGTGCGCTTCGAGCCAGATCGACACCCCTTCGAAAGCCTGAACGCCAGAATCGAAGAACGCGAGGGGCAACGCCGGACGAAATGCGTATTGGCCGTAGTGGGCCGCCGAGTGCGGGTTCTTTTCGCCCTGCTCCATCCATTGCAGGGCAACTTCCTGCTGCGCACGCGTCCGCTCCGCCGAAAGCGATTGGTAACGCTGCGAGGCAGTAAAAAAGGCTATCGCCGTCAGCATGATGAACAGCGCGGCCGCCAGTCGAAAACGACCGTCGCGCAAGATCTGTCGAAATTCTTTGGTGGCGATGTCGAGGATCACCGGCTAATCGTCTCGAAAACTTCGATCAAGAATCCGTTCGGAGCAAGCAGGCTCGCTGCCGTCACCCGACCGAAACGCGGATCGTCAACGACCGTCGGGCCAGCCTGCACGGTCGCTCCGTAAACCTCTGCACGACGTAAGATCGCGGATAGCGAACGGACCGGAAACGTCCAGCCCGCGAGCCCTCGGTTTGGGGGCCGCGGTGGCACACCCATCCCCGCTCGTCGATCTTCACTGGCATATTCCACGAGTCCGAGATTCCCGGTGCGGGCGCCGAGCGCATGCAAAGTCACGTATCTGAAGCGCGGCGAAAAGTTGCTCCACTCGCGACTCGTGCGTCGTTCGAAATCGAGAACCTGCGTGAAGAACGACTCCATGGCCGCCGAGTTTTCGACGATCAAACTGGAGTACGCGGGACCACCCACCCCAGTGACGAGATCCAGTGTTCCGTTTTGAGGCAAGCCGTTACCACGCGAGAGCACGACGAGGCGGGTGTTGTCTGCAACCTCGTAACTGGCCTCGGTGATGGGATACGGCGTACCGTCACGAAGCTGCAGCGAATAGCGGTTGACGGTCGGAAGTGTGCGCTTGAATCCTCGGTCGATCATTCTTTGATCGATCATCTCCACGTCGCGGGTCGGAAAGCCGAGGGCATAAGGGCCGGTCTCCTCGCGATCGAAACTGCGGCGTATCACCGGAGTTTCGCGATCGGGTATCACCGCAATGATCTTGATCGCGTCGGCGACACCCTCTCGCTCCAGTACGTACACCTCCCACGACATGTCCGAAGGCATTCCCCACAACCGTCGTTGCGCGGTCACGGTCTCTGCGGATTGGCGCAGCGGACCCCGCATCACGAGGCCGAGTCCATCGACATAGGTTTTTCTCAGCAAGGCTACGTCGCGGGTGACGAGAATGGCGCCTGATAGTGGCCCCGCGATGGCATCACGCGCATCGGCGATGGGTTCCATGGGGTCATTGGGTAGCGGCGCTTGCGCGCCCGCCGTACCCATGGGCACGATCGCCATGA
>Ga0129333_10006555_pt1 | contig 11012 bp, 8 predicted proteins | sample CPB6_08_DNA_FD_94474 | JGI IMG/M metagenome (GOLD analysis project Ga0129333, IMG submission 94474) | Freshwater to marine salinity gradient microbial communities from Chesapeake Bay, USA - CPBay_Sum_0.6_0.8_DNA | ecosystem: Environmental > Aquatic > Marine > Coastal | place: USA: Chesapeake Bay...
AATCGTTGTGACTTCCATAGATTCAATATTCACTTGAGCCATTGATGAAGGTGTGACCGATGCACATTGATTGTAAAAATTGTGCAATCGCTTTCCTGTTGAAAATTTGGTATCACCGGGAACGAAGATTGTTGATCCATTCGGTCCGGAAAATGATCCAAGCGCAGCAGGTCTTGATCCCTGACAACCCGGTGAAATGTCATTTGAAAGAATTGTGGCTTTACCTCTTGTTACAAACGGTATCTCTGCTTGAAGAGCAAGTGTCGTGAAAAGGAGAGAAATGAGGAGCAATAATGTATTCATGGAGATCTAAATATGATTTTACATCCAAACGATGCAATGTATGGTCGAGGTATCGGTTTATGTTGAAGAATAGCATCCGCAGTTTGTTTCAGATGTGATGTTGCCAGTTCCGGGTACATTCCATTATCATCAATGATGCCTTGATAAACGATGTTCCAATCACCTAGAATTTTCTGTATCACGAATACCTGCGGAGTATATGTTGCATTGAACATTCGAGCAATGCTCTGTGAATGATCTTGAACATAGGGATATACAATGGAGTCACGCACTACTTTTCTTTGCATTTCTTCCAGTGTTTCATCTTCATAGATGAGTGAGTCCATGGGATTTACTGCTATCAGTGGTATGCCCATGGGTTCATATGTGCGATGGAATTGATTCATTCGCTCGGTGTATAACTCAGCAAATGGACAATGGTTACAAGTAAATACAATTGCGAAGGCTTTTGCATTGGGAAATTTCGAGAATGTAAATTCACCACCTTGCGCCATTGGTGAGGTGAAAGGAGTAATGCTTTTGCCAATAGAGGTTGAATCAAGTGCTTGCGATGGAAGAAAAAACAAGCATAAAAGCAATATCGAAAGAATGAGTTTTAACATTATTTAACAAATGATCTAACGATGACTTGTTTTGTTTTCATATCAGTCATTCGAATCGTATAAAAACCTTTTGGCAATGAACTCACTTGAATGGGGACATCTTTTTCCGGTTGAGGAAGCATCATGACGGTTTTTCCATTGACATTGTGAATGCTGACATAATACAATTCAATGTCTTTTGAATCTATATTGATTAGATCGGTGGCGGGATTCGGAAAAATACTCACTGAGGAAAATTCGGTTGTTTCTTCCTGAATAGTTGTTGGAGGAATCACCACAAATTGCTGCATCATACCATCATCTTCATGATTTGAAAAATGACAATGATACATGAAAGGATGAAGTGGATCTGCATAATCATCAAAGCGAGCAATGAAAGTTGCTGATTCATTTCTTGGGAGATATAATACATCTTTCCAGCCCTTTTCATGTTGTCCAACAGATGATGCATTCCCATTTCTGGCTATGATATTGAATTGCACATCATGAATGTGAAATGTATGACCAAATACATTGCTATTTGTAATTGTCCAGGTTTGTGCGCTATTCATTGGAATCGATTTGTCTACACGATTTATGTTGAATATTCCGCCTGAAAAATGAAAAGGCATTGGACTATTTGGAGCGCCACCCATAATGCGTATATCTTGATTTCCTGTAGAAGTAGTTGGATCAATTGGAGTAAATGGTATTAGTGTTTCAGGGATTGCTGCGATGGCATTTATTGTAGATTCACCAATTGTGAAATGAATCATGTTGAAATTCTTATTATTAAGCAAACTTCCGAATTGTCCATTTTGACCCGGTTCACCTCCCGGAAATCCAAATGGTTGATTCGCATTGTATGCCATCATGTCCAGACTTTTTCCAATATCATCTTTGGAACAATCAACCAAGATTTCATAACGCTCTCCGACAGCGATGTGGAGCCGATTGACGGGCACAGGTTTTTCTTTCAAACCACCGTCTGTTCCTATGACATAAAATGTGCGATTATCACTAAATCCGATATTATAAGATCGCTCAACTTCTGCATTCAATATGCGAAGCCGAACAATTTGTCTTGGTAGTGTGAACTCCGGATTATGTACTCCATTTGCCAAGAGATAATCACCATATGCAGTGTTTTGCACAGTGAATTGATTATTTGCATCATATCTTCTACTTGTAAACACAAGTGGAATATCATCAATGCCATAAGTTCTTGGCAATGGTAATGCCGATTCTTGTTCATCATTGACTATCAATAAGCCGCCAATTCCTTTTGATAAATGTTCAAGAGTCATTTCATGCAAATGCGGGTGATACCAATATGTGGCAGCATTATTTGTTACCTTCCAATATGGCTTCCATATCGTACCTGGTGGTATCACTTGATGAGGACCACCATCCATTACTGCAGGTAGATGCATTCCATGCCAATGCAATGTTGTACTATCATTGAGATTATTGATGACAGTCATGCGAATGGTATCGCCTTTATTCACAAATATTGTTGGTCCCCAAAATTTATGACCATTGATTCCACCTGTTATGGTTTGATTTCCTGAACGAAGTTGAGCGAATGTATCGACAATTCTTAGCGTACATTCAGGTCCATTCATTGCTGCGGGAATTGGCAATGGATTATATGTTTGAGATAGGGATATAAAGCAGGAGCTTAACAGAAGTAAAAGGAATACAAATGCCATCATAGTACTCTTGAATGTGAATCAACGGAACTACGAAGAAATTCTCCATTAGCTCTGAGTTATCTTATGTGCTGTATTCAATAGAAAAAGTGCCATGATCAATGAAACACAACCTATGATTGTATAGAGGATTGTTATACTATGGACTGAAACGATGGGTTGGGAGAGAACAGGAGAGAGAAATTGACCCAAATACAGAGATGAAGTAATCACCCCAACTGATCGACCTCTCTGTGGCATGCTTGCAATCGTAATTACCCACAAACGCATGCTTGGCATCAATAAACCTATTCCGGCTCCGGCAAACAATGCAAAAAATATGGTGATCATAAATGTGCTTGAAATGGATAATCCCAAAAATCCAATTGCTAAAAGTATAAAAGCTCTCCCGCCCAAAGATGAGAAATGATATCTTCTTTTGAGATAAGGCATAGAATATGATGAAAAACCACCTGCCAAAGTTGCTAGTGAGACCACAGCACCTGCTTTGGCGGGAGAATCAATGCCAAGCGATGCAAGCAAAAATGGTAACTGAGTGGGTATTGCATAGAAGAAGACCATCCCCAAAAACACAATCAAGCCGATTCCGGCAATCTGTATATATGTTGTTCCACTACGTTTGGAATCATCCTCATGAAGTGCATCCGAATGAATTTCTTTTTGAATTGTTGGTTCTTGAATATACAGATATGCAGGCAGAGTTAGAATAAGTGCCAATCCATATAGTGAAAATGGATAACGCCATGATGCTGTTGCAAGGAATCCTGCAAGGGCAACAAATACAACTCCACCAAATGAAATGAATGTACCTTGCAAACCAAGCATATTATTTCGTTCTTCACCCTCATAATAATCTGCTATCAATGTCTGTGCAGATGTCATGATTCCCGCAACACCCAATCCGAGTATTGCTCTGGTAATGATGAAATGATGAAGACTTTCAAGATATAAACCTGTTGTACCCATGAGTCCATACAGCATCAATGATATGATAAGGAGCATTTTGCGATGCCCTTTATCGATGATTAATCCTGCAATCGGTGCAAAGATCGCGATGATTAAACTTGGTATGGTAAGCATGAGCTTGACAAGAAATTCAGCATTCTCAATGCTTTTGAATGCATCTGCAATTTTTGGAAGTGCCGGGGAGATAGCAGAGACTGACATCACGGTCAAACTGCTTGCCATGAGTAATATGACTTTGCTTTTGAGAGAGAGTGAGCTCATCATTGCATTCCAAGAAACATGGCCATGCATAATAGGATGCCAAATACAAATAGATGTATGGCAGTTCGAAATACATAAGGGTTAAGTTCTTCTTTTTTTATGACAAGAATGCCTCTAGTCAAGAATGTTGCAAACGGCAAAAGCAAAATGGGCAATAGATATATTCCATTGTCTTGTATTCGTGCAAGCAGAAAAAGAAATGCATAACTCAGTATCATCAAGATTGCATAGAGCCATCGCGAAGCTTTTTCTCCGAGTATCACTGCCAAGGTGATTTTATGAGCAATCGGATCTGTTTCGATGTCACGAATATTATTCACGAGCAAAATCTTCGCAGCGAATAATCCCATGATGATTCCTGTCACAATCACTTGCGGTTTGAATGTCATTTCAGGAATCTGAATAAAATATGCGCCCCAAACAGGAATGAGACCATAAAACACAAATGCCGTTGCTTCACCGAGTCCGTGATAAGCAAGAGGGTATGGTCCGCCGGTATAGGCAAATGCTGCCCATAAAGAAGCAAGGCCGATAATCAATATCGGCCATCCTGCATATTGCACAAGAATAAGTCCAATGAAAAAGGTGAGTGCAAACATGATCCATGACATCGTCATCATGGCTGATTCGGAAATCATGCCGGATGCAACCGCTCTTGGCGGTCCTATGCGTTTGAGATCAGCCCCTTTTTTGAAATCATAGAGATCATTAAGATAATTGGATGTGGTTTGTAGCATCATCGCGCTTAGAATCGTGATTGATGCCAAATATGGATTGAATGCGCCTTCTGTGGCAGCAAGCATGATACCCGCCAAAGTTGGGATTGCGCTTGCGGGTAGAATGCGCATTCTCGCGGCATAAATCCAATGTTTGATTTTTGTGTTCATCAAGCGATATTATGATAGACATTTTGCACATCTTCATCTTCTTCAATTTTGTCTATCAATTTCAAGACTTCATCCATTTGTTCTTCCGTGAGCGTAACTGTCGTATTTGGAATGCGTTGAACTTCAGCCGTTGAAATATCGATCTTACCATCCTCCAAAGCTCTTTGCATGTGAACAAAATTATTGAAGTCAGTGTAGGCAATCATTTCTGATTCATCCACCTCCACATCATCGGCGCCGGATTCGATGAATGCCATTTCCAATTCATCTGCTGATTTTCCATCAAGTGTAGCTTTGAATACGCCTTTTCTTTGAAATAAAAATTCGAGTGCTCCTGAAGTTGCAAGTGATCCATTGTGTTTATTGAGATAGCTGCGAATATTGGCAACTGTACGAGTTGGATTATCTGTTGCTGCTTCGATCACAATGGCAACACCATGTGGACCATAGGCTTCATAGACGATTTCCTGCAAATCCAGCGCATCTTTTCCTGATGCTCTTTTAATTGCGGCTTCCACTCTGTCCTTAGGCATATTATTCGCCTTTGCGGCCTGCATGGCAGCGCGCAATCGTGGATTGCCTGCAGGATCTGAGCCACCCAATTTGACTGCAATTGCGATTTCTTTTCCAATTCTTGTGAAGGCTTTTGCCATTCTGTCGAATCGAGCAAACATCTTATGCTTTCTTTTTTCAAAAATCCTACCCATCGAAATATCCGCTTATGTTCTGAAATGATTATGCAAAAATACAATAAAGAGTGCATCCATCGGGTATCTAGCAAAAGGAACTTCGAGCATGATGAAAGTGGTTTTCAGCTCTTTCACAGGAAAGTTCATGAATGCACAATGTATTGTTTTAGGTGCTGGCTATGCCGGCTTAGCCACCGCTGCTTTGCTCACAAAACAGGGAAAAGAAGTAATTCTTCTTGAAAAGCATGCCGCCATAGGTGGATGTGCTTCTTTTTTCAGAAGAATGAGATTCACCTTTGATGTCGGTGCCACAACACTGAGCGGACTCCGTCCTCATCAACCGCTCGGAAGATTATTTTCGGATTTGAATCTGGAACCAAACATTAAACATTGTGATCCAGGAATGGTGATTCATCTTGATGAACATGAGATTGTGCGCTATTCAAATCTTGAGAAATGGATTGCTGAAGCTGAATCTCATTTTGGGAAGAAAGGTCAAAGAGGTTTTTGGAAAGATATTCATGCAATCGATTCCAAGATGTGGGAAATATTGCATCGCAATCCTGAATTTCCACCTATATCAATTGGTGATTTGATGAAGATGGGAAGCAGGATATCGAATCTCACAGCTTTGCCATTGCTTCGAGATTTATTCAGACCAATGGATGTGCTCATCGAAAAACACGGGTTGCAGAATAATACTTTGTTCAAGAAATTCATCAATGAACAATTGCTTATATCAACCCAAAGCTTCAGTGATACCGCGCCAATCGTTACTGGTGCAATGGGATTGGCATACCCTGCAGATACATATTATCCGATTGGTGGAATCACAAAACCTGCTCAATTATTGGTGGAATTCATTCGCAATAATGGAGGGACAATCATACTCAAGGAATCAGTTGAATCGATTGATATTCAAGAGGATGATTCATTTGTTTTAAAGACAGCAAAAGGGAATACATATCAAGCAACACATGTATTCAATAGCATCCCAATTTGGAATATGAAGAATATTGCCAAAGGTAATGCAATTGGGAATCTAGCTGAGCAATATTCTTCCACATTCAACAAAGCATGGGGTGCATTCACTGCATACTTTGCAATCGAGAGTGATATTCATCCACTTTCTCCTTATTCCCAAATTCATACAAAGTCACGCATACCACATTGTGAAGGTGATTCATTTTTTGTCACATGGTCTCCTGAATCCGATGATGTAAAAGCACCGAAAGGATGGAGTACGATTACCATTTCAACGCATACCGATGCTTCGCAATGGTATGGATTGAATGATGAAGAATATTCACTAAAAAAAGAAGAGACTTTATCATTTATCATCTCTGAATTCAATCGTGTATTTCAGGAAATAGCCTCATGTGAAAAACACTATGTTGATGCAGGAACTCCAACAACGTTTGAGCATTATACGGGGCGACATCAAGGATTTGTTGGAGGTCTTCCACATTCTGTCAATCTTGGATTATTCTCACTTCCCAAAAACACAACTTTCATCAAGAATTATTTTGCAATAGGTGATACCTCATTTCCGGGTCAAGGCACACCCGCCGTTGTGATGAGTGCATATAATGCGGTGAGGTGATGCCCTACTCGACTTCGCTCGGAGAGTATACCAAAAATCCCGCACTCCGAGCGAATTCGAGGAGAGCGACACAAAGTATAATTACTCTCTACAATCAACTCATCTCACAATGCATAGTGGCTTCAGATATGATTTATATTGAAGAAGATAATATCCGGAGGATAGATTTTCCGTGGGAAGGGAAAATGATTGTGTTTCAATCATGCTCGACAATATGACATCTCCTTCTAAATTTAGTATGCGATATGGAGTTCCAAGGAAAGATGGATGAACAGAAATAATCACATTGTCTTTTTGATTCATTATGTGAATCTCGCCTGATGAGTTTTCTTCCGGGATTGCTGAATTTCCACCTTGAAGATATTGTTTCAATAGATTGGTAAGATCTAAAGAATGAAAAGCAGGATTGATTTCCAAAAAGGATTGCACAAGTTTCTCATTAGTGCAATATGCCATGAGACCATTGCTAGTTGCAATGCCTTCCACTTGATGAAATGGAATATTCAAAGATACTTTTCTTTTGTTTCCTGCATGATACTCTGTGCCGGGAAAATCATAGAGCAAATATAGAAATGGTTGTAGCAATCGTGAATATCCACAGAGAAGGATGAGTTGCTTGTTTGGGATTGCACATGCACCCGTAATCAAGCCACCAATATCGAGTATTGCTTTCTTTTTGGCGATATATGATCCGGGTTGTTTTGGAAATGTGTATATCACTGATTTCTGCGTAGTCCACATTTTGGAGAATACTACAATGCTATCACCTATCACAGCCATTGCCTCGCAATCAAAATCAGTGGTATTTGCAGCTTGCGAGCCTGAGATGATTTGATCTTCATATGCAAATCGGATCGTATCAAAAGTCATAGATCCCTTTAGTACATCAGTTTTTTTCACTCGAAGAATTCGAAAATCTGTTCTATTTCCTGCTGAATTGTTTCCAAAGTCACCAAGATAAAAATAGACTTCATCTGATGACATATCTTCCCATTCAATATTCTTTGCCCCCTTAAGAGGAAATGCTGAATAGCCAATATCTTTTATTGAAAATCTGTAAAGATTGATATCGGCATCATCATTGTGAGTCCATGCAGAATCACCATCGATGACCAGACCAGAAGTTTCATTTATTATGCTGGGTAGATTGATAGATCTAGAAGGTGAAATACTAGATGGCGGATATGTACAAGTACCATCATTGATGGTCGCAGCAGGATTGTAATTATTCGCAAGTGGGTCAGTACAACCACTTATTTGCCCATGTATAATATGAGTGCATGCAATCAACATGAAAATGCATGCAAATAAGGAGTGCTTCACTTTGTTCATACTTCTAATTGGCGATAGAGTGGTTTATGAGTTTTTTTGAATGACAAGATGCTTTATTTCTCATTAACTTGCTAACTTGGATAGGATTTCAAGGATACATTATGAGATATATGATACTAGTGCTATGCACTATTCTTGTGCATGCTTTTGCTTCAGCCCAGGACTTCAAAATAGGTCATGTGCAAAGATCATTTGTTGACACAACAAGGAATAATAGGCAAGTCACTTGCGAAATATATTATCCCGCAAATATAAATGGAGATAATGTAGCGATCGCGAATGGAATTTTTCCAACTTTGGTTTTTGGTCATGGCTTTGTCATGCCCGCTTCAGCTTATGATGTGTACTGGAATGCAATCGTTCCCAAAGGGTATATCATGATATTTCCAACTACAGAGTCTTCATTGTCTCCTTCACATCTGAACTTTGGAAAAGATATTGCATTTCTTACTCAAATAATGAAGCAACAACATCGCATCTCCACTTCATTATTTTTTAATGCGGTTGATTCAACCTGTGCTGTGATGGGTCATTCAATGGGTGGTGGTAGCGCATTTCTCGCAATGCAACAAGACCCTTCAATAACTGCATTGATATCCATAGCAGGTGCCGTGACAAATCCCTCATCTGTAACTGCAGCAAGAACAATCACAAGACCTTCTCTTGTTATTGCGGGTGCGAATGATTGCGTGGCACCACCAAGAAATCACCAAATACCAATGTATGATTCGCTTGCTACAAATTGCAAAACATATCTCAGCATTCTCGGTGGAGATCATTGTCAATTTGCATCGTATAATTTTAACTGCTCTCTCGGACAAAACACCTGTACTCCAAAAGCAACAATCAATGCAGCTACGCAGCAATCAATTGTATTTCAACATCTTCTTCCTTGGATCAATTTCTATCTCAAAAAGAATTGTAATGCAGGCGATCAATTTCAGAATCTGATTTCCAATCCAAATGGCATTATAAGTGATGCCAATTGTTCTCTCCGGAGTCCAAATCCAATTATTCAGGGTCAAACACAAGTATGTTCTGGTGCAATTACTCACATGTACAAAGCAGGAAATGCAAATGGATTTCTTGCTCAATGGACCTCACCCAAAAAGGGAAGTGTGATTGGAGCGCTTGATCGTGATTCGATAAACATAGCATGGAATATTGCCGGCATAGACACACTGAAATTACGTCTTATTCATCCGGAAACACGATGCTTCCGTGATACCATGCTCATAGTGACAGTCAATCCTGCACCCAATCCAAAAATAGTTGGAAAAGCGATTGCATGCTCTGATTCAATGCCACAATCATATTCTCTCACTCCGGCTCAGAATACCATCTATTTATGGAAGAATGTGCAGAATGGGATTGTGCATACGGATCTTACTGAGTCATCCATATCCATATCTTGGACAAAACATGGCATGGATACACTCTTTGTACGGCAGACAAATATCATTACAAATTGTTCTAAGGACACGCATCTCATAGTAAACATTCATCCATTGCCGGAAGGAGAAATCACCGGCGAACAATTGGTCTGCCAAAGCAATAAGAATGTCAATTATATGATGCAGACATCACCCGGCAATACCATACTATGGCATGCTCCGAACAATGGAATCATCATAGGTTCGAAAACATCCAATACGGTTTCTGTTCGGTGGAATTTGTGGGGCATAGATACATTAAAAGGCACAATCACCGACCCCAAAACTGGATGTATGCTTGATACATTTCTAGTGGTGTCAATTCAAGAAAAGCCGAAAGCAGATATTTATGGAAAAAAAAATATCTGTGAAGATAGATTGATGAATGTCTACAAAGTTCAACCTGTGCAGGGAAACTCATATTTCTGGACGGCATCTCCAACGGGGACAATCATAGGTCCGAGAGACTTGGATAGCATAGTGGTTCGGTGGACAAAAGTTGGGAAGGATATCATTTCTGTACGAGAAACAAATCTCACAACTGGTTGCATACATGACACATCGCTGACGATTACCGTTAATCCAAAGCCAAGACCATATATCATTGGAAAATCCATCGTGAATGAAGGGGAAAGAGGAATCGTATATGCAGTTCCATTCAATCAAGGATCAATGTATAGTTGGAATGTGCTTTTTGGTGATGCACTCATTCGCAATCAAGATCAATATCAAGTAAGTGTTGATTTTGGTAAACCGGGATTGGTATTAATCGAAGCAATGGAGTCAAATGTATTTGACTGTGCCAATGTAAATACTTTTGAGATAACTGTTCAATATGTATCAAGAATCTCAAGCGAAGAGGAATCTTTTGACATCTATCCCAATCCTGTAGATCATGCATCAATCTTGACCATTAAAGGAAAAGATATTCTTGGCTTTGAACTCTACTCTCTTTTGGGCGAAGTAATGGCCAAGAGTACTCCGGTAAATGATTTTACATGCATCATGGAGACAAAATCACTTCCTTTGGGAATGTATATGGTACGAATACACACGAAATATGGAATGAAAACCAATACAATCATTATTCAATAAATTGTATCATAACAATCAATTGGAATATCCATGAATGCATTCAATGCTCTATTCACAACATATTATCATGAGATTAAATTCGCATTGTTTTTTTCAGCATTGAATCTGATCTGGATGCTCGGTGAAAAGCTTGCGGGATTGCATGATGTA
>Ga0129333_10006557_pt1 | contig 11011 bp, 28 predicted proteins | sample CPB6_08_DNA_FD_94474 | JGI IMG/M metagenome (GOLD analysis project Ga0129333, IMG submission 94474) | Freshwater to marine salinity gradient microbial communities from Chesapeake Bay, USA - CPBay_Sum_0.6_0.8_DNA | ecosystem: Environmental > Aquatic > Marine > Coastal | place: USA: Chesapeake...
GCTTGTGATGATCTTAGCAGCGTCACGGTAGGAGTCTTGAATGTGACGGAACGTTTTATCACTCAAACTGGGCACCTCTTTAAGGTTAGAAACTGTGCCGTTCCAAATGTTAAAAGCGTGACCGTCAATGCAGGGAGTGTCGCTATCACCATCGTTTGCAATGCAAAGGAAGAATGCAACGGTTTTGTTGCCCCGCAAAACTTTAACAATCTGGTCGCGATTCAGTTGGCAATCGAGAATAGTTGCTGCCTTGTCTTTGTTGTTAGAATAGGTTGCAACTTTCACGTTGTTATAATCAATCTCCGCTGCCCATGCTCTAAGCATAATTTCAGCGTCGATGATGTTAGATTCCCATTTGTTGTTAGGAGAAAGTGCAGCGATAACACCTGCTACGATGTCAGAATGCACACCGTACTTTTCACCCAAAGTAACGCAAACTTGGTAGGCGTTGTTATACCATTGCATTCCAACTTGCCGATCGTTGGCGTTGCTTTGAAAGTAGGTTGCCAGGATGGAATCGGTGTGTGCCATGGTGGGGTTGGTTGCCGATGGGATAATCATACAGCATGGGGCGACCCTGGCAAGGGTCTGACTGATCAGCGTTGCTTATGGTTTAATTTGCATAAAAAAAGGGGGCATTTCTGCCCCCGTTTCTATCATTTCCAGAGACCTTCTGCCTTGAGACGATTCACCAGAATGTTAGCAAGTTGCCCGCAATCATCACACGCCGCAGCGTATTTAATTTCAGAGCGGAGAGAATACTGTTCGGGATTCTTATAACCGCCGAACTTATAACGATAGACTGCGCTCACCGCCTTCAGAAGTTGGCGCTTTTTGAGATCATCACCTGCCATTTTATACATGGGGATAAAATAGCGGAAGTCTGCAATTGCACGGCAACGGCGCAACTTTTCAACGATCATTGTTGCTTCCTTAGCACCAAAGAAAGGTGTAAGTTCAACAGTCAAAAATGCATTGAAAGGTGCAAGTTCAACGGGTTCGTTGATAGCAACTACCTGAACTTGTTGCTGATTCTGTTGCTCTTTAACAATGGCAGCGAGATCACAAGTTGCCTGGAAAGATTTTACAACTTGCAGTTGCAGATCTTCAAGAGTTGCAATCAGGGCGTCAATGTTGGCGGACATGATAACCTTAAAGGTTGTGGTTTGCGTCGGTGGGTTTGTTTCCCTCCGATGCATACAGAATGCCACCCCAGCAGGGGGCACCGCAAGGGGGTTGGTGACACTAGGCAAAGTGGCACAAGCGGCGACCATAAGGGGGCGAATGCCCCTAACCTAGAGGGCGGGAGGGGTGGGAAGCATACTATAAGATATAAAAAAACCCCGCTAATTGCGGGGTGTGGTAGGATTTTAGAACTCTACGATCCAATCAGGATCTTTGTTAATGTTCACCCAGAAATGGTTTTTACCGTTAGAACTTGTAAGAAATACTTTATCACCTTTATGCTGCTCGATGATACATTCATCAATTCCATCCATCAGATTAGCAAATCGGTTCTTTGCTTTCTTAGATACAGGCGTGACGAATGCGGTTTCCATAGTATCAGAAATCAATGGGATCTAACGTACCATCTTCAGCAGTATCATCGCTGCCAATGATAGTGTCAAGGATCTTGAGAATTTCTTCACCAGTTTGACCCTTGCGAAGAAGCGAAAGCATGAGCGAACGATTTTCCATGTTAAAGAAAAGAATTTCAAGAAAGGATTTGTGTGCGTATCTAGTCGAGATATTGTGTATTATCTCGACTAGATTTTATTGATACTCTAGTCGAGATCAATCATAATCAAAATCAGTTGAACTTTCTGAATAATCATCATACTGTTCAACTTGATTGAGCATTTGCCTTGCCTCAGGAGAAAGTTCTTCATAAGGTTGGCATTCATCAACTAGATCAAAGAGAGAAAAATCTTCGGTGTCGAAAAATTCCATAGTTCTTTGTTGTTGATTGTGGAAGGGGAGGGGTTGCCTCCTCCCCATATTATACCATCAGGCAGCGACCAGTTGCTCGCTCTTGATAGCATTGTTTACAAAACGACCCACGGACTGCTGTTGGGCAATCACGCTGCTCAGTTGAGACACAAACTGCTCAACATCTTGCACACCGTAGGTATAATCACGACCACCGTTGAAGGTGATGGTCACTTTACCATCAGTCACATCAGAGATGTTTTCGATGGCGCTGGAAGAAAAAGTGAACTGAGACATAATTAAGTCAAAAAGTAATAAGTGGAAAGTGAAGTGTTTTGAGCGGGATGCTTCACCCCCGCTTGTTTTCTTAGAATAGGACATCACTGGCAGGATGTCAAGGGGTGTGTGCCAGTTCAAAAATTGGTTAGGATGGGCAGACTTCCATGAAGTTTTATGGTATCAATGACAATCAAGATACCAACCATCCTGTAATAATTTATACTTTATACATTTTCTAGAAGTTCAGGATTATATTCCTTCACTTCTTCAATCAATTCCTCATCAGAATAAGATGAAAGATTGTCCTTCAGAGTGTCATAAACAAAACACTCCATTGTCTTCATGTCCATTCCATCTAGGATCTGCTGAGCATAATCAGAGATCAAAGTGTCACGATCAATTTGCATTAGGAACCTCTTGAATCACTTCAGTGACAGTGATGATTTGTTTGTCTTCGTTGATGTAATCAGTTTGGATCATGTTAGGTCCAACTTGAACCTGACCGATCATGTAAGCAGCAGCAAGAAGTTCAATCATGATTCAATAATGATGACGGGACATTACAGAGTTGGGATCATTGTACCAATCCGAATCTTCATAATCTTTGTATTCGGTTTCTTGGTAGTCTTCCTCTGCCAGCATAGCAGGCATCGGAACGTCGTCAATCCAGATCATTTCAGGCATTGGAGGTTCAGTGGTGAACGATCAAATCATACCACGGCGACCGAGATCTGCCCACACATGGGACGGTGCTGCAGCTGGCACACCAGTGGCGGTGTTGTTCTTCACCCACACCAGGCGGCGGGTGGCAATGTCAGAAGCGCAAACCAGGGTCATGGGGGTCTCCCGTGTTGACCCTCAAATCATACCACGGCAGCAGCACCCGTCAAGGCATGTTACGAAACATAAAAAAAAAGACCTGGACATCACCCCAGGTCTTTGCTATCCTCTATTCTCCAACCATTATGACCAAAGTAATATAAACCCAAGCAGTGTAACTTTTAGGGCTAACACCTTCCCATTATCACAGAAACTCTGCCATATAATAGTCTACTGTGATTTCCAGTTTAGACGCTTCTTCCTCAAATGCACACATGAAAGCATCATCAATATCCAAATTGTCATCATCATGAGAGCAAAACAAATCAAGCGTGGATTCGTGCATAGATGCCTCTAGAACAAGGGTTTGGACCACCTAGAGTATCAAAGTACTCTGAGAGTGGTAATAGGGACGGGGGGACTTGAACCCCCACGGGATTGCTCCCAACAGATTTTAAGTCTGGTGTGTCTACCACTTCCACCACATCCCCTTATGACTATATTGTAGCATATAGTCGAGATGATGTCACGTATCTAGTCGAGATTGATTTGATACGTGACGCACATCTAGTCGAGATTTGTTACGCTGCTACAACGTAACCAGGGATCTCTACCTTTTCAACTGGACCCCAACCGATCTTGTATGCTTTCCAGTTACCATTAAGGTCATACAGGTAAGCAAACTCTTCGCCACCCATTTTACCAGAGACAAACTGATCGAAATCAGTATGATCAACCTCTAGGGTTTCACCACGCTCTGTATGATACAGCGGTTGTGCATCACGAGTGTGAGAATAAGACCAACTGCCAGCATCATCTTCGATGATCTTACCATTCTCATCCCGAAGAGCAGCACTCTCCCAGGTGTGAGTTGTGCGAAGAGATGACATCGAACCACCGTCAATGAGTTCCATAACATCATCGCGGTTCTGATAGTGTTCTACCAGAATTTTACCATTGTGCTCTACATAACCATCCCAGTGGCAGTAAACACTAACCACAGAGTGATCAGGCAGTTCATAACCGATGCGAGAACGAGTGCCCATTGGAGTTGTGTGTTGAACGAGATCAATTTAACCGATGGTGGGGGTCTTGTCAACCCCCTTGTGCCAGTTCAAATATTGGACATGGCAACCAAGCGGTTACGGATATCGTACACCTCCATGTCGTCCATGTCAAGGGCATCCATATCCACAGGAGCGAACTCCTCCAGATTAACACAACCATCGGCATAGATGGGTGCAAAGTACAACTCATCACCATCCTCTTGAGAAAGAGTGTATACACAACCGTGATTAGTGGAAGTCAGAAAAATCATTGGTCGAATTGCGTTTGCTCCGTAACTATAACCGTTGTGCTGTCCCCTGTCAACTGCTGCTTGTGACACTTTGAGAACTGGTTCTTATGGTATAATACTCAGTGATTACCAATGATAATCCAAGTCCTCAACATATGCTTTGACTTTCTCTGATGGATTTAGATCAAACAGCTTTTCCCAATTGATGTTATGAGGATCAAAATCACCGAGAACGTCGAGTTCCAGAGTGACCCTATACTTATGCTTTTGTGCTTCGTGAAAGGCGGTGTTACCCATGAGAACTTTATTCGTGAACTGTGTTTATTCTACAAGGCATTGAATGACTTGTCAATAGACGCACGATCTAGTCGAGACCTCATGATGTATCTAGTCGAGATCATTGATATAATGATACTGTTATATCTTGATATAATGACATATGATATCGTCGAGATCTTATATAATGATACTGTGATTGATCTGTGCGTCTCGTCGAGATCTTATGATATAATAATAGTGTTATATTGTGATATAATCTCGTCGAGATATAACCGCTCAGATCTCGTCGAGATTTCCCTGTTGACAAATTGGGGGTTTTATGGTAAAATGCCGCCCGCCCTTATATTTTCTCGCGGGGGTCTTGACATTTTTTCGCGGTTGTGCTATAATACGCCGTCTAAGATCACAAGGATCCAGAGGTATAAAAGGCATAAGAACCAAAGGATCCAGAGGGATTATAAGAGATATAAAGACTATAAAACTACAATAAAACAATCATATAACACTACTATTATACAAGAAACAAAACACTAATATATGTTTTTAAATACATTTTTTAATTAAAATAAACGTTTTTTCACCTTATTCTACACTATATTGGTTATCTTCTTCATAACTATCATAACCACAATGATCTCTTAACTGATTAGTTTGCTCTTCTTCATTAATCATAAGATCATCTATTGTCATAGTATCTGGATCCAGATGCTTTACAGATTCATAAAGAAAAGTTCTTTCTGCATTCTCTGGATCATATAACTCATATGCTCTCTTTACAAAATCACGATACATTTCAAACATTTGATCATCAGTCATTGTTGTGTAATGATACTGATAATCAAATGATTTTTTAAGAAATTTACATCTTGATTCCCATGCTAACTTTTGTGTATTCAATGTATTAAACTTCTCTTCATCAGTTAATTCATCATTAGTAAGAACTGACTTAATATAAGAAATATCTCTCTTTACATGAGCATCACACTTAACACAATAAGAGATTTTAATTTCTTCTAGGTTATCTTTCATGTTTAATAGATATTCTCTTATCTTAATTGACTCTTCTTCAAAAGTCATATTAAACATTAATTCATTAGTGACATCATCAATAATCTTTAAACGATCTAATTTCATAATTGATTGAATATACTACTCATTAATTATAAAATCAATTTGCCCACAATCTAATTTCATCTCCAAACTATTAAATTTAGAGTTTGGGGGAACCATCATAGGTGTTCTATATCCACTAAAAGAAGATGAATCTTTCCAATCTAATATACAATCACCATCAATCATGTAAGAGTGTATAAGCAACAAATAAGGTTTATTCGTTTTAGGTAAATCAAACTTAATTTTTTGATGAATAACAGCATCACTAATATCTGCAACATTATTAATGTTCACTAAACTAGTATACAACAAAGATGATTTTTGATATAAAAAATCTAGATATTCATTTCCACGGTTTTTATAAAAATTAAGAATATTATCTAATCTAAATGGATATTCGATAGAATAATTATGATTTACTATCATTCTATCATAATACTTATTGTATTCATCAGATAATTCAATTCCAAGATCAATCTTGGGAATACATGAACCACCAATTCCGTTATGATGATCAATCAATTTTTTATATAAATCTTCGGTTATTCCTAATATACTAAATTCAATCTTATATTCACTTGGTAATATCTTTATTCCTGGGAGAGGTACATCAAAAGTATTACCAATCAGTTCATTCCAAATATAAGATCCAACGATTTCATGAAAGATAATATCTACATGACCTAGATTATACTCATCAAAACGTGATGCTCTGAATTCATCATGTATAACACGTATCTTATTTTTAGGAATGCCCATTCTTTTTGAAACAATCTTAATATGTTTACATGATTGTTCATCTTGTTCAATACATGTTACATGTTCAGCACCATGTTTTAATGCTATAAAAGCAAGTAAACCACTACCAGATCCGACATCAACACAACGCTTTCCTTTGCATTGCTTTAACACCTCATCATAAAATTGATTTCTCTTTTTATCGAGTAAGAGAGAAGTATCAAGACCATCATATTTCTTAAAAGTGCCATTGCCAACTCCAATATTGACAAAATACTTCATTCTATCTGAATAATGATTTTGCATGTCTTTAATCTACTATTATTCATTAATTATAATTGTATGAGATGTAGTAGATCCACCCATATCATAACTGATTTCTGTTTGATAAGATTGTACTGTGGCAGTACCTTTTTTAACCTTTTCTAATACATCAATCACTGCTTTTTTATGAGATTGATTTTGTTGTTTTAATTGCCTTTCTACTTCTTCTTTAATCACATCTCTAATGTCCTTACCATCAATTGTAAGAGATGCTGGTGATGTTGTAGCAGTAAGAGAAGAAGACGATGAGAGTGTTAGATAATCGTTTGAGTATGCAGAAGGAAATGGATTTCCCAGATATAATGTATCAGTACTTGCAGTGCTAATTAAAGTATCGGCATTTACCTGTTCCCAATACTTACCATTCCATTTAATCTTATGGCAAGTCATGGCATCATAGGTTGTATCACCAACATAATTACCTGATGCACAATGGCGATACAAATAACCTTCTGGCAATTCATTATACTCAGGAATACTATCCTCTACTGTTTCCTCTACTTTAGGACCATAGAGTTCATCATACTTTTCTAGTAACGGATTCATATCATTTAATCAGGTGTGTGATGTTTATACTGAAGTTTATCCATATAATCATAAAGAATTTGATCACTATAGAATTCATAAAATCTTTGAGGATTATACCTTTTAAGTTTAGTCAGTAGATTGACCCATTGATAATCACAATCTACTTCATATCCATAATGACGTTCATTCATAGTATTGTACCATAAGACCTTACATTTGTTAAGTTTGCATTTGTCAAATTAGCATTTGTTAAATTAGTCACATACAATTTCGCACCCATGAGATTGGCACCTTCTAGATTGGCACCTGTTAAATTTGCATTGGTGAGATTTGTATATTCTAAATTCACATTCATTAAATGACAAGATGTTAGATTTGCATCTTCTAATACACCTTCATTTAAATTTACACCATTTAAATTAGCACCTGTAAGATTTGCATTTTTTAAATTAACATTAAACAAATAAGCATTACTTAACTTGGCATTGGTGAGATCTGCATTCTCTAAAATCGCATCATCTAAATGTGCATACTGTAAATCAACTTTCGGTAATCTTGCATAGGATAAATTTGCACCATCTAAGTTTGCACCTTTTAAAATTGCATCGACAAAATGACAATTTTTCAGTACTGTATACTGTAATCTTGCACCATATAAATTTGCATCAGATAAATTGGAATTTGATACATCAGCAAAGGTAAGATCAATACCAACCATATTTGCTCCACGTAGATCTGTACCACGCATCACTGCTTCACGACTATCACATCCACTTAAATTAATATCCTTTAAATTTGCACCATCAAAGATTGTATAACGCAAACGAGCACCATATAAATTCGCATGACACAAATTTGCAGATGACAAATCTGTATTTCTCAGATCTGCACCTACAAGATTTGCACCTTTTAAATTAATTCCTTTTAAATCTAAACCAGATAGATCAGCATTCATTAAATTAGCATCTGGTTTTAATTCATATCCATTGATGTTCATTAACTTAAATATCTCTTCTTTTCTGTGTCAAATTGTGTCCACTTCGCATCTTTCATATTTAAACACATTAAGATCGTTTCGTGCTCTCTGTACTCTCGTGGCGTTCCGCGATACATGTAACGACGTTGATACGCACAACACCATACATTACGATAGATCTTCGCCTTCTCCGTCAATTCCATTCTCTTTTTCCATAAGTTCTTTTAAGTAATCATCAATTGCATTTTGAAAATCACTTTCAGTCCAAGTATTAAACATACTCTCTGCTGGATCATTCTCATCCCAATAAATTGTGAATGATCCGTCATCCTCTTGTTTTACATCAATCATCGCACTTGCTCCTGTTGTTGTGTGTAAACATAAGGAAATAGATCAGTAAGAATTACATCACATTCATTGTACTCTTCTGAATTGAGAATTGTTTTTTCAATCTGATAACGCCTGACAGCATTGTAGATTAGTTTGTATTGTTCAGTTGTGAAGTTCATAGTCATCATCCCATGGTGCTTTACGTTCTAATAGTTTGCGAAATTGTTCTTGTACTTCTGGATCTGGTGGAGAAGTAATACGATCCATTATAGCATCATATGCTTCTTCTGATACAATAATACGCTCTGGTGGATATGATCCTTCTCCCCAGAACTTTTCAAAGTTATACACATATTCCATGTGTTGCCACCCATGATTCAAAGAATGCCAGAACTCTTTCCAAACATAATAATCATCAAAGCGAAATCCTTCATGAGAAATTAATCGATACCACCACCAAAATGGTGTATATTTGATTGGTTTAAATCCAATGATCCATTTGTTGATTAAGACCATCTACCTAACCTCAATTTACGTTCAGGTGAAATCCATGGATTATAAGGATCATCATAAGGATAGATGTACTCACACATCCAACCCCAGGATAATCCTTCCCAAAAGTCATCATACCCATAAGGATATTGTGTAGTGTAACAATCTATAATGTATGTGATGTTGCGAAAACCTTCAATAAACCATTCCCATTTGGTCATTTGCCAGTATTCTTTCGGTGTCATGGCGTTTCATCACTCCAGTAGTATTTCAGTCTATCACCATCAGCATGAATATTCAAGTGGTAGATCTTATCATCTTGTGTATAAACACCAATCCACAGTGATCGTTCATTCATACTTTCCAGATGAAATAACTTTACCTCTTCCAGTACAATTTCGTCTGGGTTTTCTTCCCACTTTACTAGTTTAGTCATTTTGCCTCCCAAAACTTACCATCAGGACCACAAGAATAATCAAGAGTTTCCCAACATTTAGCACGGAGCATATCACAAAACCTACTTTCGTTTCCAGTTACAAGATTTGTGGAAGTATTTGGTGATGTGCAAGTATCGTGTCGGTGTCCCATTCCAAATAGATGAGAAAACCAATCCTTACGATAATACTTACAATCCTTACAGAGTTTAATCATAATAAGTTGTGTTTCATTCCCATCAGTTTACCATAGATTTTAGCATAGAACAACTGAATAAACTTATCATTGTCATCTCGTAACATTTGACCTTTGACCAGTGCCATCAATGCTTCAATCTCAGCATGATTAAAATCAGCATCTACATTATGTTCAGTGACTTCCATTACGATAGATTAAAATGTAAATGGGTTTTCCAAGTGCCAATAGTTTTCTTTTGTAACATATCAGCAATCACATGTGGAATAAACCTCGTATATTTGTCCAAAAACTCTCGCTCTGTAAGTTCATCAAATCCATGTAGATAATGATCATCACCAACAAAGTTTGCAAATCTTTCGTACTCATAATCTCTTTCTCCATCAAGATTATAACGACAGATCATCAACCATACAGATCGTCCTTCACCAGTTGCGAAGTAATCAATCGCAAAGAACCGATAGACTGGTTTATCATCCATTGTTCTTCCTCACTCTCTCTAGAAATTCATCACTCTGCCGATACAATCCTTCAATCAAATCTTTGATGTCATCAATTGCAATTGCATTATACTCCACATTCATATTCTCACAACGGAGGGCATCAATCATACATTCAAGTGTCATTGCCTGCATATGTTCTGGTGTGATTGGTGTACCGTGAGGCATACCAGAACATTCATCATTGTAGAAACGATTATATCGTGCTAATACAGTATCAGCACGTTCTCTACGTTCCCACTCATCTTTTTCAATCTCAGCAAGTTTCAGCATAGCATCACCGTGCTTCTCATAAAGTTCATCAAGAGCAGCAAGTGCCTTGTTTTCTGCCTCTCTTCGTGCTGCCTCTTCCAACATTTCTTCGTGAGTCATTTCCTTCACTTCAAGTTTAGTTTCAGGCGTTTTGGTTCCAAGAGTAAGATTTTCAAGAGTTTGCGAAGCAATACTGAATGTTTCTTTTCCATTAGTTTTAAAGGTTAAGTCTTTGTTCATAAGTTCTTTCAACCTCTGTTTGCCGTATTCAGTGAGTTCGTGTTTTTTGTTGCGGAGTTCTTCTACTTCTTCTTGCGTGAGATTAACCCACGGCATTTCATCATTCATTTGTTCTTCTCACAATACAGGAAATACTTATACTCTGCTGCCTGGTGTGGTGCATATTTTACCACATCACATTCTTTGTACTTGTCAACCACTTCAAATGATGCTTCGTTGATTGGTTTATCACCAGAAGCAACTTGTGCTAGTACCAACAGAATAATGATGAATACAGCAGAGGCA
>Ga0129333_10006558_pt1 | contig 11010 bp, 12 predicted proteins | sample CPB6_08_DNA_FD_94474 | JGI IMG/M metagenome (GOLD analysis project Ga0129333, IMG submission 94474) | Freshwater to marine salinity gradient microbial communities from Chesapeake Bay, USA - CPBay_Sum_0.6_0.8_DNA | ecosystem: Environmental > Aquatic > Marine > Coastal | place: USA: Chesapeake...
ATCCCCAGCTCCGCCACCGAGGGGTTCCGCCTGGATCCCGAGCGCCTGGAGGCGGCGATCACCCCCGCCAGCAAGCTGCTGGTGCTCAACAGCCCCGGCAATCCCACCGGCATGGTGCTGAGCCGTCCGGAGCTGGAGGCGATTGCCGCCGTGCTGCGCCGCCATCCACAGGTGGCGGTGGTCTGCGATGAAATCTACGAATTCCTGCTGGCTCCTGGCCATCAGCACCACAGCTTCGCCGCAGTGGCGCCCGATCTGGCCGATCGGGTGTTCAGCGTGAATGGCTTCGCTAAGGGCTGGGCGATGACCGGCTGGCGGATCGGCTGGCTGGCCGGACCAACGGACGTGGTGAAAGCGGCGATTGCGCTGCAGAGCCAGAGCACCAGCAATGTCTGCAGCTTCGCCCAGTACGGCGCCCTGGCGGCGGTCAGCGGCCCGCGCGACTGCGTGCAGGCGATGGCCGCCCAATTCAACGAGCGCCGCGCCCGGCTCAGCGAGGGCCTGCGCCGCATCGCCGGGCTGGAACTGTTGCCGCCGGAGGGCGCGTTCTACGCCTTCCCCGATGTGAGCAGCACCGGCCTCGACTCGATGACCTTCTGCAACCGCCTGCTCGATGAGCAGGGACTGGCGCTGGTGCCGGGAGTGGCCTTCGGCGACGACCGCTGCATCCGCCTGTCCTGCGCCGCAGCCACCGCCACGATCGACGATGGCCTGGCGCGGCTGGAGCGGTTCATCGCCGGTCTCTGAGCACAGGTCGGGGCTCTGAGCACAATTTGTGGGTTGTCCGCCGGCGGGAGCTCCCCACCGTCCAACCCCGATGACCACCCCGACCTCTCTCTTGCGGCTGCTGCGCCGAGAACGTCCGGCCGCCGTTCTGGCGGGCCTGAGCCTGGCCCTGCTGCCGGCGGCCATGCCAACGCCCCCCAGCCAGCCAGCCCTGGCGGTGCTGCCGCCGGCCCGGGCGCAGGGGCAACCCAGTCGGGTGCTGCGCATCAGTGCGATCCCCGATCAGAAGCCCGAGAAGCTGAACCGCCTCTATGGGCTGGTGGCCAACGAGCTCAGCAAGCAGCTCAAGGTGCAGGTGCGATACGTACCCGTCACCGATTACGCCGCCGCGGTGAGCGCCTTCCGCACCGGCGATCTCGATCTGGTGTGGTTCGGCGGCCTGACCGGCGTGCAGGCGCGGCTGCAGAAACCAGGTGCCCGCGTACTGGCCCAGCGTGACATCGATGCCTCGTTCCACACGATTTTCATCGCCAACACCCGCAGCGGCATCAAGCCGGTCACGGGTGTGAAAGGGTTGAGCCAACTCAAAGGCAAGCGCTTCAGCTTCGGCTCGGAAAGCTCCACCTCCGGCCGGCTGATGCCCCAGTTTTTCCTCGCTCAGGCTGGCGTGAAGCTGAGCGATTTCGCCGGCGGCGCCCCGGGCTTCAGCGGCAGCCACGACGCCACGATCGCCTTGGTGCAGAGCGGTGCCTACGACGCCGGGGCGGTGAACGAGCAGGTCTGGCGCGCCAGCCTCCATGACGGCAAGGCCAACCGCAGCAAGGTGATGGCCATCTGGAAGACCCCCGGCTATCCCGATTACCACTGGATCGCCCAGGGCAACCTCGACAAGCGCTTCGGCGCCGGCTTCACCAATCGCCTGCAGAAGGCAATCCTGAGCTGGCGTCCTCAGGATCCCGAACAGAAGCAGATCCTCAGCCTGTTCGGGGCGCAGCAGTTCACGGGCGCCAACGCTGGGGCCTACGCAGGAATCGAGCAGGTGGGCCGCCAGATCGGCAAGATCCGCTGATCCTGGCCGCGGCATCGCGCAGGCAGAACTGGCCCTGGCGGCACCCTGTGCCACAGCAGGACGCTGCGAAAGAATGGGGGGATGGTCTCCCTGGAGAGGGGCATGCCGCTGGTGCTGGATCTGGTGCTGCTGGCCGCCGGCGTCGTGCTGTGGCAACGGGCCAGCAGCGAGGGGGATGACGTCTGGTCACTCTTCCTGCGCGGCCTGGCGGTCATCGACCTGGTGGTGATCACCATCGGCAACGGGGCGCTCTGGATCGAACTGCCGCTGCTGATCCTGGCCCTGGCCCTGCCATCGGTGGCACAACTGGAGCAACGGAGACGATGAATCCCCGTGGTCCCGACCTGCTTGAGGTGGCCCTGGTGGGGGTGATCCTGGCCCTGATCGTGTTTCGTTTCACGCTCCCGTAGCCAGGCAGCATGGGCTGATGACCATCGGCCACAGCTCCACGCCCACCAGCTTGCACAGCAGCAGCGAGGCATCCGGCCAGCCGCCGGTGCTGGAGTTGCGGGATGTGCATGTCCCCGGGCGCCAGCTGCCGCGCCTGGATGGCCTTTCACTGCGCCTGGAAGCCGGCGAGCGCGTGGCGCTGCTGGGCCCGAGCGGTGCCGGCAAGAGCACCCTGCTCGCCGTGGCGAATGGCCTGCTGGCGCCTCGCCGCGGCGCGGTGCTGTGGCAGGGACAGCCCAGGGCGCGCAGCGCCGCTCGGCGGCGACGCCAACAGGCGCGCATCGGCACCCTCTGGCAGGACCTGCGGCTGATTGAGGAACTCAGCGTGCAGCAGAACCTCAATGCCGCTCGGCTGGCGCGCTGGGGCTGGCCACGGGCACTGCTGAACCTGCTGTGGCCGCTGGAGAGCGAGGCCTGCGCCGCGGTGCTGCGGCGCCTGGATCTCGACCCTGTCCTGCTCGATCAACCCGTCACAGCCCTCTCCGGCGGCCAGCGCCAGCGGGTCGCCCTGGCGCGGCTACTGCGCCAGGAGCCGACGCTGCTGCTCGCCGATGAACCTCTGGCCAGCCTCGATCCCCGCCTGGCAGACGAATTGCTGCAGCTGCTGCTGCACCTGGCGCAGCCACCCCGGGCGCTGCTGCTGAGCCTGCACCGCCCCGATCTGCTGGGGGGGTTCGATCGCGCCATAGGCCTGCGCCAAGGGCGGCTGGTGTTCGATCAACCGGTTCAGACGCTCCGTGCCGACGCCCTGCAGACCCTGTACGCCGGGGCTGATCCAGCTGATCAGTTCGCTGCGGCAGCCGCTGCCCCCGGCGCAGCGAACGGGTTCCGTCCATGACAGCACACGCCTCGATCCAACCGGCGCCGCCGCTGCTGGTGCTGCTGCCGGCGCTGGTGGTGCTGCCGGTGCTGCTGGCCCTGCCCCTGCTGCTGCATGGCGGCGGCTGGGATCTGATCGGCCAGTTCGCCTGGGCGGCCCTGACGCCCTGCCTCGATCCACTGGTGCTGCGCTCACTCCTGAACGGCCTGGGGGTGACGGTGGGCATGGCACTGCTGGGCTGGGCCCTCAGCCTGGTGCTGGGCCTGAGCCTTGGGCTGCTGAGCTCGCGGCTGCTCTGGCGCACTCTCGCCGGCAGCGCCCTACCGGCGGAGCTGATCCGCCGGCTGCTGGCGCTGCCCCGCTCGATCCATGAGCTGATTTGGGGCTTGCTGCTGCTGCAGCTGATCGGCCAACAACCGGCCGTTGCGGTGGTGGCGATTGCCATTCCCTTCGGCGCCCTGGTGGCACGGGTGCTGAGCGATCTGCTTGATGCCTTGCCCACCGACGGTCTGGATGCGTTGCGCGCCGCCGGTGCGCCGGCGCCGGCGGCCCTGCTCACCGCCCTGGGGCCACCACTGCTGCCGGGGCTGATCAGCTACGGAGGCTACCGGCTGGAGTGCGCGCTGCGCAGCGCCACCCTGCTGGGGGTGTTCGGCCTGGGCGGACTGGGCAATGAACTGCTGCTGACGCAGCAATCACTGCAGTTCCATGAGCTCTGGAGCGGCCTGTGGCTGCTGCTGGCGGTGATGCTCAGCCTTGAGGGTGGCATCGGCATGCTGCGGCGGCGCTGGAGCATGCCGCGGCGGTTCGGGCTGGCGGGAGATGGTGGCAAGGGCCGCTGCGGTGCGGCGGGGCGCCGTGGTCGCGAGATCCTGCTGGTGCTGACGGTGCTGCTGCCGGTTCTGCTGCTGGTGGCGCGGGGCCTGGCCGTGGACCCGGCGGCGCTGCTGCACTGGCAGCCGCTGCCGCCCGTGGCACCGCAAGGCTGGGCCATGGCCCTGGCGCTGCCCTGGGCGGCGCTGGTGGGCAGCACCGTAGGCCTGACGCTGCTGGCAGCGGGACTGGCGGTGGGAGGCGCGCCGCTGCTGCTGTTGCTGCTGGCGCCCTGGCGCTGGGGGCGCCTGCTGCTGCAACTGCTCTGGGCGTTCGGACGCCTGTGGCCGCCGCCGCTGACGGCACTGCTGCTGCTGTTTGTGCTGCAGCCGGGCGTGATCACCGCCGCCCTGGCTCTCGGCTTCCACAACCTCGGCATTCTGGGGCGCCTGCTGCTGGAAGGCAGCGAGGCAACCGGACCTGCACGGGAGCAGGCGCTGCTCTGCAGCGGCACTGGCCCCCGTCTGGCGCTGCTCTACGGACGGTTCAGCGGCCTGGCGCGCTCGTACCTCGCCTATGGCGCTTATCGCGCCGATGTGATCCTGCGCGAAACCGTGGTGGTAGGGCTGGTGGCTGGCAGCGGGCTCGGGAGCCAGCTTCGCGAAAGTCTGAGCGCCTTCGCCTGGGATCAGCTGGCGCTGCTGCTGGCGGTCTACGCCCTGCTGACGCTGGTGGGGGAAGATCTGAGCGATCGCGGCCGCCAACGCCTGCTCGGCGCAGCCTGAGCTACCGCCCGTCCCGTCGCCCTGCCACGCCCAGCGCCATGCAACGCAAACTGATCGTGCTCGGCGACAGCGGGGTGTATGGCTGGGGCGACCCCGACGCAGGCGGCTGGTGCGAGCGGCTGCGGCGGCACTGGATGGGTCTGCCCGACGGACCGGTGCTCTATCCGCTGGGCGTACGCGGTGATGGCCTGGCGCGCGTTGCAGCCCGGCTGGATCAGGAGGTGCAGTGCCGGGGCGAGCTGCGGCGGCAGCTGCCGCAGGGCATCCTGCTGGCGGTGGGCCTGAACGACAGCGCCCGCGTCGGCCGCATCGACGGACGACCCCAGCTGGATGCGGATGGCTTTCTGTTCGGCATGCAGCAGCTGCTGGAGCAGGCGCGGCGGATCGCACCGGTGCTGGTGCTGGGCCTGACACCGGTGGATGAAGCGGTGATGCCCTTTGCCGATGTGCTCTGGTACGGGCTGGAGCAGGTGCGCCGATACGAGGGCCTGCTGGAGGAGGCCTGCCTGGAGGCGGATGTGCCGTTTCTGCCACTGCTGGAGAGCCTGCTGCAGGATCCCGCCTGGCCGCGGTGGCTGTGCACCGATGGGCTGCACCTGAATGGTGAAGGCCACCGTCAGGTGTACGAACGGGTGTGCCAGTGGCCGGCGCTGCTGCGCTGGGCGGAGCTGGCACCGCTGGCGCTGCACTCATCCCTCAGATGAGGCCTACGTAATCCCACGGAAGAGGGAGCGCGAATCCCCTGGATGGGCGACGCGGAAATCCAGGCGTCCGAAGGACGGTGAAAGCACGGAGTTCCAAGGGGATTCATGCCCACCACCACCTCGGCAGCCTGGCAGCGGCGCAATGCCCAGCTGCTCGGTGCCTATCTCGCCAACCGCAGCATCAAGAACCGCAATGCCGTCGTGCGCGCCAACCTGCCACTGGTGTGGCGCACAGCCCGGCGGGAGAGCCAACGGAGCGGCCACGACTTCGAAGATCTCTGCCAGGTTGGCTGCATCGGCCTGATCCGGGCCGTGGAGGCCTATCACGCCGACAGAGGCGGCAGCCTCAGCAGCATCGCCATCCCCTGGATCAGCGGCCACATCCGCCACCACCTGCGCGACCACTGCCAACCGCTGCGCGGCAGCCGCCGCCTGCGGGAGCTCAGCGCCCAGGCCGCCGCCCTGCAACAGGAGCGTCTGCGCCTGCAGCTGCCACCCTTGACGGAGGCGGAACTGCCGCTGGCCCTCGGCTGCAGCGCCAGCACCTGGCAGGAGGCCAGGGGCCTGCAGCAGGCCCTGCGGCTGGCCAGCCTGGAGCAACCTCTACAGCAGGCCGATGGTGAGCCGCTGTGCCTGGAGGAGGTGCTGGTGGATCGTCGAGCCGCCGATGGCTATGCCGACGCCCGTCAGTCGGAGCGCCGGCGCCTGCTCTGGGGTGCCCTGCGTCAACTGGAGCGAGGCCAGCGGCGGCTGTTGCTGGCCCGGGTTCTGCAGCACCAACCCTGGACGGCACTGGGTGAATCGATGGGGTGCAGCGCCCGGGCCGCCAGGCAACAGTTCACACGGGTGCTGGAAGCGCTGCGCCTGCAGCTCGGTCCCGAACTGGGCACCGATCTGCTCGCACCATGACGCACCGGCTGATCGCCATCCAGCCCAGGCAGATCAGGCAACAACACCAGGCCTGAGCCGTCAGGCGAGGCCCCAGGCCTGAGCCAACAGCATCGCCATCACCGCGGCGATCAAGGTCTGCAGGGCATTCACCAGCTCATTGCTGAGCCAGCGCCAACGGCTCTGCAGACCAGCACCGATCAAACTCTCAATCAAGGTGGCCAGAAGACCCACCCCCGCCACCAGCAACCAGGCGGCGGCGCTCTGCAGGAGACCCAGCTGCAGCATCACCAGAGCCATCAGGGCGCTGCCCACCAGGCTGGCGGCGGTGCCCTCCAGGCTGATGGCCCCTTCGGTGCCCGGTGGCACAGGTCGCAGGCTGGTGATCAGCAAGGTGTGACGCCCCCAGCGCTTGCCGATCTCACTGCCACAGGTGTCCGCCAGCTTGGCGCTGAAGCTGGCGGCAAAGCCAATCTTCAGCAGCGGCACAGGAGCTGCCAGCAGCACGCCCGGCACGCACAACACGGCCAGGGCGGCTCCGGTGGCGGCTGAACCCCACACATTCTCAGGACCACGGCGCCCCCCACGGCCCTCGGCCAGACCCAGATCCTGCTTGCGACGGAAACCGAGCCGAGTGACCAGCGAGCCCAGAGCCAGATAGAGCACCACGGCCCACCATCCCGACCAATCAAGGCTGCCGAGCAACAGGGTGCCCAGGATGCCCGCATGCACCCAGCCGGCCGGGGTGAGGAGCGGCAGTCGCTGGGCGACAGCGATCAGCAGCCCATTGATCAGCAGCGCCCAAAGCCAATGGTGCAGACGTTCAGGGCTGGCCATCAGCAGCTCCAGCATGGCGCAGCAACGCAGAGGGCTCCAGCACAACACGGCCGCAGCCCGACGGCCCGGTTCTGTTGCACTGCCCTAAGCAGCTGGGCGCTCGTCACCGACGGCAGCGGATAATCCCAGCAACCGCCTTCTGATCGGCGCCATGGTGTTCAACCGCAAGGGCAGCTTCTTCCTCAACCTCGATGAGAAGGCCCCCGCAGCGCCGGTGAGCGTGGCTCCCGTGGCCGAAGTCAAACCCGCCAAGCCGGCCGTCGTGGCCAAGCCCGCTGCCCAGGCTGCAGCTGCAACCGCGCCCGATGCACGTGCTGCTGCGGCACCCACCGGCACGGTGCTCACCACGGCCGAGGCGATCGCCGCCGAGCTGGCCGCCGCCCAGGCCGCCCGCCCCGCTGCCAGCGCTGCCACCTTCGCGCCGGAGTGCCTGGTGCCCGGCGGCGCCCTGCCCCAGCGCCGCCGCCGCGGCGGCGCCAACCTGGCGGGTTTCCGCAGCATGGCCGGCGGTCTGTTCGGCAAGAAGTGAAGGCTGACCCGCGCTGACCGCCTGATCCGCACGGCCAGCAGCAGCAGATCAGCACCTGCTGCTGCTGGCCCGCCAGGCGCTGATCAGGCTCAGACCGGCCACGCAGGCAGTGGAGCTGCGCAGGATGCGCGGCCCCAGGTCCACTGGGCACCAACGGCACCCCATGGCCTGGTTCTCCTCAGACTCACTCCAGCCCCCTTCCGGCCCACAAGCCAGCCAGATGGCCTCCGGAAGCGGCGCCGCTGAAGCAGTGCGCAGCCTCTGATCGAGGGTCACCAGATCTGCGCGGCGGGTTGTGGCCCAGAAGCACCATGGGGCTGTCGCCGGTTGCGGCAGCGCAAGCGAAGCGGCTGCAGGCTGTTGTTCAGCTGCCGCCGCTGCCAGCAGAGCCCCCAGCGGTGTCGGCTCATCGATACGCGGCAACCAGAGGCGTTCACACTGCTCAGCCGCCTCAGCGGCGATGGTGCGCCAGCGCTCCGTTCGCATCTGCCCCTGCACAGCAGTGCGCTCGCTCAGCAGTGGGATCAGGCGATCAACGCCCAGCTCCACAGCCATGCGCACCACCACCTCAAAATCGCGCTTCACCACGGCAGCCGCCAGCACCAGCCTGGGCCGAGGCTGCGGCTGGTGCTGCAGCGGTGCTCCCAGCAGCTGCTCCAGCACAGCCCGATCGGCAGCCTGCAGCCAGGCGCTCCAGAGGCTGCCGGCCCCATCAAGCACGGCAAAGCGGTCGCCCGGGCCGTAGCGCAACACACGCGTGAGGTAACGGCTCTCCTCAGCCGTTAGCGCCAGCTCGGGGTGCTGGAGCGCAACGCTCCCGACTGCTGCCCGCAGGCGCTCGGGGCTGATCAGCAAGCGGCGATACTCACGCGCCATCGCTCAGGCATCGGGGTCGGCCAGGGGGAAGAGGCTGTCGGGATGGTCCTCCACCGGCCAATCCTCGTTGACACCACCGATCAGCAGCTCCTCGATCTCCACCACTTCGGCGCTGAGCTGGCGCAGGGTGTTGATCAGCACATCCAGGGCGACATCATCACTGGTGCCGAGATCAACCCAACAGCGCGCCCACTCACCCTGGTATTCCATCGCGCTCATGTTGTGCATCAGCGCCGGCCGGGCCCGCTCCGCCTGCTCGCCGTCGTAGGCCATCCAGCTCACCTCCGCCCCGTCCTGCTCATGCACCTGCAGGTTCTCGGCGTTGAAGCCACCGAGTTTGCCGAGGAAGAACCAACTGTCGAATGCCGTGTCGACATAGCCACGCTCCCCCTGCCCTGGCGGATGGGAGAACCGCAGCCAGATCCAGCAATTGAAGGGGGCGAACTCCCGGAAGCGAATCTCCATCAAACGCACCATGGGCGGATCCATCCAACATGCTGGAGGGCCGCTCCGCTCCCCGCCAGCACCGATGCTCGAGCTGCGCTCGCTGCGCTACCAGGCCGCCACGGCCGCCGAACCGGTGCTGCGGGGCCTGTCGCTGCGGCTGGAGCCAGGCCGACCGGCCCTGGTGGCGGGCCGCAGCGGCAGCGGCAAAACCACTCTGCTGGAGCTGATCTGCGGCCTGGCCAAGCCCAGCGGCGGCGAGATCCTCTGGAAGGGAGAAGCCCTCAGCGCCCGCCAGCGGCGCTGGCTGTGCGGGCTGGTGTTCCAGTTCCCCGAGCGCCATTTTCTCGGGCTGACGGTGGGGCAGGAGCTGAAGCTGGGCCAGCGCCGCCTGGGCTCGGAGAACGCCGAGCGGGTGCTGCGCCAGGTGGGGCTGCAGGGGCTGTCGCTGCAGCAGGCGCCGGAGCGGCTCAGCGGCGGCCAGCAGCGGCGGCTGGCCCTGGCCGTGCAGCTGCTGCGTGAACCGCAGGTGCTGCTGCTGGATGAACCCACCGCCGGACTGGATTGGTCTGTCCGGGAGGAGGTGCTGGAGCTGCTGGAAGAGCTGGGACGCGAACGGGTGCTGCTGGTGGTGACCCACGAGCCAGAGCTGTTCACCGATCGGGTGGAGCCGCAGCAGAGCTGGCGGCTGGAGCAGGGAGTGCTGCGCCCTCTCGAGCGCCACCCTGAAGCCCAGCCGCTGGATCACGACCGCTGAATACAGTGCCCCCACTGGGGCGAGCAGCATGGCGGATCGATTGGTGCGGGCAACGGCAGCAGGCGGCGGTATCCGCCTGGTGGCGGCGAGCACCGCCACAGCCGTGCGCTACGCCCGCCGCCGCCACAACCTCTCATTCCTCACCACGGCCTTGCTGGGCCGGGCCATGACCGCCGGCCTGCTGCTGGCCAGCTCGATGAAGGTGGCGCACGGTCGCGTCAACCTGCGCATCGCCTCCGATGGACCGCTGCGCGGCCTGATGGTGGATGCGGGCCGCGATGGCACGGTGCGCGGCTACGTGGGCAATCCCGAGCTGGAACTGGATCTGGTCAGCAAGGCGGATGGAGTGCACCACTTTGATTTCCGCCAGGCCACCGGTACCGGCTATCTGCACATCGTGCGCGATCTGGGCGAGGGAGAACCGTTCAGCTCCACGGTTGAGCTGGTCAGCGGCGGGATCGGCGATGACGTGGCCTCGTATCTGCTCCATTCAGAGCAGACCCCCTCGGCGGTGTTCGTGGGCGAGCAGATCGACAGCAGCGGCGTGAAGCATGCCGGCGGTGTGCTGGTGCAGGTGCTGCCGAAGGCGGCGCGGGAACCCGCCTTGGTAGCCCTGCTGGAGGACCGCTGCCGCGAGATCCGCGGTTTCAGCCAGCGGTTGGGGGCCTGTGACGGCAACCTGCAGTCTCTTCTGGAGGACATCTTCCCGGATCTCGATCCGCAGTTGCTGGAGGATGCGGAAGCACGCCAGGATCTGAACTTCCACTGCCCCTGCAGCCGACGCCGCAGTGTCAACGCCCTCAAGCTGCTGGGCCGCGACGAACTGAGCCAGATTCTGGCGGAAGACGGCAAAGCCGAACTGACCTGCCATTTCTGCAACGAGGTGTACAACGTGGGCGGCACCGAGCTGCAAGAACTGATCAACGAGCTGAGCCCAGCGGCGGCTTGAGACTCCCCCAGATCACCAGCGCCACCATCACATCCAGGTTGCAATCACCGGCAGCAAACCAACGTGCAGGGTGATCGTGGCCCGAACAGTCGCGGCAGCAGCTCTGATGCGCCCCACTTGATCGGTGCCTTCTGGCCACAAAAAAAAGGGGCCTGGCGAACCAGACCCCTCACTGATGGATTGAAAACTCAGGCTCAGCCGATGGCAGGAGCGGTGAGGGCAACCGGGGTTGCTTCAGCAGCAGCCAGGTCGAGGGGGAAGTTGTGAGCATTGCGCTCGTGCATCACTTCCATACCCAGGTTGGCGCGGTTCAGCACGTCGGCCCAGGTGTTCAGCACACGACCCTGGGAATCCAGGATCGAC
>Ga0129333_10006559_pt1 | contig 11010 bp, 10 predicted proteins | sample CPB6_08_DNA_FD_94474 | JGI IMG/M metagenome (GOLD analysis project Ga0129333, IMG submission 94474) | Freshwater to marine salinity gradient microbial communities from Chesapeake Bay, USA - CPBay_Sum_0.6_0.8_DNA | ecosystem: Environmental > Aquatic > Marine > Coastal | place: USA: Chesapeake...
ACCGACTCCGGATTTTCGAGAGCCCGCCCCACCTGCACAGGACCTTCCGTCTTGATCCTCTGAAGCAACTCAAAGGTCAGCGAAAGAAGTTCAAGATTCTCCTCTTTGCTCGTCTCTGGACGAACAAACACCCTGCTGATAGCGAGCCCGATGTTTTTAAGATTTCGCCATTTGTTCGCGGCAATTAGTGCGCCTAAACCCCCGCCGAAAATAATCGCAAACTCCTTGGGCTGATAAAGCTTGCTGATGTCGCCAACAACAAGCTGGAACCCCAGCAACGAGGCGCCAATCGCAATAAGCCAACCAATAGGAATGTTCATAGTTTTTGGAAGAGTGAGTTGAGGTCCATTTTGGACATGATCGCCTGCGCGGCCTGAAGTAAGGCATTGGACTCAGCCAGCTTTGTTGTTGCCTCGGCGAGGTCAGGCTCCAACAATCTATTTCTGGCTTGATCGAGATTGCTCTGTTGCAACTCACTCGATTCTTCGGCCGCCTGAAGTTGGTTCTCGATAGCCCCCACTTTTACCTGCGCGTTCGTGATCTGTTTCGCGATTAGCGACATGTTTTCGATCTGCGCAGCCGTTAGCGACCATGGTTTAGTCGGCGACAACACCGTGTTGATGATCGATGTGAGCTCGGCATCGACATCGAGGAACGCCCCAGTCGTTGCACCTGCCGTCGGCGACACCCGACCCATGATCTCCTCGTAGCGAACCGACGTGTACAAATCGATTGAGGGCGCCACGAAAACCTTGGTGAGTTCGCTCGCGTCTTTCTGAACCAATATGGGTTCGCCGTTGGCGTCCTTCGCACCAGCAAAGTTCTTAATAGTCTGCTGAATGGTCCTCATCTCTTCGGCGATCAGCTTTCGCCCCTCTTCGCCGATCGAATCTGCACTCGCTTGAACCATCAGCGTGCGAAATCGATCGACAGCCAAGCCGATACTCTCGATCTGGGTTTCCGCGGACGACAAAGACACTCGAGCGTAGTCCTGGTTGACCTTAAACATCTCGAACTGGCTGGTATCGAAATCGACCTGGACGCCCAACCCAGCCGCGAGCGCGCTGTCGGAAGCATTGCCATAACGCTGCCCAGAAGAGATCTGACGCTGTGCGTCCATGACGTCCCGCGTGTGCTTCTGGAGGGAGTCGAGACCTGCGGAATATATTTGAGATGTGCTGATTCGCATGATTCATGGGCCTCCCGGTTAGTTCACCGTGAGCATACTAAGAAGCGTGTCGAACATCTGCCGCCCCGCTTGCAACAATTTGCTCGAGGCATTGTACAGCTGCTGATATTTGACGAGATTCGCCGCCTCTTCGTCGAGGTTGACGCCCGATATCGCCTCTTTCTGGTCCATCAAAGACTTCTCTAGCGTCCCGTTGGCTTCATTCGATGATTGCCAGGTCGCAATCGTGTTTGCGGCGGCAGTCACCACGATCGATACCGAGACCGCGACCCTGTTTCGTAGCCCCTCAATTTGGCGTGCAGCGCCGGCGTCTAGATTTTGGAACTGATTCGCTGATGACGTGGCCACCGACTGGAACAGGGTGGCGTCTAATTTTCGGTCATTCAGCGCAGCCGCCGTCGATGCACTATAAGAAGAGGTGGCGGGATCTACCCGCCCAAGAACTTCATCGAAGGAGTTATCCCGAATAAGTCGAAATTTCGTGGCTGAAGAAAATGTCGGGTCGGCCTCAGTCAGACGCTCTTCAAAAATGACGAGCGGACCATCGGTATGCGCCACTCGACCTGCATCACGCCATTTTGACGAACCGGCATGAAAATACTCGACGCGGAGACCCGTTAAATCAACGTTATCTTGATAAAGCTCCTTCAGATACAAAGTCCTGAGAAGCGGATCAGACGGGTGTGAACTTAGGGAGTTTGTTTCTTCTTGAGCAAAATACTCAACTCGCTGGCCGGCTACGGGAGCGCCTATAGACCCCGAAGCCGTTACGGTGGACCCGTTGATCGACGCCACTTTTTTACCCGTGTCGACCCCATTGATGTAAATCGTCATACCCACAATCGACGGATCAGGGCGATTAGAGACAACGAATGTCGTCGACCCTCCCCCAGCTGAGAAGTTTCGCCACTCTCCTACATCGAACCCCTCGGTCCGACGAAAGATGGCATCGACATCAGCGGGGTCTGTAATGCGGGCCCCTGCGGAACTGGTCGACTGGTATCCGAATACCGCAGCAACCTCTCGGAGAGCCGGTAAGGAAAAGGTCACCCGATCACCCACCCGAATGGCATTGGGCAGAGGCTGATCAAACTTGACAGTCGTTCCGGCTGAGCCGATCGCGTCGGATGTCCCACCCCCCGGACCGACCTCCGAGACTCGAACCCGTTGGTCTATTCCGTTTATGAACAGCCGTTGACCGAGAAAGATATTTGTTCCCAAGGTTACCGACGCGCTTAGCTCAATAGTGTTCTGCGGAACCCCAGGGGTTGACGCCGGCGATGCGGTCGCCGCTGAGAGCCCAGCAGGCGAGACGGTGCTCAATGTCTGACTTCGTGCGCTATTCACTCCCCGCATCAGCGAGGCCGCTAGCAAATCGACACTCTTTTCCATCGAAGGGACAAACGTCTGAAGCAGATGGACATACGCCCCTGCTTTTCCATCGATCAACTGCGATTTTCCATCCGTCACGAGAGGCACGAGTTTAGGAGCGCTCCAGCTCGGCGCGCTCACCCTCAGCCGCAGCGTCGAGACATCTGTCGTCGCAATGACGGGCTTCGTACCGGATCCGTTCGCGAACGAGTTCGCGTAATCGCGATCCACCAACTGGAGCCCACCGGCGTAGTAGTTGGCCGTGCCATCCTCATTCAGGATGGTCTGCCCGCCCACCAACTCTTGCAACTTCTGCGTGATCCGATCGCGCTCATCGAGCAGATCGGGCGAGGCATAGGAAAACCCTGGAGTAAAACCGCCCTTGATTCGACCATTGATCGCAGCAAGCTGCGGAACTAGCGAGTTGGCCTCGTTGAGAACGTTTGCCAAGCCCTCGCTCGCATACTTGGAGATATTCGCTAACTCACCCGCGAGCACCCGAATGCGATCGCTAGCTCGATTTGCTGCACCTAAGAACGCTTGCTGATACGAAACGCTCGTCGAATCGTTTGAAAGCGAACCGGCCGCATTAAAAAGTTCACCGAGCTTTGACGACACCGAGGCGGAAGGATCAATCAAGATCGAGTCCAAGGTCGCGACCGCTTCGGTTAGCGTCGCCGTATAACTCGTTTGAGATTTTTGAGTCAGCAGTTGTGACTGCAGCAGGCTGTTGTAATAGCGGGTGAAGCCCTCAACCGCAAAAGCGGTGCCGTTGAGTTCGATCGACGCCGGCGACAACGCCGAAATTCGGGTGTCAGGACGACGCCGGACGTAGCCCTCGACATTGGCCCCGGCGACGTTCTGCGACGTCGTCAGCACGCCCGCTTGAGAGGTTCGCAAGCCGGCCATTGCCGAATCAAAAATCGCTGGAGTTGGCACGGCTATTTCTCAGTGGACTCTTAGGCTAAGCGCTACGATTTCTCAGTATCCGCAACGAGTTACGGCTATTTGATGCCAATCGGTTAGCCGTTAACGGCCAAGTCCGATCGAACGGGCGGAATCGATTTGTCTCAAAAACTGCTCTGCCATGGCCGCGCCTAGTCCGACACCCCCCGACCGAACCAGCGAATCCGCCATGCGGTCGTCCGCGATCTCCATGTAAGACCGGGATTCACTAGAGGACTCGACCAGTGATCCGGAACGGATCTCGCGGAGCATCTGGCGCAGCAGCGTACGCTCGAACTCCGCACAAGAGACACGCACTTTGTCTTCGTACGTCGGTGCGGCGTAGGTGCTGTAGCTGCCGATCGCATTCACCATGATCAAATCACCTCGAGCTCGGCACCCAGCGCGCCGGACGCCTTGATCGCCTGGAGGATCGCCATCATGTCTTGTGGGTTCACACCGAGACGATTTAGGGCCTGAACCACTTGCTCTAGGGAAGTACCGCCCTCGCTCGCCATCATCTTGCCTTCCGGTCCGTCGGAGAGCGTGACCGACGCGCTCGGCGTAACGAGCCCACCATCAACCGATCGATAGGTGCGACCGCGCGGAGTAACTCGTACGGTGATGTTTCCGTGGGTCACCGCAAACGGCGCGAGACTCACGGACTGATTCATCACGACAGAGCCCGTGCGCGCATTGAAGACCACCTTTGCAGGACCTGCGACGCTCGGAATTTCTGCCTCGAGAATTCGAGCGAGAACTCCCATCCGCTCGGTCGGATCTGTCGGGACACGAACGATCAGTGTTCGCGCATCGCGAGCGGCAATTGACTCCCGCCCTACGAGACCCGCGATCACATCGAGCGCCCGCAAAGTTTGGGCATAGTCTGCCTTTTCGAAATTAAGCTCTACGGTCGGCTCATTCACCGCCTCAGGGGCCGCAAGCTCAACGTAGGCCCCTGCGGGTAATCGACCAGAGGCCATCTGGTTAGCCTGAAGGCGTTGACCGCGACCGGCGATCTCGGCACTGGGCACCACGATGGAGCCCTGCGCGGTCGCGTAAATGACACCGTTCGCCGCCCTCATCGGAGTAAGCAGAAGCGTACCGCCTTTCAAGCTGCGCGCATCACCCAACGACGACACCGTCACATCCAATTTTTGACCCGGCTTGGCGAGCGCCGGAAGCTCCGCAGTCAGCATCACCGCAGCGACATTTCGCGTATTGAGACGCGAACCAGGCGGCAAGGTGACATCTAATGACTCAAGCAACGACGCCACGGACTGGGACACTCCCGAGTTCGCTGAAGTCCAGGAGCTATCCCCTGTGGCATCTAGGCCGACGACAAGGCCGTAACCCACTAACTGGTTTCCGCGCTGGCCCGAGATCGAAGCCATTTCTTTGACACGGGCTGCATGGGCCCCTTCACTCAAAGCAAAAAGCGCGATCATGAGCAGCCAAAAGCAGCGTCGGATCTTGAATGTGGTGATCATGAGCTCAGCCTCTCAATCAGTTCGGAGCAGCGCGTAACAGCAAGCGCGTCAGCCAGCCCGGGCGCTTAACCAGGTCGGTATCACCCTTACCGCGATATTCGATTCTGGCATCGGCAACGCGCGACGAAAGCACCGTGTTCCTCGCGATGTTGGTCGGGGAGACCACACCACCAAAACGAATGATCTCTTCTTCGGCGCCAACCGCGAGCTTCTTCTCGCCCGCTACTCGAAGATTGCCATTCGCAAGCACTTCGACCACGGTTACCGTGATCGTGCCGTTGAATTGATTCGATGCGCTCGAGTTTCCTGAGCTGTTGAACACCGTGTCGCTGCGAAGATCGACACCACCACGAGTAGACTGAGTACGGTTGTTCGCGCCCTGAACACCTCGAAGGAGATCACGTGTGACCACGTCGAGTCCGCCGGAAAGATCATTCACCGAGCGCCTATTTGCATTCGTACCGCCGTCTTTACTCGCGCGGGTCAACTCGTCGAGTACTACCGTGAGCGTATCGCCGACACGCGAGGCCCGGCGACCAGACAACAGCCCACGGTACTCGCCGCTGATCGGCGCCGCGACAGGCGTCAAGCTGCCCGCGCTGACCGCAGGCGCCGCGCGACCCGCCGGGACAGCCGTAGTGTCGGTCTCGAGTAGCGTTCTCTGCGAGGCCGATGGCGTCACACAGCCTGAAACTGCAAGCGCCAGACCCACTAGAACGCCATGACGAAGACTAAGGTTCATTAAATATTTCCTAGCTTCTGCAAGATCGAGTCGGAAGCAGAAATCGATCTCGTTGTGATCTCGTAGGCTCGCTGTGCCGCGATCAACCCGACCAACTCTTCCGCGATGTTCACGTTGGATTGCTCGGTGTAGTACTGCAGCATCGTTCCAAGCCCATCCTGCCCTGCCGTTCCCAGTACTGGCGCGCCTGAAGCAAGCGTTTCGTAATAGAGATCGCCACCGCCATTGCTGAGACCGGTTGGGTTCATGAATGACACCAACTGGATCTGGCCCGCCACCGTGCCGGTAATCGTGCTTTGCTCGTAATACGTGACGGTGCCGTCCTCGCCGATCAAAATCGATGAGGCCGTCGACGGAATCTGGATCGGCTGATTGTCGACATCGAGAAGATAGTTACCGCTCGGGTTGACGATGTACCCCTGGTTGTCGCGCATGAAATTTCCGGCGCGCGTGTAGGCGATGTTCTCGGGCGACGGGGGCGTCGCTGTGGCAATTACGAAGTAACCCAATCCTTTAACCGCTAAATCGAGCGGATTTTCCGTTCGAATCACCTGACCTTGGCTGTTGATTCGCTGGGTCGCGACCACAGCAGAACCGTTACCGATGCTGAGACCCACCGGCACCGGCACGTAGTCGCCCGTTCCGCTGAAAGCACTCGTTGCCCTACCCTGACCGAGACCATCGGCGCGAAGCGTCTGGTACATCAACTCAGAGAACACGGGTCGAATGCGCTTGAACGCCGTCGTCTGCGAGTTCGCAAGGTTATTGGTGATGACGTCCAGATTCGTCTGCTGGCTGTCCAAACCCGTTTTTGCGATCCAGAGGGATCTGATCATGAGTCGTCTCCGCTTTTACACTCGCGACAGCGAGATCAATGCGCCCGCTGAGCGGGCATTCTGTTCTGCTAACTGAACAAGTCGAAGGTTCAAGTCGAACATCCGGTTTTGCTCGATCATGTCGACCATGGCTTCAGCCACGTTGACATTGCTCATCTCATAAGCGCCCTGACGGACGCGCACCTTGTCACTGGCCTCAAGAGGGAAACCCGAGTACTCGAATAATCCGTCCAAGCCTCTATCGAGTTCTCGCGGGTTCACGTCCACGAGCTTCATTCGCCCGAGATAGACGGGCTCTTGGCCAGGAACGTTTCCGCGAACCACACCATCAGGCGTGATCAAGATGTTCTTGACGCTTTCGGGCACCTCGAGATCCCCGCCATCTGCATTGACGAAGGCATTGCCACTCGGCGCTCTCAACACGCCATCGGCACCGAGCATCATCTTGCCCGCGCGCGTGTAAGCCTCGGTTCCGTCTTGTCGACGAACGCTGAAGAAACCTCCTCCAACCAACGCTACGTCGAACGGATCCTCGGATACGACCAACGCGCCTTCGGTAAAGTTGGATCCGGGCGTCGAGTCCACCACGAATGCGCGCGAGTCGGCACTCGCACCCGTCAGCGGGACAGCCCGAAACGAGGCAAGCATCTCGCGAAAACCTGGCGTTTGAGCATTCGCCAGGTTGTTCGTGGTATTCGCGAGCTGACCCATGGCGTGTTTAGCGCCAGTCATCGCGGTATATGCAAAACGATCCAACATTTACTTATCGACCTCAGCGCATGATGTCGAGCATGTCGCGGAGCGTTCCGTCGACCGCTCGCAGACCCTGCGAGTTCGCGGTGTAGCTACGCTGCATGATCATCAAGCGAACGAGCTCGTTCGCGAGATCAACGTTTGAAGACTCGAGTGCCTGCGATTTGATTTCACCGAAGGGGCCGGTGCCGGCGCGACCGAGCACGACACCCGACGACGACGCTTCGGTACCCGAGGCGGACGTCGGAGCGAACGCGTTCTTACCGACCGGAACGAGCTCCTCAAACGCCGTGAAGTCAGCGAGAACCACTTGACCCACGTAGATCTGCTTGCCGGTACCGTACACACCGACGATGCGGCCCGAGTTGTCGATGGTCACGTTCGACAGACGCGCTAGCGGCTCACCGTCTTGAACGCTCGACAGAATCTGGAACGCAGCCGGCTGCAAAGAGGTATCGGTGAGATCGAGATCGAACACGAGGTCCGTCACGCCCGTACCCACGCCGGTGACCTTGGTCGACAACGTCGTCGTGGTCTTGAAGATCGGGTTACCCGAGACCGGGTCCTTGATCAGCGAGTCGATGTTCTTGCCACCGAGGAAGGTCATCTTCGATACCGGGTTGTAACCGAGCACGGTGCTATCGATTTCCGGCAACAGATCGCGGCTCGAGGACGGATCGCCAGCCTCGCCGGCCCGATCGTAGAAGTTGCCGTCGATCGAGGCGTAGACCTCAACGTTGGCGGCCGTCGCCAGGAACTTCCAGCTACCCGATGCGGGTGAGAGATCGTTCGTCGTGCCCTGCACGGTGATGTTCGTGCCGTCCGGCGTGATGAGCGTCATGTCATGGACGGGACGGAATTCGACCGCTGCGTTATCCGCAAGCCCAGTCGCCAACCCGCCTTCGGCCAGAGTACCGCTGAGAGTGACGGCTGCCGTCGTGTTCGACAGTACGTTCAGTCCGGTGTCAACGTTGTTTACGAAGAGCCGGTAACCCTCCAATGCGCCCGCGATGACGTTATTGGGCGCAACGTCGCTTCCGTCAAAACTGAAAGCGCTCGCTGTTGAAAGAGCAGCACCATTTACCGTCTTGGCCTTGTAAGGCGGATAAAACGAGATCGAGGCGCCCTTCGGAATATCCACCGCACCCGACAGGGTGACGGTGTCAGCGGCCGCGTTGAACGAATCTACGCTGAAACCCGTGTCACGGCCGTTCACCCAAACCCGCATTCCAACGGCGATGTCACCGGCTGCGAGATCGTTCTTAAGCGTAACAGTCGCAGCACCGTCCACGGCTGCATCGGCCGCATTGACATACTCAGCCTCAGTGTCGATTCGCATCACCGAGAACTTATTGATCGTGATCTTCGTCTCGCCGGGGTCGCCCGGCGTCGAGCCCGCTGACGGCGGATAGGTCAGCTGGTAGCCATCACCATCATTTGAGTAAGTCATCGCCACCGACGAATCGGTGATACGGCGATAGTAGAGCTCCAAGGTGCGGCGGTTACCTTCGTAGTCGAACACCGTCTGGGTCGTCTTGTTGTTGAAGGTATTCTGTGTGGGGTCAAACTCGACACCAGAAATCTTCGTGAAGGCGCTGCCCGAAGAGTCGAGCAAGGCGCTGACCTTCGAGAAGGTGGTCTCACGGCCCGGCAAATTCGCCGGCGGCATCTTCAAGAGGCCGTTGTTCACTAGATAGGAATCGGTGATACCCGTGCCGTCACCCGAGGGCTGGTAGCCGGTGAGGTACATGCCGTTTTCATTGACGATATACCCGTCCTTGTCCATACCGAACTGACCATTTCGGGTGTAGTACACCGCAGCCGGGTCCACGGCCGGCGGACCACCGGGATTCGGAACGTTGCTCGAGATCGCGGCGATGAGTCGGAACATGCCCTTACCGCTGATCGCAAGATCGAGCGGATTGGCAGAGTTCACAATCGTGCCTTGAACGTTCGGACGACGTACGCCGAGCGTCTGACTACCCATACCCACGCGGGCGAAATCCACCGGGTTGATTGCCTTCAAGAACTGATCGGCAAACACATACTCGCCGGACTTGTAGCCGACCGTATTGGCGTTGGCGATGTTGTTGCTAACTGTATCGATCGCCTTCGCGGTGTTCTGCAGACCAGAGAGGGAAATCGCGTAGTTGGAATTGCTCATTGCAGTGTCCTGTACAGGTTCAAGTTTTAAATTCGATTAGATCGCCAGCCACTTGACGATATCGTTGATGGAAATACGTCGACCGTCGCTCATGGTCGCCACGATGTCCGAGCCGTCACGACCAATGGTGGCCACCGATGCCGAGACGTAAGGCGTCGGCATCATGATCTTCCCTTGACCGTCCTTGGCTTGAAGCTCGAGGCGATAGGCTCCCGGAGCGACTTGAGCGCCGTCTCGATCCGTGCCGTCCCAAATGAAGTCAAAAATTCCTGGGGCGGTACCGTCGAATTCGAATTCACGAATCACGCGACCGCCGTTATCGCGAATCACAGCGCTCAGACCGGAGGCAGGTTTATCCAAGCCCGCTCCGAGAATGACCGGCTGACCGGAGTAATACACGCCGTTGCCCTCAACTTGCGCGTTCTTACCCACGCTATCTGAGAGCTGCACGAACTGGGCGGCCTGCATCTGCGCAACCATGGATTCCATCGACTTGTTCAGCCGATTGATACCATCAACTTGATTGAGGGCCGCCAACTGTGTCGTCATGCCCGCGTTGTCGAGCGGATTCATCGGGTCTTGGTTCTGCAACTGCACGGTCAGCAGACGCAGGAAGTTCTGCGACAGATCTTGCACTGATGTGCCATTTCCCGACGCGGTCGGAACACGTGTCGCAGTTCGATCAAACAGTGGAATCTTGTCTACGGACATCGCTCTCTACTCCGTCTTTACTTGCCCATATCCAGGGTCTTCAAAACCAACTGACGCGCGGTATTCATCAACTCGATGTTGAGCTGGTACGCACGTGAGGCAGACACCATGTCCACCATTTGTTCGGCTACGTTCACGTTCGACATCACGACATAGCCCTTCTCGTTCGCCAGCGGATGGCCAGGGCGATACTCGAGCCGGGGAGCGGCATTGCTCTCGACGATGCGCGTGACGCTCACACCTTGCGGAATACGTCCCGACCGATCGACCGCCTGAAATACGGCGAGACGGGCCCGGTAGGGCTGGCCATCGGCAGCGACCGCCGAGTCCGCGTTCGCCACGTTCGAAGCGATAAGGTTCAGACGCATCGACTGCGCTACGAGGCCGGTGGTCCCGATGTCGAAACTTCCGAGAATGCTCATGACGGCTGCCCCGTAATCGCGGCGAGGCGCGAGCGGAATGAAGATCCAAGGAACTGAATCGCCGCCTCCGTCATAACCGAGTTCTTCACGAAGTGGCCGCGCTCGAGATCCGGATCGACAGTATTGCCATCGACGGCAGGCTGAACCGGCGTGCGATACAGCACTTCAGGGCCACTCACGTGCTGGCGGCCCGAGAGGTGTCGAAGGTTGGTGAGCTCGAGCCCGAGCGAACGCTTCTCTTCGAGACCGGCGAGTCGGTTCTTAAGCACCTCGGCGAAATTGATGTCACGCGCCTTGAAGTTAGGCGTGTCGGCATTGACGAGATTCGCGCTCAACAGCTGCTGGCGAAAGCTGCGCAGCTTGAGCGCGGCTTCTCCAAAGGCGATC
>Ga0129333_10006560_pt1 | contig 11009 bp, 8 predicted proteins | sample CPB6_08_DNA_FD_94474 | JGI IMG/M metagenome (GOLD analysis project Ga0129333, IMG submission 94474) | Freshwater to marine salinity gradient microbial communities from Chesapeake Bay, USA - CPBay_Sum_0.6_0.8_DNA | ecosystem: Environmental > Aquatic > Marine > Coastal | place: USA: Chesapeake Bay...
AAAATCGCGCACGGTGCGCTCGACGAGATCAGGCTCCTCGAACAGGCATGCGGGTGCCTGCTTTTCCTCCATGCCTTTCTGGACCTGCGCCCATTGCTCAAGGAGCAGGCTGAGATCGCGCACAAAGTAGCGCGCGCGCTGGCCGGCGCCGACGGTTCGCATGATGACGCCCATTCCCTCCGGAACATCGAGCTCGCGGAGAATCTTGCGGAGGCGGTCGCGCTCCTTGGGGTCCTCGATCTTGCGCGAGATGCCGAACTGGTCGTTGAACGGCATCAAAACGAGATAGCGTCCGGCGAGGCTGATGTCGGTGGTGATGCGCGGGCCCTTGTTGCTGATCGGGCCTTTTTTCACCTGCACCAAAACATCGGAGCCGACGGGATAGATGTTCGGAACATCCTTGTGGGTGATACGCGGGGCCTTCTTTTTATTTCCGCCTTCGCGGTTGATCGTTTCGATGCCGCTGTCGAGCGCGGCGGGGATGGCATCCCAGAATTGGAGAAACGCATTTTTTTCGAATCCGATGTCCACGAACATCGCCTTGATGCCCGGCTCGATGTTGCGGACTTTGCCTTTGTAAATGCTGCCAACGATATTCCGGTCGGTCTCGCGTTCGATGGTGTATTCCTCGAGCCGGTTGTTCTCAAGAAGCGCGACGCGTTTCTCGAGTTTCTCGCAGCTGACGATGAGTTTGATGCCTGTTTTTTTCTTCAGGCCTAAAAGTCTTTTGACGGCTTCTACTAGCATGGGCTTTTCAGATTTGGGTGTTGAAGTTTTGGCCGGCGCAGGAGCGGCGGCCGCTTGGGTGGAAGTGGGTGTGTCCTGAGACGGGGGTTGAGAGTGGGATCGGCGTCCGCGACCACGGCGACCACGGCGGTTGCGCCGGCGCGGAGAATCGATGGAAGCAGCCGCGGCTTCGGCAGGAGCGGGTTCGTCGAGGGCGGGAGGAGGCGGACTATCCTTTGGAGGCTGGTGTGCTGCCGCAGTGGTTTCGACGGCGGAAGGCTCGGAAGAGGTTGGCTCATCGGTTTTCTTTCTTCGCGGGCTTCTTCTCCTGCGGCTTGTCTTTTTTTCCTCCGAGGAAGTTGAAGAGGTTTCCGATGGGATTGGATTTGGGTTTGGCGGCGCCTGGCTGGGCTCCGGCGGTGGTTGGTTGGGCTTTTTCGACACGGGGTTGGGTTTTGTTTTGCACGCGGCCGGCCTCGTCGGCATCGGCGCGCACGGTTGGTTCGGCGGCGGGGCGGTTTTCCTGGCCAGTGGCCGAGGGGCTCTCGGCGGTCTCGCCGTCGTCGAAGAGTTTGTTGGCGGCGGCGACTTCGCGGCCGAAGTCGACACTCTCGGTGAAAAGGAAATTGCCTTTTGCAGGCTCCAGCGCGGCGAGTTGGATGTCCTCCTTGCCGCTTTTGTATTTCTGGATTCCATCGAGAATTTTAGCCGCGATCGGGGCGGAGACGCCGCCGCCGGATTTTGCGCCTTGGACGAAAACCACAACGACATACTCGGGGTTTTCGAAGGGGGCGAAGGAAATGAACCAAGTGTGGTTGTCCTTGATGCCGGAGCGCCAGAACTGCGCAGTGCCGGTTTTTCCGGCGGTGGGCATTTCGGAATTTTTCGCGCGTCCGGCGGTGCCGCCGCCCTCGTTTACTACGCTCCACATTCCTTGGCGGACATGGTCGATCTGCGCCGGGGTGAGGCCGGAATCTGTGAGGAGATTCGAGCGAACCCGAGGAGGGTCTTGTTGAACCACCTTGCCGTCCTGGGAGACGATGCGGTCGATGAGGCGGGGGTAGTAGACCGTGCCGCCATTGGCGAGCGCGGCGGTGACGACCGCCATCTGGAGCGGCGAGGCGAGGACATCGCCCTGGCCGATGGCGGTGTTCGCGGTGAGGCCGTTCGACCATCGCGCACGGGGATTCACGGAGTTCAGCCATTCGGGACCGGGGAGCACGCCGGGAGACTCGCCGGAAATGGGCAGGCCGGATTTTTGGCCGAGTCCGAGCATGTTGCCCATGGCGACGATTTGCTCGATACCCGCGACATTTCCGAATTGGTAGAAATAGGCGTTGCAGGAGACCTTGATGGCGTCTTCGAGGGAGAGTTTGCCGTGGGTGCGTTTTTTTTCCGCGATCCAGCAGCGCATGTATTTGTCGCCGTATTGAACGCCGCCGTAGCAGGCGAAGGACTTGTCCTCGAGACCCGCACGCATTCCGGCGAGAGCAATGGGGATTTTGTAGGTCGACCCTGGCGCATAGGCGCTGATGGCGCGGTTGACCATGGGGTTCGTCTCGTCCTTGTTGATCGCATTCCAATCGGTGGCGGAGATCGAGGGGATGAAAACATTCGGGTCGTAGGAGGGAACGGAGGCCATGGCGAGGATGTCGCCGTTGCGCGGATCGAGCACCACGGCGGCGCCACGGCCGACGACGCGCAGGGCCTGCTCGGCGATCGCTTGGATTTTCGCGTCGATTGTGAGATGGACATTGTTGCCTTGGACTGGTTCCCGGCGGCCCGTCTCGCCTTCGATGACGCCCTTGGCGTTGCGGCGGAGCATGCGGGCGCCGGGTTTGCCCTTGAGGTATTCATTCATCGAAAGCTCGATCTGGGCCTTCCCCTCGACATCGGGCTCGTAGAAATTGAACGACCGCAGGTCGGGAAGTTTGTCCAGATCGCGCGGGGCGCCGACATAGCCAAGGATGTGGGCGGCCATCGAGCCGTAGACATACCAGCGCACGGGTTTGATGCTCACATTCACGCCGGCGAGCCCGAGGTTTTTTTCGGAAAAGAGGGCCATCTCATCGAAGTTCAGGTCCTGCCGGTAGTTGTAGGGAACCTCGCGATTGGTGCGGTAGTGCATTTGTAGGGCACTTGCGCTGTAATCCTTCGCAACGCCGAGCTCCTCGAGACGCGGGATGACGGTTTCGGAAACGATTTTCACGACATCGGCCTCCTTGAGGTCTCGCGGCATGTTGTGAACCTTGCCGCGATAGCTGACCATCGGCACCGAGCCCTTCGATTCCCGGTAAGCTCGGACCATGTCGGGAAGATAAAAATCCACCTCGAAGCTGGCGCGGTTTTCCACAAGCTTGACGCCGTTTCGGTCGAGGATTTCGCCGCGAACGGCGGGGAGCCGAACGGTCACTTGCGATCCGGTGGCCACACGGGAGGCGTATTCGGATCCCTTGAGGATTTGGACTTCCCAAAGCCGCCAGGTGATCGCGCCCATCGCGAGCAAGATCAACAACCCGACAAAAAGAATGCGTGCTCCGGCGCGGGGTCGCTTCATCTCTTGATGGTCCTCGCTTTGCGGGAGCCATCGGGAAGCAAGCGATCCATGTGAGAAAGGGTCCAGTAGAACAATGGCGCAATCAGCGCCGCCATTACTCCGGGCGCCAGAATGCGCCAAGTGACGGCATTTTCCCAAATGAAGTCTCCCCGTTGCCAGGTGATCACCGCGAATTGGATGAAAAGATAAAGCGATGTGCCGAGGGCGCTCACCACGACGAAAGGCAGGGCGTTGCCTTCCTTCATGGCGGGTTGGAATCCGTTGGCGACACAGCCGGATGACATGAAATAGAGGATAGAGAAGCCAATGGGGATTTCAACCTTTCCACCCACCACATGGAGATACATGAGGTCGCTCAAAAACCCGGTGTAGAGCGCGGCAACAAGCATCGCGGGAAAAGGCATCACCATCGCCGCATAGAAAAAAACCAGCGGCACGAGCAAAATATGGGCCCCGTGCATTCCATCCATCGGCGGCATGGCGTGTTGGATGATAAAGGCCAATGCGACTCCGATGAAGAGCGCTGTCAGATCGATCAAGGGTTTCATTTTTTCCCTACCAGCACGAAAACATCCTCGGTGGAGGCGAGATGCACAGCCGGTTCCACAATCGCCTGACCGTCGAGCGGGCGGCGGATGAATTCCTTCACTTTTCCGATTTTGACTCCAGGCGGAAACGAGCCGTGCGCGACGCCGACGGTCATGACTTCCTGGCCCGGGGTGATCTCGGCGTTCTTGGACAAAAAATTCATTTGAAGCAGGCCGTTGGCGTCATTTTCCTGAACCCGGATGCCTGAGACGATGCCTTGTTCACGAGTGCCCTCGATCTTCGCGCCGATGCGGCAGGTCTCATCGGTGATCAAAACCACGAGTGACTCGTTCTTCGAGACCGTGGTGGTTTTTCCCACCAACCCCGCATCGGTGAGCACGGGTTGATCCGCTTCGACGCCGTCCTCGAAGCCCCGGTTGATCCGGATCGTGTTCCACCAGGTCGATGCGTCGCGGGAAACGACTTGGGCAGGCAGGAGTTTGAACGATGCGCGTTCACGGAAATCCAGCGCGAGGCGCAAGCGGTTGTTCTCGGCCTGGAGTTCGCGCAGGAGGCTGTTGGCCGCGCGGAGTTGGTTGTTTTCGGTGAGGAGTTGGCGGTTTTCCACCTCGAGTTCGTCGAGGGTTTTCAACCGCTGGCCGACAGATCCGATATTTTGCTGAACAGCCGTGCTCGTTCGCAGGAACGGCGAGAAGATCGACATGAAGCTGGACTGGAGCGACTGCATCGCCGCTGTCGAAAGCGTCGAAAGATAGAGGATCACCGCCAGAACGGCGACCACCAGGGCGATGTGAAGTTTGTTCATCCGGATTCAGGAAGCGGAACTTCCACTCCGAGGCTCGGAATCAACGCCCGTTGGGGCGCTCAGCGGAGACGGCCCGGAGGAATTTCAATTCCGACAACGCGCGTCCGGTGCCCTCCGCCACGGCGCTGAGGGGATCCTCGGCAACATGCACCGGAAGGCCGGTGGCCTCCGAAAGCAGGCGATCGAGTCCGCGCAGCAGCGCGCCGCCGCCGGCAAGAACGAGACCGCGATCGACCAAATCGGCGGAGAGTTCGGGCGGGCAACGCTCGAGGGTGATTCGCACCGAGTCGACGATTGTCGAAAGCGGCTCCAGGAGTGCCTCGCGGATTTCTTGCGAGGAGATGGAAATGGTTTTCGGAAGGCCCGCCACGAGATCGCGGCCCTTCACCTCGAGGCCGACCTCCTTCTCGAGTTTGTAGGCCGAACCGATTTTGATTTTGATTTCCTCGGCGGTGCGCTCGCCAATCATGAGATTGTAGGCCCGCTTCATGTAATTCGTGATCGCCTCGTCGAGCTCGTCGCCCGCCACGCGCACGCTGCGGCTGAAGACGATTCCGGAAAGCGAGATCAGCGCGACCTCGGTCGTTCCACCGCCGATATCCACGATCATGTTGCCGGCGGCGTCTTGCACCGGAAGCCCGACACCAATCGCGGCAGCCATCGGCTCCTCGATCAAATAAACCTCGCGCGCTCCGGCATGCGTGGCCGAGTCTTTGACGGCGCGTTTTTCGACTTCGGTAATACCGCTCGGCACGGCCACGACAACGCGCGGGCGAACCATGCGGCGCCGGTTGTGAACCTTGCTGATGAAGTGGCGGAGCATTGCCTCCGTGACCTCGAAATCGGCGATGACGCCGTCCTTGAGCGGGCGGATGGCAACGATGTTGCCGGGCGTTCGTCCGAGCATGCGCTTGGCCTCGTTGCCGACGGCCAGAACACGGTTGGTGCCCTGCTGAACTGCAACGACCGAGGGTTCGCGAAGAACGATGCCTTGGTCTTTTACATAAACCAGGGTGTTTGCGGTGCCGAGATCGATGCCTATGTCGCTCGAAAAAAGTCCAAGAAGATTGTCAAACATCGAATGTGATGAGGAATGGTGGTGGCCCGGATTGTTCCGGTGGGGCGGGTTTCAGAGCGCCACGGATCAAAGGCCTTTTTTTATAATTTGAGCCGGAAACATTCGGATTCGGCCCGATTGGCGTCAAGGTTTTGTTTTCGATACCCGGAAGTTTGCTCAAATCGCCCCGGCGATCGCGTCGCCCATGGCGGCTGTGCCGACCAAAGTGGTTCCCGGTGTGTGGATGTCTCCCGTGCGCAAGCCCTTGGAAATGACGGCGTGGACGGCGTTTTCGATAGCCGCCGCGGCGTCCTCGCGTCCCAGTGAGAAACGCAAAAGCATTGCGGCTGAAAGGATTTGGGCGATTGGATTCGCGATCCCCTTTCCGGCGATATCCGGCGCGGTGCCGCCACTGGGTTCATACATACCGAAACGGGTGTCGCCGCCAGTGGATTCCCCGAGGCTCGCGCTGGGCAACATTCCAAGCGAGCCGGCAATCATGGCCATCTCATCACTCAGAATGTCTCCGAAAAGATTCTCAGCGAGAAGAACATCGAATGACTTCGGGTTTTTGATCAACTGCATCGCAGCGTTGTCCACATACAGGTGCTTGAGGGTCACATCTGGGTAGTTTCGGGCGGTGTCATTCACCACGCGGCGCCAGAGGACACCATTTTGGAGGACATTCGCCTTGTCGATCGAGGTGACTTCGCCGCGGCGTTTGCGGGCGGCCTCGAAGGCGACCTTCGCGATGCGGCGGATTTCTGATTCCCAATAAACCATCGTATCCACGGCGAAATCCTCGCCGCCCTCGTGCTTGATGTATTTGGGTTCGCCAAAATAAAGGCCGCCCGTGAGTTCACGCACGCAAAGGACATTGAAGCCGCCCTCGACGGTTTTCGGATTGAGCGGCGAGGCGTGGGTGAGTTCAGGCAGGCAAATGGCGGGGCGGAGATTGGCAAAAAGCCCGAAATGCTTGCGGAGCGGGAGGAGCGCGGCGCGCTCGGGTTGCTCGGCGGCGGGGAGGGATTCCCACTTCGGACCGCCAACGGAGCCGAAAAGAATCGCGTCCGCTTTTTCGCAGGCGGCGAGGGTTTCGGCGGGCAGGGCGCTGCCGGCGGCGTCGATCGCGGCACCGCCGACCAGTTGGTGGTCGAATTCGAGGCGGATGGAAAATTTCTTGGCGGCGGTTTCGATAACCTTGAGGCCCTCGGTCATCACTTCGGGGCCGATGCCGTCGCCAGCCAAAACGGCGATACGGAATGTCTTGTCCTGATTCATGGACGGGCATTCAAGCGCGGTCGGCGGGGCGAGGCAAGTTCGGCTTCCGGCTTGCTACTGCAGGTGAAACTCTGGTTCCCTGCCGCCGATGCAAATCCGTTTAATGAGAATTTTCGCCGCACTGGCGATGCTGGTCCTCGCCTCGTGCGCCTCGGTGAGTGTCGAAAAAATGCGGCACGCGATCCCTCCGCAGGAAGGGCCGAAAAAATCGCCCGATGAGATTTTGATCCGGCCGTTCAAGGTCACGAATGAGGCCTTGCGCGTGGACCGTGATTCCGGGGAGTTGGAGAAATTCAAAACGGAATTATGCGATCGCTTGGCCAGGCAAACAGCGGAGGCTTTCAAGAAACATGTGGCTCCGGCGCGGGTGGTGGCTCCGGGTGATGCCTTGCCGCATGGAAATTTCTGGCTCGTCACCGGCGAGTTCCAGCGTGTGAACCAAGGGAGCCGCGCGCTCCGCTCCATCGTCGGCTTCGGGGCCGGAGGAACGAAGATGGATACGGTCGTGCGCATCTACGAACTCTCCCAAGCCGAACCGCGCGAGTTCCTGAATTTCGAAACCACCGGCGGGTCGAATTTCACGCAGGGAATACTCGGCGTTCTGACATTTCCCGTCGGTGGGCCGATGGCGTTTATGTCGCTCGCCAACGCGGTGGATGGCGTTCGCAGCGGCGTGACCTTTGACACCAAGCGCACGGCGCGTGAGACTGCGGCGGTGGTATCAGAATACCTCCATAAACGCCGCGCGCTGATTGGCAAAAAGCCGATCAAGCCGAAGCGGCTCGGGGAAATGCCGGAGCTGCTACCCGAGTAGGCACTCGACGGCACGCGCGGTGTCCGAAAAATCCTGAAACAAAAAGTCCGGCGTGTGCTCCGCGAGTTCTTCGAACGAGTAATGCCCGGTGGCTATGGCGACCGTTTTGGCACCGATCGCACGGCCGCACTCGATGTCGCGCGGTGTGTCGCCGATCACATAAATTTTCTCGGGCGGAAACTCGATGCCGTGACGGTCAAGCGCTCGAGCGCGGGCAAACTTTCCAAGTTCGTTTCGGTCGTGGTGGTCATCGGCAAACGCGCCGAACTCGAAATGATGCCACACACCGTAGTGCGTGAGTTTGATCTCCGCGCCTCGCACCACATTTCCGGTGAGCAGGGCGAGAACCGCCTCCTCGCGCTTTGCGAGGACATCGAGCAACTCGATCATGCCGGGAAGAATGCGGCCATTGTGTTTCGGCATCCGGGTTTTCAGATGGGCGAGGTATTCGTCGAGCAAGGCGGAGATGTTTTCCGGGCTCGCTGCGAGGCCGTTTTTTTCGAGCAAGGCGACGGCAATTTTCTTGTCGGTCGCTCCGGCCAGAAGAATTCCGCCCAAATCCTCGTTGATTCCGAAGCGGGTCATCATGGCGTCGCGCAAGGCCCATTCGCCCGCGCCTCCCGAGGCGATCAGCGTGCCGTCGATGTCGAACAGCAACAGCCGTCGATCACTCACCCTCGTCGTCCCCGTGGTCGTGATCTTCAGGCTCGGGTTCGAGGATTTCGCCGTGCTTGGAGAATTTGCGGTGACGCTTGTTCGCGGGGAGCGGGCTGAGTGTCATGCCAATCGCGCGGCCGACGAGCTTCGGCTCCATATCCACATGCGCCATCCCGGAGAGGTCGGTGCGCACGCGCTGGACGACATCCATGCCGAGTTCCTTGTGGGCCATTTCGCGGCCGCGGAATTGCAGATGGATTTTCACCTTGTTTCCCTTGTCGAGGAAATCCTCGGCATGGCGGATTTTCGTAAGGTAGTCGTGCTCGTCGATGTTCACGCGGAATTTCACTTCCTTCACCTTGCTCACGGAGTGTTTCTTTTCCTTCTCCTGCTTGGCGAGGTCGTAGCGGAACTTGCCGAAGTCCACGATGCGGCACACGGGCGGCTGGGCGTTCGGTGCGATTTCGACGAGGTCGAGTCCGAGGGCGCGCGCGCGACGAATGGCCTCGTCGAGGCGCATGACGCCGAGTTGTTCATTGGTCGAGGCGAGGATCACGCGCACTTCGCGGGCGCGGATCCGCTCATTGATGCGAATATCCCGTATATTAATAACTGGTCCCCTTTGGCTGGTTGATGAAAGCGGCACGCCTTGGAGTCAAGGCGTCCCGCAGGATGGATGGTGGCGCGCCCACAGCGCGCGGAAAACGGAATCTCAAGCGCCGCATGCCGACGATTTGGAAACCCGTGTGAAGCAAAAACCTTTGCGATCCATCATTTGAAAGGGACTAAAGACAGGAATTGCCAAGGCACTGCAAGGGGTTTTTTTGGAAAAAATGTAAACGCCGGTGTGTCACTCGGGCGAGTAGTTCCAGAATTTCTCAAATGCCTCTGACCAGTCGCGGTCCTCGACACGGCGGCGGCCCGCCTCGCCCATCGAGGCGCGAAGTGCGGGGTTGTCGGCGAGTTGGCGGATGGCGTTGGCGAGTTCGGCGGCGTCGTTGGCTTTGGTCACGAATCCATCCCGGCCGTTCGCCACGAGGTCGCGAGGGCCGCCGACATCGGAGACGATGACGGGTATGGCGCTCGCCTGCGCCTCGAGGATGACATTGCCAAAGGTGTCGGTCGTGCTGGGGAACGCGAAGAGGTCCGCCGAGGCGTAGGCCTTCGCCAAATCCTCCCCGCCGAGATAGCCGGTGAAAATCGCGTCGCCGAGGAGTCGCTTCAACTCGGACATGTAGGGGCCGTCACCCACGATGATCGGACGAACGGGAATGCGCCACTCGGCGAGTCGCCGAGTCGCCGATACGATCAAGTCGAGGTTTTTCTCCTTCGAAACCCGGCCGACGAAAAGCATCCCGAGCTCGCCCTCGCGAAGGCCGCGTGAAGGCCAAAAGCCTCGGTCCCGCTTGGTTGGATGGAACAACTTGGTGTCGAGTCCGCGAGGCAGGATGCGGAGCTTCTCGCTTGGGATGCCGCGCTCGATCCAGCATTTGCGGTAGTCCTCGGAATTCACATAGACGATGTCGAGCTGGCTGTAGAACCAGTGCATGTAATTCCAAGTGAGCGTCTCCATGAACGAATCGTCCGTGAGGATGCGAACATATTGCGGGAAGTCGGTGTGGTAGATGCCGACAGTGGGCAGACCGAGCGATTTTGCGGCAGCCAGTGCACACAGCCCGGTAGGCCCCGGCGTGCTGATGATGAGTTCGGAAATTTTCTCACGCTCGATCCAATCGAAAATCTGGAGCACGGGAGGAAAACTCAGGCGCTGGAGTTCGTATTCGGGCAACTCGAACTCACCGATGGGCGCGAAGTTTTTCAAGGGAACTCCGTGGTCGGCGACTTCGGAGCGGCAGGTGACAATGGTAAGATCGCGCCCGGCGGCAACCCCGGCACCGGTCATTTTGCGGATCGTCGTGGCGACGCCATTCACATCCTCCAGCGTGTCGGTGAACCAGGCGCGTCGCTTGTTTTTTAAAAAATCCGGAATGCCGCCGGAAAGGTCCCGGGCATTGGCTCGAAGCCAGTCGCGCTTCGGCAAACGGAAGGCGTGTATGTAAGGGCTGAGCAACGCGGCGATCGGCGCAAGAGGGATGATCGTCTGGATGCTTTCGAGGAATTTTCCCTTGGAGATCTGCTGTATGAAATCCGTAACAAACCGGTAGCCAAGCCGGTTGGCGATGAGGTTCGCCATCAGGAACGCGCGGCGCTCGGCCTCTTCGATGCCAGCGGTTTCGCGTGCCATCGCGGCCTTGAGTTCGGGCTGGTTGAGCGAGTCGGAGAGCTGCTTCCAAAGCGAGCGGTTGCCCGATTTCGCGATCTCGAAAATTTTCCCCGTGAGGATGCCTTGGGTGAGGAATCCGAACTTGTCGATGAGCGAGAACTCGGTTGGGTCGCGGCCCTCCATGAACCGCGAGGTGATTTTTTCGAGCAGGGCGGCGGTCGGGTCACCGGGTTTCAGAGGCAGGCGCGCCTTGGCGTATTCGAAGGCGGTGCTGTAGGTGCCGTGCGCCATCGCGAGGGGAGTTCCCGCCCGTCCGGCGGCTAGGCAACGGCCTTCGCG
>Ga0129333_10006563_pt1 | contig 11007 bp, 20 predicted proteins | sample CPB6_08_DNA_FD_94474 | JGI IMG/M metagenome (GOLD analysis project Ga0129333, IMG submission 94474) | Freshwater to marine salinity gradient microbial communities from Chesapeake Bay, USA - CPBay_Sum_0.6_0.8_DNA | ecosystem: Environmental > Aquatic > Marine > Coastal | place: USA: Chesapeake...
AATTTATCAGGACAATACGACTTTTACTTTCAAGGAGAATCGCTGGGGGTAGACTCTGTTGGAGAAACTTTAGATGTAGCAGAAATGTGTGGAATTGTAGAAAAGGGAGGGGCATGGTATACAATCGGAGAAGAAAGATTTCAGGGTAGAGCTAAGGCAGTTCAGTATCTAAGAGATAATCCAGATGTGGTTAACAAGCTTAGAGAGGAAATTAATGCCAAACATTAGTGAGTTTATTGGACCTAAGCCTGATGAAGAAAATGTTAAAAATTTAGAACAAATTATTGGATTGAAGCCATGTAGTAAATGTGATATCGATGTAGATGAATATTTTTGGGACCCAGTAAATTATATAATGACCTGGACATGCGATAATGGACACCTAACTACAGTAAGGATAAATACATGACAGAAAGAGGAGAAGCTAAAAGGGATAAGGCTAAGCAGCAAAAAAACTCTGGTCGTGGTCAATATCAAAAGGGTGATGCAAAATGGGAGGGGTTCTTGGTTGACTATAAAGAATCCTCAAAATCATTTTCTATTAATCTAGATGTATGGTCTAAAATATGTACTGATACATTTAAAGTAGACAGGAATTTGCATCCAGCATTAAAGCTTATTATTGGAAATAATGATAAAATAAGACTAGCAGTAATAGAGTGGTCCTTACTAGAAGATCTTTTGAAGGGGAGAAAAAATGAAAGCCTTTAATCCAAAAATAGATATTTCAAAAAAAATAGAAATATTTCCATATATTACTGTGTACAGATCTGCCCTAGAAAACCCAGACAAGCTTCTTAAAATAGTCAAAGAGTCAGAAGATTTAGAAAAAGTTGGGCCATACATAGACGCATGGGAAAGCTGGTACCTTTTTGGAGAAAAGGCAAGGCTTTGTCCTCATAAAGAAACAAATCATCTTACTACCTTAAATAAGGAACACATGAATATGTTGTCAGATGAAGAAAATAGAATTTTTTATGAGCAAGAAAATTTTTATTTAGAAATAGAAAAAGCAATTACTACGGTTCTACAAGATTACATTAAGGATTGGACTAATAAAGATTTTGATTCTAGTATGTTTAGTTCTGACTGGCAAGGAGAAAAAAGTATTTTTCCAAAATATATTTCTAATTGGGATTTTCAAGATAGAAGTAGCAATTGGCTAAAATCATCATATGATTTATTAAAACATAATTCAGAAACTGATAAAAATAAAGACTATGCAATTCATTTTCATACAGATAACAAGCCTAGCTCAGATTCTATACCTGGTCCTAAGATGATTCTAACAGCTACAATTTATCTTAATGACGACTATGAGGGCGGAGAGGTCGCCTTTTTGAATGAGGCAGGATCAGAAGTTATAAGTTACAAACCAAAGGCTGGTGACATCACTGTATTCCCTTCATATAAACCCTTTTATCATGCGGCAATGCCAGTAAGCAAATCAAATAAGTATTTAATTAGATACTTTCATATGTATATGTATGACGGAAGCGATGAATATAAAAAGGGCTTAGAGGATTTCGGCAAGGAAGCTTGGCTTAAAATTCAAGAGTACAGAATTTTGTTTGAAGACCGTTCAGGTATTCACGATAAAAATGTTGTTTTTCCTGGAGAAGACCAGCTTGAAACTTTTAAAAATTATAGAAAAATATTTGAGCTTCAAAAGGATGTAATAAAGCAGCCATTTTTTACAGAAAAGCATACTTATATTGACGGAAGGAAAATAGATGAATGAGTTTGTTTTAGAAGAGCATTGTGTTGTTTATCAAAATTGCATTGATGATGTAGAAAAGGTTTTGAAGACAATAGTAGACAGTAGAAATATAGATGAAGAAGGGTACTTCATAGATCCTTGGTATCAATGGGGATCAAATTCCGTAGATGAAGGAGTGCTTTATGGAGAAAAATCTTCTTTTTCTATAGATAAATTAAAAGTTCTAGAAGAGTTAATGGTATATCAAAAAAATGGCTCTGAAGAAAGTATGAGCATGTTTGATAAGAAAATAAAAACATACCAGGATCAACTAGTTTGTTACAACAAAATTAGACATGCAATTCTGGAATGTTTAAATAAATATGTAAATGATTATGCACAGTCAGAAAAAGCTAAAGAGTTTTATCCAGAATATGTTGACTTTACTACTCTAGATTTTAGTGGGACAAAAACTATTTCAAAAGATATGCTTGACATAGCTCATCCAGAATCAATTGGATGGGACGGTAAATTGGGGTGGTCTGAGAGCAGATTTGATATACTGAAGCACAATGGAAATACTGATAGAGAGTACGCAATAGGATGGCATACAGATAGGTTTGAGGGTTTAGATAAATCGCCTGGACCAAAACATATTCTAACGGCTACACTTTATCTTAATGACGATTGCGAGGGTGGAGAGGTTGCATTCTTAAGACATGATGTGTCTCCAGCTTCAGTAACTGTTTATAAGCCAAAGGCTGGAGACATTACTGTATTCCCCTCATCTTCTCCATTTTTTCATGCTGCAATGCCAGTAAAATCTGATATTCCCAAATATTTTATTAGATTCTTCTATACCTGGGGATACGAAGGATCCGATGAATGGTATAAAAATGCAAAGAAATACGGCAAAGACACTTGGATTGAAATGGAAAGAGAGAGAGTTCAAAAAGAACTTACTTCTGGAGTATATCGTAGACGTATATTTTTTCCAGACGATTACCCAATATCAGGACTTCCAGAAACTTATTATAAAGAATCTTATGTTGGTGCCGAGCCTTTATATGTATCTGATTTAACATACATAGAGGGAAGCTCTTTACAAAACTAATACAATATAATACAATTACATATAATATTTTATAAGAAAATATTTTTTACAAAAAGGAATACAGTGCCAAATCCAAATATTACTTTAGTAGGTAGATTAGGTCAAGATCCTGCTCCAATTGGTGACAATGGAGTTAGACTTAGGGTAGTGACAAATGACCGAAAGAAAAATGAAGAAACTGGAAAGTATGAAGACTCTGCTACATCTTGGTGGACAGTCAAGGTGTGGGGAGAACTTGCTAAACAAACTAGAAATTCAATAAAAAAGGGTCAAGAACTAACTATAGTTGGGACAATTTACGAGGAAAGCTGGACAGATAAAACTGGAGCAAGTAGAACTTCGTATGAAATAAATGCAAAAAGCATTGGAGTTACAACTTATAGCATTTATAAGGAGTCTGTCAAAGACAGATTTTTTGAAGAAGTAGAGGCTCCATTCTAATGAAAGAAATTTTTCTTACAACCTTGGTTGGAGCATTAGTCGGAGGAATATTTAGTGCATTCAAACTTCCAATTCCAGCACCTCCAGTTTTTGCTGGACTTATGGGAATTGTAGGTTTATGGATTGGGTATGCTCTAGTAACAAAGATTGTAGTGGGCTGACATGAGCGAGTTGAATACACTAGAGTTAATTAGTAAAATAACTGAGTTTAATGACATTCATGACTACATGAAAGATGAACAGCTGGATAAGGCATTAGCGATTGTTGTAAAGTTGTTAATGAATCCAGATGTGCCTGCATCAAAAGCTCCTACGCTTATAATTGAACTGCAGGCCATGTCTACTAAGTTTTCTATGATGGCTTCAGTGTATTCAACTATTGCTAAGGATAAGGCGGGAACAATGAATAATAATAAAAAGAACATCTATTATTCAGCAAAAGAATCTATAGACAAACTAGTAGATGCTCTCAAATATGTGGTTAGGTATAATGGGTAAAGAAATAGTAGCAAACTTAAAATTTAAAAAAGTTACAGGAAACTTTGACCCGTCAGCATTTGCCAAGATGCTAGATGACGCCTATCTTGCAACAAAGAGGCCAGATCAAAAACAAACTAAAAATAGTTTTAGTCCAAGCTCTTTAGGTTATGGAAGCGGTAATTGCCCAAGGTATTGGTATCTTGCTTTTAGTGGGGTGATGTTTGTAGATAATAACAACTCTCAGGCAATAGCAAACATGTCCCAAGGCACACAAGCTCATGAAAGAATTCAGGGGATAATTAAGAAGATGGGCGTAATGAAGCATGAAGAGTATGAGATTATTAATGAGTACCCTCCAGTTCGTGGATTTATAGATGTTATTTTAGACTGGAATGACCAAGAGGTGATCGGAGAAATAAAGACGGCTAAGCAGGAAAATTGGGATAGTCATCAGGCTAAGATGTCTCCCTCACCAAATCATCTACTTCAGCTTCTAACATATATGAAGCTTAAAGATGTTAAAGAAGGGTTCTTTTTATATGAGAATAAAAACACTCAAGAGGTTTTAATTATTCCTGTACACATGAATGATAAAAACAAAAAAATTATTGAAGATCTATTTGACTGGATGTGCATTGTATATGACAACTTTAGATCTGGAGAACTTCCTACACGTCCTTTTATTAAATCAAGTTCAGCCTGTAAAAATTGTAAAATCAAAAAAGAATGTTGGTCTGGTGAAATTGGCTTAATTGATATACCAGCATATGAGCCACCTAAACTATGATTTGTGCTAATAAGGATTGTGCAAAAGAGTTTGATGCAAAGACTCATAATCAAAAATATTGTTGTGATGAATGCTGCAGGGTTGCAACTAATAAAAAGATTATGGAAAAATATTATGAAAAAAAAGCTATTAGGTCTGGAGCAAAAAGAGAGTGCAAGTTTTGTAAATCTAGACTAAGTAGGTATAATCAGTCTAAGGTATGCTCTAGATGCGAAAAAAATTCTGCTATAAAAAATAGATCAGCTATTTTAAGGATGATAGATGACATTAGCTAGCCTTATTAAAACAAAAGCAAGCAGAGTTTTAGGGATAGATGCTTCTACAAATTCAATTGCATTCTGCCTACTTGAAAATAACATTCCAATTAAATGGGGAAAAATTAATTTAACTGGAAATGATATATATGAAAAAATTTATGATGCTAAATGCAAAGTGTTTGCAATGATAGGTGAATTAAAATCAGATTATATTGCTGTTGAGGGAGCCATACTTGTCAAGTCAGCCGATGCCGTGATAAAATTGTCTTATGTATACGGCGTCGTCATTGCTGAGCTTATGTCTAGTGGTGCTAGTGTTATCACTATATCTCCTTCATCTTGGCAGGCTCATATTGGAAATAAGAACCCAACAAAGTTTGAGAAAGACAGACTTAGGATTGAGAATCCTGGATACGCTGACTCTTGGTATAAGGCAAAGATGCGGGAAATCAGGAAACAGCGTACAGTAGATTACTTTAATAAAAAATATAAATTAGATCTAGATGATTTTGACGTAGCAGATTCATTTGGTATTGCATATTATGCAAATGAGGTGTTGACTAAAAGATGAAATTATACAAAAGTAAAGATTGGCTGTATAGAAGATATGTAGTTCAAAGAAAAACTATGGAAGAAATGGCAAAAGAGTGTGGCGTAACCATTATGACCATTCATAGATCATTGAAAGAGCACGGTATAATTAAATGAGTTTAGATCCAGTATTTCCAGATTCAAAAACATTTGAGTGCCAGGATTTATATTTATTAACAGTTGGCACTGAGGCAGGAAAAGAAATTTGGCAGACCTGCCATGAAATTGCACACATGTTGGTTAAGAAGAATATTGCCTATGGTAATTCAGCCCTTGACCCTGTGCGTATATTTTCAAAGGCGGGATCACGAGAACAACTTCATGTCCGTATCGATGACAAATTAAATAGATTAATGAAGGGCACAGAATATCCAGGAGATAATGATATTGATGATTTAATTGGTTATTTAGTATTATTAAAAATAGCCAAATCCTGGTCTGAATGATTTTAGTCAACTAAGATGGTATAATATCTATATATGGATATTGAATTAGCAGATCATTTTGATCGCATGAATAAAGTGGTAGAGGAATTACTTAAGGGTAATAATCCTACTCAGATTGCCACTCTAACAGGTTTTAAAAGAGCAGATGTTATTGGGTATATAGATGAGTGGAAAGAGGTCGTTAAAAACGATTCTGGGGCTCGTGAGAGGGCAAAGCAGGCTATCTCTGGAGCAGACCAACACTACGCCATGCTAATAAAAGAGGCATGGAAGACTGTAGAGGACGCAGATCAGGCTGGACAATTAAATGTAAAAGCTACATCATTAAAACTTATTGCTGACATTGAAGGCAAAAGAATTGGCATGCTTCAAGAAGTTGGCCTACTGGATAACGCTGAACTTGCAACTCAGTTAGCAGAAACTGAGCGGAAGCAAGAAATCTTAGTAAAAATATTAAAAGAAGTAACTGCAACATGTCCTAAGTGTAAAATGGAAGTTGCAAAAAGATTGTCACAAATAACTGGAGTGGTAGAGCCCATACAAATTGTAGAGGATCAGATTGATGTTAAGTAGTCCAATAAATTTATTAAAATTTAAGTCTCTTGGTGAAGATATATATGTTTATAAAAATTTTATATCTGAGTTTGAGATAAATGAAGTTTTATCAGAAGTGAAAGATGTAAAAGATTGGTATGTTGGTGAATACTTTAAAAATACAATGTCAAGGTATAATACAAAAACAACTGCATATATTCAAAAAAGAATACAGAGTCTTCTAGACAACAATCACTTTGCTTCAGAGTCAGGTCATGTGGTTAAAATGATTAAGGGAAATGAGTGGAGGTCTCATTCCGATGTTCACGATTTTGAGTTAGTTGAAAAGTTGGCTGCAGAGTATAAAGAAGGAGAAGATTTTTTAATTCGTGAGCTTTCAGTTTTTGGAACAATTGTTTATTACGAGCTTCCCAAAAGTGGTGGTGGACTTTATTACCCAAAACAAAATATAGAATATATGCCTTCCCCAGGAGACCTTGTTATTCATGGATCTGGAAGTTATTGTGAGCATGGTGTACGTGAAATTGTTGATGGAGAAAGATATTCTACTTCAGGTTTTATATATAAGCATGTAAAAATAAAAAATGAAAAAACATTGTAAGCATGTCTATGAATATGTTTATTCTTCAGTCTGTCCAGATTGTGGAAGAGATACGCACGAACCAGATATAGAATTGCATAATAAATTGTTTAAAGAATATTATGAAAGCGGAGAACATCTAAAGTGGAAGTGCCCTATAGATGGTGGAACAATTAGAGGGTGGTGGTCAATTTAATGGAATTAAATTTTAATGACCTCATCGACATATTAGATGGAGAGGAATTTGATGAAAGACCAGTTGACCTCAGAACATTTGTCACAGGAAAAGAATATCTTGGACTACCCCCTCTTTCGGAGTACCAATATACGCTTATCGAAAAAAGCTCACAAATCTATAAACAATCAACTCTTGTCAAACTATTTGGAGAAAGAGAAGGCGAAGATCGCTATAAGCAAACCTGTAATGAGGTAGTAGCACAACTGGGTAAAGGTAGCGGAAAAGATTATTGCTCAACAATATCAGTAGCGTATATAGTTTATTTATTATTGTGTCTTAAGGACCCAGCTACTTATTATGGAAAGCCTCCTGGAGACTCAATAGATATTATTAATATTGCTATTAACGCACAACAGGCAAATAATGTTTTCTTTAAGGGATTTAGAAATAGAATTGTTGGGTCTCCATGGTTTATTGGAAAGTATTTTGAGAAAGCCTCTGAAATTAAATTTAATAAAAACGTGACTGTTTATTCTGGACACTCAGAAAGAGAAGCGTTTGAAGGTTATAACGTATTGGTTGCTGTTCTAGACGAGATCTCTGGATTTGCACTAGAAAGCACAACTGGACACGATCAGGCTAAAACTGCAAGCGGTATTTATGAAATGTATAGAGCCTCAGTAGATTCTCGTTTTCCAGATTATGGCAAGGTAATATTACTTTCGTTTCCTCGCTTTAAGCAAGATTACATTCAACAGAGATATGACGAAATTGTAGCAGAAAAAGAAACAATACAGCGCTCACATAAATTTAAGATAGATCCAGATTTGCCAGACAATACCAACGGGAATGAATTTGAGGTTTATTGGGATGAAGATCATATTGTATCTTATAGATATCCTAAAGTATACGCTATTAAAAGACCTACATGGGAAGTTAATCCTACAAGAAGCATAGAAGATTTTAAGATAGCATTTTATAGAGATCCAATAGATGCTCTAGGAAGATTCGCCTGTATGCCTCCAGAAGCAATTGATGCATTCTTTAAATCTCGTGAAAAAATAGAAAAAGCATTTAGTAATCTAGCATTAGGAGTAGACCAGTTTGGTAGATTTGAGGATTGGTTTGTCCCAATAGAAGATAAAGATTATTTTATACACGTGGATCTGGCCCAGAAGCATGACCATTGCGCCGTGGCAATGTCACATATTAATAAGTGGGTAAATATAAAGGTTACAGATAATTATTCTCAGCCAGCTCCAATTGTTGAGGTAGATGCAGTTAGATATTGGACTCCTACAACCGACAAATCAGTTGACTTTACTGAAGTTAAAGATTATATATTATCGTTAAGATCACGGGGATTTAACATAAAGATTTGCACATTCGACAGGTGGAATTCTCATGACATGATGCAGCAACTTCGCCAATATGGAATAAGCACGGAGACTTTGTCGGTGGCAAAAAAACATTATGATGATATGGCTATGATTGTATTAGAAGAAAGATTGTCTGGCCCACATATTAAATTATTAATAGATGAATTGCTTGAATTAAGAATTATGAGAGATAAGGTAGACCACCCAAGAAAAGGATCTAAAGATTTAGCAGACGCCGTTTGCGGGTCAATATACAATGCTATAAGCCTAACTAGGCCAGACTTCGGCTCTGTAGAGGTTCATACCTATAGCTCTCTTAGAAAGCAGCAGAGAGAGCAGGAAAAGCAAGAGAGTCCTAATTTAATTAAAGCTCCGTCTGCAATGCCACAAAGTTTGGCGGAAGCACTAGATGGAATGGAAATAATATGAGTATATACCAAGATAAAGCAAAAGAATGTAAGTGCTGTGGAAAACATGTACCTCTTCCAGTTAGATTAAAAGAATATAATGGAGTTAAGGTTTGCCCCACCACATTTGATAACATGATTGAATATAAAAGAATTTGGAATGAGTTAGGTAAAAGGCCTCCAGGAAGTATAAGAAAGCATTTTTCTGATTATGTTCAGCTTATTGTAGAGCAGTCTATTGACAATAATCAGATAACAAATATATAATTGCTAACTAAGCACCAGTAGCTTAGTTGGTTAGAGCCCCCGACTCATAATCGGGTAGTCGTAGGTTCAAGTCCTACCTGGTGCACAAAAGGAGAAATATGAACGACGAAGAAGCATTAGAGCGTATACAACATTACATTGAGATTGGTGCTATAAGGCTTGCTGGATATAACGAACAGGGAGAGGCAATATTTGAATTAAATGAGGCGGTTACAAAAGATTTAGCACCAGAATTATGGGAAGCTCACATGGAATATGTTGATCACAACCTGCTTGGACTTTTTGAAGAAGGGTTAATGGAAGTTGAATATGATGAAAATTTAGAAGCAACAATGCATTTTACTCAAGAAGGATATGAAATTGCTTTAGAGAAAGGAATAATTCCCCTAGAAGATATTGACGGGTTCAACCCTAATTAGGTATAATTATAGGCCCTTGTAGCTCAGTGGATAGAGCGAGGCTCTTCTAAGGCCTGCGTCGGAGGTTCAATTCCTTTCAGGGGCGCACAGTGGACCATAGCTCAGTTGGCAGAGCGTAGAGCTGTTAACTCTAATGTCCCAGGTTCGAGCCCTGGTGGTCCAGCGGGAATAATCCCAAACTATATATAGGAGAAAAATGAAAACAGTAGGATACAAGTTAGATCCATTTAGAGTTGTTGGCGTTAAGCCAGGAAGACTAGATGCAGCCGATGATGTATTTGAAACTTTATCTGAGGAATCCTTCCCAGGAAAGTGGAAAATTATTATGTTTTATCCAAAAGATTTTACCTTTGTTTGCCCAACAGAAATTGTTGCGTATGATAAGCTTGTAAATGATTTTAATGATCGTGATGCAGTATTGCTTACAGGATCAACAGACAACGAATTTTGTAAATTGGCATGGCGTAATGCTCATGAGGATTTGAAGAAGACTAACTCATGGTCGTTTGCTGATCAGGTTCGTGGTTGGGTGTTTTCTGAAGATGAGAACAGTTACACTGGATTAGCAGAGCAACTAGGAATTCTTACAGATGATGGAGTTGCATTACGTGCGACGTTTATTATTGATCCAGAAAATGTTATTCAGCACGTTACCGTAAATAATTTAAATGTTGGAAGAAGTCCAGAAGAGACACTTCGTATTCTAGATGCCCTTCAAACAGGAGAACTTTGTGCTTGTAACAGACCACTTGGAGGCTCTACTCTATAATGTGGGTTGAACAGCTAAAAGAATCTTTGCCAGAATACGCTAAAGATATTAAATTGAATCTTGATGCTGTCATTAATCGTAGCACGGTTGATCCAGAGCTAGCCACCCACCTAGCTTTGGCAGCCTCATTTGCTACTGGAAATGGCAAGTTGATTGCATTTATTGCCTCTTCATCCACTAATGAAGTGGAAAAAAATGCTGCTATGACTGCTGGCGCTTTAATGGCCCAAAACAATGTATGGTATCCATATGTTGAAATGGCAGACGATCCAAATCTTTCAGGGCTACCTGCACAATTAAGAATGAATGCAATTGCTTCACATGGCGGAACTACAAAAGCTAACTTCGAAGCATATTCATTAGCTTCATCTATAATTGGTAAATGTCATTTTTGTGTTAAAGCACATTATGAAACATTGAAGCAAGAAGGGTTTAGTGTTGAGCAATTAAGAGATATTGGAAGAATTGCCGCAACAGTAAATGCTCTGGCTAAGATATTAAATTCTTAGTCTAAGCGCCTCCCTAGCTCAGTGGTAGAGCATCCGCCTTGTAAGCGGAAGGTCGTCAGTTCAATCCTGACGGGGGGCTCGCCCTTATAGCCCAGCGGTAGAGGCATGCGACTTAAAATCGTACAAGCG
>Ga0129333_10006564_pt1 | contig 11006 bp, 6 predicted proteins | sample CPB6_08_DNA_FD_94474 | JGI IMG/M metagenome (GOLD analysis project Ga0129333, IMG submission 94474) | Freshwater to marine salinity gradient microbial communities from Chesapeake Bay, USA - CPBay_Sum_0.6_0.8_DNA | ecosystem: Environmental > Aquatic > Marine > Coastal | place: USA: Chesapeake Bay...
CACCAATAATTAAAGGGGCTACCCAATGATGTGCAGGTGGAGTATGCCAATGTCTATGATGGTGATGTCTATGTCCATGATAAGGACCTGCCAGTGCTGATGAAGCAAACAAAGCTACAATACCAAAAATTGCTTTTTTCATAATCTACCCCTTAAGGCTGTATAATTATTTATCCTGACTTTCTTTACGTGCGTTCTTGACCTCTGTAACGTGGTTTCTTACCTCTTTACATAATTTGGCTAATTCTTGGAGGTGTTTGCGTACTCTTGTGCCGGCTGCCCCATTACCCTTATTGTAAAACTTTTCAAAATCGTCCTGCATACCTTCCATTAAGGTCTTAAATTCATTATATCTACTTGAATCCATATAAATCTCCTTGTACATAATTTAGCATAATCTATACATTAGTCAAAGAAAAACGACTATTCTGCATCAAAAAAGAACATGTGCCATAGCCTACAATTGTCCAAGTTATCTCCAAAATATTGATAAGCAGCATGTATTAGTCCTCCATCATATATAACCAAACGGTTATAAACATTGCCTACTATATCAACATCTTCGTATAGAGTACCATCTAAAAATGTAATTTGATTAAAACAATCCATAATGCGTGGATCACTACAATGACGCACACGATTTTGTTTATATGCAGCCATTCTAGTTCCACTATTATATGGAGCATTTGGAGTTAGATATATCAGTCCCGCGAATTTTTGAAAATCTGTGTGCCATGTGATTGCTTCACCACCAACATTGTGTTGAAATCTACCATTCATTCCATGACTTTCCCAGTTTGTTATACGCATACCCATAATTTGTTCAAATTTTTCTTTCATTCCTGGAAAGAAAAATTGTTGCCTTGTGCGCTTACCAATAAAACCAGGATCATCATAAAATTTTTGATTCATTGCGAACTCACGCACACTATCAGGATCATCATAAAAATCCTCTACAATCCATAATCTAGGCTTCTTTTGAGCACCCATGGTTATGCCTTCCATTTGAGGATAACTCCAAATTAAAGGCTGATGCTCTCCTTCTAATAATGGAAAGAAAAACTCTTGTAGATGTGCGAATTGATTAATAGTTTCAGGTAACTTGTTAATATCATAAGGAATAATGTGATGATCTCTTACTGCTAAAGGATCTTGTCCTTGGTTAACAGGAACAAAGGATTCAATATATTTTCTACGTAGTTCATGACCTAATGCGCTATGTTCACTATAAAAGTTTGTATCTGCATACATCTTCCACTTATCTTCACGCTTTCCCATCATCTGAAATTTCCAACCTGCATCCTGTACGATTCCACCGTCCTGTAGGTAAATTCCAGGGTAATCTACCCAAGTCCAATTACCAGCTCTAGTTTTTTCTCTGCGGAAGTCACTTAAATTATACAAATCAAAGTGTTCACTACGACACACATAGCCTTGTCTATTTTGTACGATAAGACCGCTAGAAGCTTGCATTTGCCAAGCACTATGACCACTCAAATGTGCCAAGGGTAATCTAATATTATGTTGAGGACTACTATAGCTTATACTACGATAGTAATCTATAGTGAGATAATGAGGTATCTCATCTTCATAAGTTACAAATACAATGCTATTTTCTGGAATATGTGGACGCATACAATCAAATAGATAATCATGCCTTTCCTCTGATGTTGCGCCTTTTTTGGGTAAATCTTTACGTTTTACCTGCACAATTTTTATATTTTCTTTAAGTAAGCCTAATTCTTCTAAGTCTTGTTGTAGAGTAAATTCTTTAGGCTGTCCTGATAGTGTATAATCTGCTTCTGCTATAATTACCGTGTTAAAACGATCATGTAAATAACGTAGTCTTAGTTCTAATAATTGTTTTACTCCGGTATAAACTGAACAACTTACTACTGGTTTATCGTACATATATATCCTTGTGTCTATACGTGTATTTAATAAACCTTAGCTCAGCCTCCTGCAAAAACATTAGGACTGCCAGTGATAAGCCTCTCGTTACCATACTTGTCTCCAACACGACCTACTCCTCTGTTGTTGGCAAATACGGTGGTACTAGCCTTACTTAAAGGTAGTGCGTGAAGCACATTACATCTTGGCCTACCTTTACTATAATCTGGACCAAATGTGTGAGGACGTTCTCTATCTCTCAAACGCACTACTCCAATATTGTTAGCAAATACATTTGAACTACCATCCTTAGTAACCGTTACTGGTGTGCAAGGATGACCTGTGCTTATTTTATCTGCACCGTTTTTTCTACTTACAGCTGGCATTATTCTAAATCCTCCACGGTTAATTCAATCCATTTAGTACTAGTTTCTTGTAGGTTACCCATATTATAAGGTGGAACTGCGCCTATTGAATTGGCCAATGCTTTATATAATACGCCACAGAAACTGACTATATCATCAGTAATATATTGTGTGCGCCAATCCCACTCTCTTCTAAATCTATTTTTAGATGGTCTAAAATAAGCACTGGTTAAAGGTAGTCCTTTAATACTAGCACCTGTAGGAATTGGTCCGCCAAATTCTATTGGCAAATCTTTGTTTGGAACTATTTCTGCCCATACAGGTTGGTTTGTAGTTGCACTGCGAGGTATATTAATTTCAGCAGGTCTAATATTTGTTCCAGTATTTGGATTTACCTTAGGAATCTTATCTGTTGGCTCTAGTGCTATAAACAATTTTCTATTTACAGGTATGATTGCATTTTTAGGATAAACGGTGCCTACTGGACCTATGTTAGGTACAAGTTTTGCCCATTTATCTGGGTTATTTTTAGGGCTATTTTGATTTCTATCTAAAGGTCCGCTATATGGATTAACGGTGCTAGGTATTCCACCTATACCCACTGGGGCTGGTGCAACTGGAGCTATAGCTATGTACAATTCTGGATCTAGTCTTGTTCTTGGTGCACCTACTGGATTGGCTCCTTCAGGATCTGTAGAATAATCTGGCACTCTACTTGGTAATGCATCATCTTGAATAGGATAGAATAAAATTACATCGCCTGTTTCATAGGGAGTATCAGGTGACCATTCTTCAGGAGTAAGTGGTAAAACATCATCCACTACAATATCATTAATTACATCTATATCTTCTAAGTTTGGCAATTGAACATACTTCAAAGAGCTAGGATCTTCTGGTGGAACATTAGGATCTTCTATAATATCAAATGCACTATATGGTCTATCTGGATTATATGGCCCTGTGTACTTTAATGTAGGATCTAAAGATTTCACTGGAGGCTTGTCCTCTTTAGGTGGTTCAGGCATTTCACAATATATTGAAGGATCATCAATAATTTGCCAATCATTAGGAGCCTGATCAGGTGGAGGTGGAGTAACGGTAATATCCACATAATTCTTAGCTATCCAAGATTTATCATTGTAACTAACAATACTATTTTCAGGATATGTAGTTGTATTGATCCATGCACCTTTCCATAATGGAGGATTATCAATAAATGCTGCCTGTTCTGTGCTAAGTTCTTTCCAATACCTTGAACCATAATTAGGTTCATTACCGGTATTATCTCTAGTGGCCACCCACGTAATTTCATTATGTAATACCATTTCATGTGTTTTATAAATGGTACAATCTTCCCAACATCCCTTAAATTCAACTTCTGTTAGATCTGGATTTGGCTTCTTCTTTTCTGCATGAAAAGTTAAATTAGCTGCATTACCTATGGTAGTACTAATATCACTGCGATCTTCATTGACTAGTTTAAAAATGTTTATGTTATTTGAACTAGCAATAATAAACTTTTTGGCACAGGTAAGTCCATTTATATTTCCTGATCCTCCTTGATTCCAGCCGTTAGGATCTGCTCTAAAACCTCCACCGTTATTTGTTGGATCAAAAATCTTGTTACTGGTCAAATGCCTTGTTTCACCACTATTGCTGGCTGCTGTAAAGAATAGAGTTCTAAATTCTATGCCACTTGGATCTAATTTCTTATCCAAAGTCAATGTAGTCCAATAGCCCAAACCTTCATGATCTGGATATCTGTAGAGCCCCCAACGATCCGCGCCACTCCAATTAGGTGGTGCATCATAAAAGCCTCCTCCAGTGCTAGTGCTATCAAAACTTTTATCCTGTGTTAGGTGTCTTGTTCTATTAAGACTGCTCATATAGGTAAAAAATACACTTCTAAATTGTATACTAGTAGGACTTAGATTATATGTAATAGAATAATTTACTGCATTACTTAAACTATCTCTATCAGGATATTGGAACAATCCATATCTAGTAGGTCCGGCCCAATTAGCAGGTTGATCCCTAAATTCTGGTGCATTAGGTGCATGTGTAGGATCAAAGGTCTTAGTATTGTTTAGATGTCTTGTTTCATTTAATGCATCTGCCGCACTAAAGAATATACTATTAAATCCTGCACTATTAACTACATAATTCTTTGATAAGCTTTCATTTACCCAATAACTTAGTCCTGCTCTATCTGGCCATTTAAATAGGCCATATCTAGTTACCGTTGGGGCTCCACCTGGTGGATCATCATAAAAACCACACCCAGATCCTGTAGTAGGATCAAATGTTTTATCACTGGTCAAATGTCTTACACCACCACTATCATCAATATACTTAAAGAACATGGTCCTAAAACCAATACTAGTTGGATCCAAGTTTTGATTAATAACTTGATTGGTCCAATAAGATAATCCTTCACGATCTGGATTTCTATATAAGCCATATCTTGTTCTTGTTATATTAGAACCAATTGTAAACTTAAATGTATATTCAACAAGGCCTGCATTTGGAAAACTATTGCTAGCATCTGTGTAGGATCCATTTGCATCTAATGTTACACTTCCTGTAATAACCGTTCCTGCTACATATCCTTGTCCAAACATACCATTAACATTAGATTTTTTATTAACGCTAACTACTGCTCCTGGTGGACCGCCTGTCATTGTTATTTGAATAGGTTGTCCTATTCCTAAACTATATTGACCTGGTAGATCTTGTGTGGGTCCTATTACAGGATTAAAACTAACTGATTGTGTAGTTACACTACCATAAGGAGGATCAACTAATCCTCCACCACTGCCACTACCTGTACTAGTATCAATAATATTAACTGATGCACTGGTAGCAACTATAGGTCCACTTAAGCTATCTGTTCTTAATTGTACTGCAAATGTTTCTGTTCCTTCTGTACTTGTATCAGCTACAACATTTATTGTAATGGAACCACTATTGTTGTTTATTATAACATTTCCTGTTCCAGAAACTCCTAAGTCCGATGCTGCATAAGGTAAAGTAGTTGTATAATACAAACTAGTACCATTTGGTACATTTGTAGTTGTTATATTAAAACTTACACTCTCACCCTCATTGACATTATTTGAAACTGGAATAATATTATAACTGGCAGTTGGTGGTGTGGTAGTATCATTAATAAAAATTGCTTCACTGGTATTAACTATAGTGCCAGTTACACTGCCTGTTCTAATATTGACATTTACTCTTTCAGTGCCTTCAGTGATATTATCTGGATTTACTGGTATACTAATATAAGCATTTCCGTTTTGCACAACAAAACTACCACTTGTTACAAGTACATCGCTTGGACTGGTAGTATCATAATATAAGGTAGTTCCGTTGGCTACATTAGTAGTTGAAACATTGATATCTAATCTACTACTTAAATTTACCGATTGCTCAAAAACTAGAGGATTAATTTTTGAATTACTTATATCCTCATATATTGCAGGACCACCTCTATAACCTAGGAATATCCAACTACGTCTATTATTAGGACTAACTCCTACTTGTGTATCAGTTCTTGTACCTCCAAATTTTGTATTAAGAACTTGTCTCATTTCTGGTGTAATTTGTAGTGCATCAAAACTTATTAAGGCCAATAACTTACCACTGGCTACTGCATTTAATTCATCTATGAATGCCTTATGCTCACTAAAGCCATCTTCATCAGAATAAGATCCACCAGCATGTGTGTCAAAAGTCTTTTTAACCTCTAATGTTAATGTACTAGGATCAAATACAGCCATTGTAGTACCACGACCTCCTGCTTGTAGAACCAGTATATCATCAATTTTAATTAATGCAGGTATACTGTTATTTGATATCCAATAATTGCTACTTTGTAGAGTTAATTTTTTAACATTACTTTCATTTACATTAGTCGATCTAGGTGTAGTAGAATATGTTGTTGGTGCATCCACTACCGTTACGGGAGTACCTGTTGCAACAATTGTTCCTTGTATACTATCACGTCTAATTTCTAAAATAATATTCTCGTTTTGCTCAGGAACTCCATCATTTCTAGTTGATAAAGTGATAGTTCCTACACCATTGTTTATAACTACTGCTCCTGAACTAGTGCTTACACCACCTTTTATTGTCAATGCAAACGCTCCAGGACCTTTAACATTTTGCCCCACAATACGTAAACGTCGTATGCCACGAGCAACATCTATAGTTTTAGTTATTTGCTGCTTATGGCTAGGAAAATGAGCTACTTCTACATCATCAATATAAACATAACCTAGATCATCGCAGCTACCAGTGAGTACATATGTGCCTGTAGATGGAAAATCTATACTATAAGTTCTTTCAAAAGTTGATTGATTTATATTTTGTTCCCACACTGCCAACGAATTTAGTATTTCAGCCTTATAGCCACCTTGGTTCGCAGGATATACGGCAGGATTAGCTGGGGTAGTTCTGGCATTGAAAAGTATACCGTTCTCATCACCTAAAAAATCATATGTATCTGTAGTACCTTTGTTGGTCCAATATAATGTTGTTCCATCAGGTACATTTGCATTAATGGTAAAAGTTACGCTATTACCTTCAACTATACTATTACTAGATGCAACTATACTAATAGTTTCCTCTTGAGCATTAGGCCTAAAAGCTTGTGCTGGCGGTTGATTATTAACTACGGTGACTTTATAGTCTAGTGTCATCTCACCAGTATCACCCCCAATTTCATATGCATTATTGGTATTATACAAAGGTAAGATTAATTCTGCTTTTTCTTTATATACTACGGGATCATTTGAACCTTTAAACTCATTTACAAATGCCTCCATATCATAGCATTTTCTTACATCAAAAGGATCATTACTTGTATATAAAGGTAATATAGCTAAAGTCCTAGCTTTGTATATACTGGGCGAATAGGAACCTTTATATTCCTGAACAAAGTCATCAATTTCGTAATTTTTCTCTGTTGTATAGGCATTATTACTGGTATAGTAAGGTATAATTAATTGAGCACGCTCCTTGTACAATACAGGATCGTTAGCCATTTTAAATTCGGCAACAAAATCATCTATATCATATGCATCACTAATAGTATATTTGTTATTAGTTATATAATATTCTAATAGTGCTTCTGCACGTTCCCTATATATGCTAGTAATATAAGTACCTTTGTACATTTCAACGAAATCAGGCATATCAAATACCTGATTCTTTTGTTCAACTATAACAGGAGCACCCAATTCTAATCTAGCCATCTTGTTTTCACTGCAACTAATATCACCACTGCCACTTAGTATGCTTACTCCAAATAATCTTGTGGTTTCACATACATCAGGTTCAGCACAATAATTAATCTCTACCCAACAAGTGTGTCCATCTGGTTGACTAGCATCACTGGGTAAAACTCCAGTTTGGATATAAGTTCCTATGTTTTCTGAAGCCTTATAAATTTTTCCAGGTATACTATCAAAGGCAATATCTGCTAATGTATCTACACTTTCCTTTTCTAAACCAGGTTTGTACATTACTATGCTACCAGCAGGATAGTTTTTATTTTTACTCCAAGTTCCTTTCCAAACCTCTTTTGGTTCTTCTGCTTCAGCTACCAGCTCTGTGGTCAAAAGTTTCCATATTTTATTATCAGCTGGTGGTGCTCCCACATTCGGACGTTGTGCTACCCAAGCTTGTTCACCATAATATACTATGTCATCAACCTTATAGGATTCCTTTTCATTCCAAGTACCTTCCCATCTAAGAGGACTACTAGGTTGAGGAGTTTGTCCTGGACCTGGACTGGCCAATGTCTGTGCAGGTAAACTATTAAATCCGTTGATAGCTTCTGCTACACTGATATTATCAACTTCTAAACTGCGTAAACTGCTATAGGTATATAAGTATTCATATGGGCTACGAGTAGTAATACCTGTGGTATCTGCTAGAGTACGCATATGTTCTTGTACCGTTCTAATACGCACCGTATCGGCAGCAATACTTTCTTGATGTCCTGCTATCTTTGTGGTCATCGCAGCAATAGTACCTTGGTGTACTTTAATTATATCACTATTATCAGCAAGACGTCTTAGTTCATTTAATATAGCAATATGTGTTACATTATGTTGATGAAACTCACAGATAAGTTTATCTATGTGAGCACTATAGTCTATTTCAAGATCTATCCAGTTGAAGTTTGTCCAACTACCGCCACCGTTAGCTTGTCTACTAGGTGCTGGACCTATAGGTTCACAATCTGGATCTAATGGTGTTGTACCTGGACTTGGTCCTGGTGGTCCAGGTAAACCTTGTGGCCCTGGCAAACCTTGTACACCTTGGATACCTTGTACATCGCTTGGATTTATTCCTGCTGGAAATCCACCGCCACCAAAACCACTTCCTGTTGGACTACATTGATTTGCCATTGTTAAATACCTTGGATACCTTGTATGCTTTGAGCAGCTATGTCTGCATTAATCATTCTTTGTTTCAAATAATCATTAAAATCTGCAATTCTGTCTTGTTCAATAGTAATTTGATCGATTTCAGATTTAATTTCATCTGTAACAATTTTGAATTCATTAAATTTTTCAGCAATAGATTGTAATGCATCTAATTTATCAAATTTTTCTGACATAGATTGTAAAGAATCTAATCTATCAAATTTATCAAACTTATCTAATTTTACGCTTATAACTTGTAATATATCGTTATGTGATTCAAGTGCTAGAGCTATTCTTTGTAAATAAACTGGATCTATTAAAATTCCAGTAAATCCCTGAGCACCTTGAGGTCCATTGCTAGGTCCTTGCATACCCTGTATTCCCTGAGCAGCATATGCCCCATCAATACCTTGAATACCTTGTATGCCCTGTACACCTTGTATGCCCTGTATACCTTGTATCCCTTGTACACCTTGTATGCCCTGTAGCCCTTGTATCCCTTGTACACCTTGTATGCCCTGAATACCCTGTACACCTTGTACACCTTGTAAACCTTGAACTACAGCATCGCTACCTTGTATGCCTTGTATGCCTTGACGACCTTGAATACCTTGTACACCCTGTAAACCTTGGCCTCTAGAGCCCTTTATACCTTGTACACCCTGTACACCTTGAAGACCTTGGATACCTTGACTACCTTGAATACCTTGGATACCTTGAAATATTGAAGCCATTACTTCCCTACCATTACTTCAATTATGCCTTGACCGCCATTAAAATTTTCTAGTGCTATGCCAATTGTTTGACCATATTTTGGTTCATAAACGCCTATTGATTTAGCATGACCATTACCTGCACTAATCAACAAGTCACCTTTACGAATAATACCAACTACTCTAACAGGTACACGTCCGACTAGTGCAATAGCTGCCACAAATTCACCTGGACATCCACTATTCATTAAATAGGCTGGTGCTGTAGTAACAACTCCTGCAATTTTATTTGATTCATTTGTAGCTAAGGTTACTTCCTTTGTACCACCTATCATTAATACGGTGCCCTGTGTATATTCAGCATCAGCGACATAATTCTCTGCAAGGTCAGCATAGTAAGCTCTTGAAGCAATAGTATTCATTACTCCAGTTGCAGGATTAAAGCTTAATTTAGTTGTTGAAACTTTTGGTGTAGAATTAGTACCTGCTGTGCTAACAAAAACAGGATAATGTGTACCATTAGTAGTTGTATCATCAGTGGCTAGAACTACATTACTTGGACCAGCTGTTCCAGGTGATCCTGTTGCTCCAGTTGCTCCAGTTGCTCCAGTTGCTCCTGTGTCTCCAGTTCTGGCTATGCTCAATACTACACTTTCAGTATTACTAGGAGCCACACCGCTGATGTAATTTACAGAAATTTTACGATAGCCTGTGGCTGCTGTCACTGCTGTCACTGAGAATACACATATACTAGTGCCACTGATGCTACTACTTTGAATGGTCAGGTAACTTTTTATTCCTGCTGTGCTTTGAGCCCAAGTAGTGAACCAATTCGTTTGATTTGTAGAAAAACTATCAACATCATCAATAAAAATTTGAGTTACACTGGCTATAGTAGTATTATTAAATCTTAAAATGCCGTTTCCTGGATCACTATCTGTGGTAATAGTGCTAAAAGCGAAAACAATACCACCTCTTAGCCCTGGTGCTCCTGTGAGTCCTGTTGCTCCTGTGGGTCCTGTTGCTCCAGTTGCTCCTGTGGGTCCTGTGGGTCCTGTGGGTCCTGGGTTGGGTGGTGAAATAATTAGTGCCATATTTTCCTCTTACTTATGTTGTGCATCAAACCAACAATCATTGCTACCTATGGTTAGTGTAGGACCAGTACTTGAATTACAAACAACTATGCCATTAGAAAAATGTCTTCCATAAGTACCAAAATCAAAACTAAAATTACTTTGTGCGGCAACATAAAAAGTGATAACTGGTACGGCATTTAGACTTGGTACACTGGTTACATTATGTAATTGGATAAATTGACCACTAGTCTTGCTATTATAGCCTGTTAACATATATAAATTACCAGCAGCTGCCTTAACCACTAGACTGGCAGCATAGGCAGTAGTTGTTGTATTATTGTTCATCAATGTTGATAAACTATTGATATTTACACCACCATCAACGGTTAAACTACCACCACCATCATCAATACTAATTGTACTACCACCATCATCAATACTAATTGTATTACCACCATCTGAAATGTTAACATGACCTGCCGTAGTTGTGCTTATGATTTGTGCATTGGTTCCGTCAGTACCACC
>Ga0129333_10006565_pt1 | contig 11006 bp, 5 predicted proteins | sample CPB6_08_DNA_FD_94474 | JGI IMG/M metagenome (GOLD analysis project Ga0129333, IMG submission 94474) | Freshwater to marine salinity gradient microbial communities from Chesapeake Bay, USA - CPBay_Sum_0.6_0.8_DNA | ecosystem: Environmental > Aquatic > Marine > Coastal | place: USA: Chesapeake Bay...
AGCTTGGCGACGATGCGCTGCCGCGCCACGGCGGCCCGCCGCTCCAGACGCGCCTGATCCTCGCGACGGTAGGCGGCCAGCCGGTCGGCGGGCACGTGTGGCGCCACCGCGGCGGCGATCACGCGATGCAGTCCCGCCCGTGGATCGACCTCGGCGACGTTCATGCCACCGTTCATCTGGCGGGCGGCCGCATCCTCCGCGAGCGACTCGATCGCGGCCCTGCCGGCGACGAGCACCTCGTGCCGCGCCGCCTCCGGCAGGTCGCCGCAGGCATGGCGGACGAGCTCGAGCTCGGACCGCAGGAGCGGCTGGAGGAGCTGCTCGAACTGCTTCGCCTGCCGCTGCACGAGCTCGCGCTGCTGGGCCTCGAGCACCTTGCGCTGCTGACGCTGCGCCAGCACGTCGGCCGCCGGGGCGCCGAGCACCGTCTGGAGCGCGTCCTCTGCGGCCTGGCGCAGGAGTTCGAGTGCCGCCTCGGGCGTCTCGGGAGCGGCCGCGCCCGGCTGGCCGAGCCGCACGGGCGGGGCGGAAGGCGGACGCTCCTCCGCGCCGTGCACCGCGGCCATCCATCCGAGCAGGCTTGCGCCGAGCCACTGCACGCGGCCACGACCCGACATCCCGGCCGTCGTCGATCCGGTCGGCCTCATGGCGCACGTCCTCACTTCAGCGCTCGTAGACGGGAAGAAACTTGAAGTTGACCGCGAGGGCGAGGAGCGCGAGCGAGGTGTCAACCGTCGCACCGTAGGCGCCTCCCCGTCCGGCGAACCCGGAGAAACTGCCGTCTCGCGACTGCATCGACTTCAGCTCGCGGATGAGGCCGGCGTTCCACGATTCCCAGGCCTCCACGTTTCCCTGGAAGAGGGCCTGCGCCCGATAATACCGCGTGTAGGTGGGATAGCCGTCGATGCCGCTCGTCTCACGGCTCCGCGCTTCGAGGTAGTCGAGCGCGCGACGGTAGGCGGGGAGTTCCTGCTGCCGCGCGATCGCGAGCACGAGCACGGTGATCGAGGTCACCGCGTCGCTGCCTCCGCCCGCCGATCCCGAGTAGCCCGCCTGCCCGTTGTCGCCGGTCATCGCCACGTAGTACTGCACCGCCCTCGAGATCGTCTCGTCGGGCACCTCGATGCCGGCGTTGCGCGCGGCGAGCAGCCCCATCATGACGGCGCCGCTGACCGACGTGTCGGCATCGCGCGCCTCGGGCGAATACCGCCACGCCCCGTGCGGATTGGACCGCGCCGCCGTCACCGCGCAGCGCACCGCGAGCTCCAGCGCCTGACCGATCGACCGACCCACGCCCGGCCCGTCGGTCGCCGCGACCCCCTGCCACAGGCCGCGGTCGTCCACCGCGCCGTACGCCTCCGCCAACGCCAGCATGCCGAAGCCGTGCTGGTACATGCTGTCGTGGCCCCGGCTGCCCCCGAGAAACCCCGTGCTCCCGTCCTGCCCGACGATCATGCTGCGGAGGGCCCGACGGATCGCGTCGCGGTAGGGGCCGTGATTCGGATCCTCGCCCGAGGCGAGCAGCACCATCATCGCCATCCCGGTGACCCCCGGCCCCGCCTGCCCGTCGGTCCACGCGCCGGATGCGTCCTGCGTCGCCAGCAGGAAGCGGATGCCCGCGTCGTACATCTCCCGCACGTCGCGCGGCACGGGATCTCCGTACTTCACGACCGGCCCGACGGCCGCACCGGCCGGGGCGACCGGCTGGGCCGCCGCGTGACGTGCCACGAGCATCACCACGAGAGCCGCGGCGATGCGCGCGCTGCGGATGCGACGGGTCATGGCGCCTCCCGCTCGAGGCGATTGAAGTAGTCGTCGAGACCGCTGCGGAACTCCTCGGGAAGATCGCGTCCCGATGTGCCGGTGGCCTGCTCATCCTCGCCGCCGCCGGCCGGCCGCTGCGAGCGGTTGCCGCGTCCGAGATTCGCGATCGCCGGTGTGCGGGCGTTCCCCGTGCCGCCGCCGCCGGGCATGAGCGCCGCGGCGCCTCCTCCACCGCCTCCGCCTCCCCCGGCCGCGCGGGATGCGAGCAGAAGCTCGATCGCCTCGGTCTCGGCGGCGATCGCCTCCGACCCGGTGTCGGGCCGCACGAGGATGTCGGCGGCCTCCCGCATCACCTCCTCGACGCGATCGAAGAGCGCGATCTCCGCCTTGAAGGCATCGCGGCCGTCGCGGAACGGCAGCGGGCCGAAGAGCGGCATGTCCTTGCCGAAGAGCGGTCCGTCGACCACCGTCTCGATGAGCGTGTCCGCGAGCGCCGCGATGCGGTCGCCGAGGTCGTGCTGCTCACCGGCCAGCGCGGCCGCCTTGGCGGTGAACTCCGCCGGATCGACCACGCTGCGCGACTGCTCCGTGACCCGCGTCTCCTCGCGCAGGTTCACCTCCGCCTCGAGGATGCGCAGCGCCTCGAGTACGACCTCGGGCGGCACGTTGCTCGCCTCCCCCTCCCCCGATTCGCCGTCGCCATCCTCCGGCGGCGGCACGAGGTCGTCGGCGAGCCGGTCGAACGTGTCGGACCAGAACTCCGCCTGCGCGATCGACAGCCCCGCCTCGGCACGGATGTCCTCGGAGAGCTGACGCAGGCTGCCGAGCGCGTCGAGCTCCTTCATCTCCTCGAGCACCGTGCGGAACGCAGGAAGCCGGCGCCGCTCGAAATAGGCCTGGAGATCATCCATGAGGTGCGAGATCTTCTCCGCCTCGCGCCCGTTCCAGTCCACGACCTCGTCGAGCGCCCGACGCACCGCCGCGGGCTCGCGCTCCGGCCGCACGAACGCCTCGGCACCGAGGCCCGCGAGGCGGCCGCCGATCGCCCCCTGCTCGCGCGAGGCCAGCTTGAACCGCTTCACGAACGTGCTTCCCTCGAGCCGCGCCATCACCGCCGCAAGGTCGTCGGCCACCTTCGCGAACTCGGCGAGCAGGGCCTCCTGGGCCGCGATCGCCTTCTCGAGCGCGGCCGCCGCCGGCGCTGCCCGGTCCTTGCCGTCGCGCGGAGGAGCGATCCCCGCCTGGGTGCCCGGCAGGCCGAAGCGCGGCTGTCCGGCAGCGGACTGGCCTCCCGCTTCATTGCCCGCTGGCTGCTGCGACGACTCGCGATCCGCGATGCTCGGCAGGGGCGGTGACTGGCCCTGGCCCGACGACCCCTGGGCAGGCGAGTCCTTCTCGGGAGCCTTGCCGGGAACCTTCTCGGAAACCTTGCCGGGAGAAGGCTCGTTGCCCGCTGACGGCGTCCCCGGCGGCTGGGACTGCTCCGGACTCGCCCCCGGGTTCGCGGTCGCCTCCTGACCCGGCGGCGGCTGCCGACCCGGTGTCGTGCCCGTCGCAGCCAATGCGTCAGCGGGCGCACGTGCCGCGGCACGGAGAAGGTCGGCCACGTCCGGCATCCGCGTGGCCGCGATGTCGGAGAGCGTCTCGATGTCGCCCGCGAGCGCCTCCAGGAGCGCCGCCTCGAACTCGGGATTCTTCACCGCCTCGCGCACGAGGTCGGACCCCTCCGCGACGAGCCGCTCGAGCCGCCTCGCATTGGCCCGTTCGGCGGCGGCCTGCGTCTGAATCCGCTCCCGCGTCCCCGCCTCGGCGAGGGCTTCCTCCGGCAGGCTCCGCAGCTCCCGGTTGGTCGCGAGGAGGGCCATCTCCCGATCGCGCACCTCGCCGGCCTGCTGCCGCCAGCGATTGAGCTGCTCGTTGAGGATGAACGCATGCTCCTCGCGATCGACCACGTAGAGGAGCACCGGAGGTCCGTACGAACGCTCCCGACCGGGCAGATAATCCTCGGCGAACGACCGCAGCAGGATGGGCTGCGGCGCGATGCCGAGGCGCCGGGGAGAGAACGTCGCCGCGACGTCGAGCGACTCCTCCTCCGGTCCACCGGCCTCGAGGATGCGTTCGCCACTGCCCGACGGAGGCGCCGGCGGCGGGGAGGCCCCGTCCTCGACGTCGAGCGGCGTCGTCGCCGGCTCCCAGGCGATGCCGACGTGACGCACGCCGAAGTCGTCGGCCGCGGTGATCGAGAAGGCGAGCGTGTCGGTGTCGAGCAGGATCGCGCTGCCGGCGGGGAGGCCCGTCGCGTGAACCGTGGGGGCCGCGTCGTCGCGCGGCATGATCCGCAGCTCGAGCGGCCGTGTCCCGGCGAGGCCGTGGCGATCCGTCCACGTGATCGTCACGCTCGACTCGCGCTCGACGACACGCGGCGCCGTACGAATCGCGGCCTGATCCGGGAGGGCCGCGACCCCGTCCACCTCGGCCGCGACGAGGGGCCGATTGGCGGTCACGACGAGCGCGACCGTGCTGCCGACGACGGGCGCGAGCGTGCCGCCGCGGACGTCCTGGCGCTCCACTCCCGGGCGCTCGAGGTACTCCGGCAGGCCGATCTCCGCCTCGACGCCCGCGATCTCCGGACGGAGCAGCGGCTCGAGGGAGACGCGTTGCCGCGCGTCACCGACGGCCACCGCGAGCGACACGGGCTCGAGCTGGGCCGGCAGCGTGAAGACGTATGAGTCGGCGGCGTCCGGCGAGCCGAGGTCGGCCGCGAGCCGCCGCTGGTTGCCGGCGCGTGCGGAGGCGACGCGTGGTCGCCAGCTGGTGTCGGCGGAGAGCCTCGCCGCGAACGTGGTCGGCTCGCCGTGGGGTACGACGACGGCGTCGGGAAGGGGCTCGAGCCGCGCGAACGTGTAGCGCGGAATCGAGCGCCACGGCGCGACGAGCCGCGCCCAGGCGTTGCCGGCCGCGGCCGGCACCACGGTCGCGAGCACGGCCGCGAGCCCGAGCGGCACGGCCGCGAGCACGAGCCAGCGCCCGAGACGGGTCGCTGGCACGGCGGCACGCAGGTCGTGGTGCCGCGCCCGCTCGGCCACCTGGTGGATCGCGGCCTCGCAGAGCGCCGGCGAGCGCGAGGGCGTGCCGGCGGCGTGCTCGCGCACGATTTCGATGATGCCGAGCAATTGGTCGCCGAGGCTGCGGAAGCGTCGTCCCACGAGCCGCGCCACATCGTCGAGCGCGCGCACGCGCCAGACCCAGCGGTAGGCCGCCAGCGGGACGGCCAGCGCCGAGGCCACGGCGGCTGCCAGGAGCCCCCAGCGCACGACCGCCGGCGTCTCGCCGAAACGATCGCAGGCGAACACGGCGAGGTGGCACGTCACCGCGCCCAGGACGGCGATGCACGCCGCCTTGACGAGCTTGACCCGGCCGACGAGGCCGCGAAACGCGAGGATCTGCCGCTCGAGGTCGGCGGGCAGCGCGAGCCGTCTGCCCTCGGAGCGACCTCGCCCTGCCTCGACCGTCGCCATGCTCCGTCCTCGCTTCGCCGGCGGCAGCACGCCGACCTGACGCTGAATTGTCGCACGTCCACGCCGCTCCCGCCAATGTTCCGGCAGCCCTGGTGACATGCGGGCAGCGCAGGCTCCTACAACAGCCCCTGCCACTTGCGGCCGACCCAGAACAGGCCGAGCAGGCCCACCACGATCGCGGCGGCAAGCGGATGCGACCACAGCCGGAGCCGCCTGAGCTCCTCCGGCGGATCGGGGAGCGCCTCGAGCGACGTGATGAGGCCTTCGATCGTCTCCGGCGATACCACGCGCCCACCGGTCGCAAGGGCGACCTCGGCGAGCACCTCGGGCCGCGCGGGTCTGCCGATGCCCTCAGCCGTGCTGCCCTGCACGAAGAACGAGGCCTCGAGCGTGTCGCCCGTCTCCCGACAGGCCAGCACCGCCTCGTGCCGACCCGGCTCGCGTGGCAGGTACGTGCCCGCGAACACGCCCCACTCCCCTTCGCCCGCCGGCGGGGAGAACCGCACCGTCTCCACGGCCCCAGACGGCGCCGTGATGCGTGCCGCGACCTCGCCGGAGGTGACCGGCGCGCCGGTCGCATCGGCGACACGCGCGTCGAAGGAGAGCGTGCGTCCCGCCTGAGGCTGCTCCGGCGTGAAGGAGAGACTCAGCCGTTCGCCGCGAGCCATGTTCCGGCGATAGGCCATCCAGCGCACCACCTGCCCCCAGAAGCGGTAGTGATAGCGGTCCTCCACTCCCTTGCGCCAGCGCCACGCGCCGTCGGTCGCCATGTAGAGCACCTTGCCGCTGCCGTAGCTCCGGGTGACGAGCAGCGGGATGCGGCCGTATTCGTTCGCCTCGTCCTCGTGCACGGCGAGCACCTCGCTGCCGGCCTTCGCGCGCAGCACCGGCCCGTGCCACTGCACGCCGGGCAGGCTCTCCCACACGGCCAGGTTTTCGGCGGTGGAATCGGCGAGCTTCGTGAGCAGGCTCGTGCGGCCCGTCTCCGTGAGCGTGAGCCGTCGCGGTGCCGCGGTCGCCACGCCGCCGGGTCGCGCGTCGTCGAGGACGACGGGGCAGAGATCCTCGAGCGGCGTGCCGGCGAGCGTCGCCTGTTCACCGCGCCAGCCGGGCATGAAGACGAGCCCGCTGGCCTGGTACTCCACGAGCCCGGCGAGCAGCCGACAGTCCTCGAGCGTGAGCTGGCCCGGGCCGATCCCCACGTCGCCGAGAAAGACGACGTCGTAGATCGACAGCTCGTCGAGACCGGCGGGGAAGCGGTCGATGTAGTCGCTGCCGCCGCCCCCGCGGCGCGGCAGGTCGGGCTGGAAGAGCAGGCACGACACCTCCACGCCCGGATCCCGCACGAGGGCGTTGCGCAGGTAGCGATATTCCCACCGCGGCACGCTCTCCACGACGAGGACGCGCAGCGTCTCCTTGCGCACCGTCAGGGGCGCGGTCCGCTCGTTGTTGTCGGGCACCAGTTCGCCGTCGAGCGGCTCGACCGTCACGGTCACCGTCACATCGCCCACGTCCGGCGGCGTCCAGAAGAACCAGTCGGTCACGGTGCCCATCGCGGGGAGCCGCACCTCGCGCCGGAGCGACTCGCCCGTGGAGACGGCCAGCCGTACCCGCGCGACCCGCTCCCCGGGCAGCGACGAGGTGAGCGTGAACGGGATCCGCACCGGCTTGCCCACGACGCCGACGGTCGGGCAGTCGAGGCTCGCCAGATCGACGTCCGGCAGCCGCGTGTCGCTGCCCACGGCCACGGCGAGCACCGGCACACCCGCCTCCACGAGACCGGCGGCCGCCTCGACCGGCGGCGAACCTGCCGTCCAGTCACCGTCGGACGCGAGCACCAGGGCGCGAAGCCGGCGAAAGCGGCGGGCCGCGTCCGCCAGCGGCGCGGCCAGGTCGGTCCCCGATGCGGGCGGGGCCGAGAACGGCTCCACGACGACCTCGAATCGATCGGCGAGCGGCTGCCAGAACGCCGTCGTCGTCACGTCGGCGATCGCATCGCGACGGCGCGCGAGGCCGCCGCGGGCGGGCACGTCGGCCGTATCCATGCTGCGCGAGGCATCATGGAGCACGGCCACGACGGGCAGCCCCTCGGGCGGCCGCCGCTCGACCCACTCGGGCTGATTGAGCAGGAGGCCGACGACGCACGCGATCGCAAGCCGCAGCGCCTCGAGACATCCCTGCGCCGTCGACCACCCGCTGCGCCGCCACGCGAGGAGGCAGACTGCGGCGGTCACCGCGACGAGCGCGACCGACAGCACGACCGTGGGCGGCGAGGTGAAGAAGCGGATGCCGGCGAGGTCGCTCATGCGGCGGCCTCGAAGGCGCGCGGACCGCCAGCGGCCGTCTGCGGACGCGGGGGCGACGGCAGGCAGAGCAGACCTTCGCCCACGAGCGCGAGGATCACGGCCACGAGGAAGCCCCGCCAGATCTCCTGCACGAGCCGACCGGTGCCGCCCGCCTGCCCCTCGATGCGCGTGAGCGCGAGGCCCGCGAACGCCTCGTCGATCCGCGCGTCGTCCACGAGCGTCGCGGCATCCTCCGCCTGCGGACGATTGACGGCGACGAGGCGGTCGCCGAGGGCGTACACACCGGCCGTCCATCCCGGTTCGGTGACCGCACCCGCGACCGGTGGCGAGAGCCGCCGCGGCGTCGCGCCGACTCTCAGGATCGCCGCAGCCTCGCCACCCGCCTCCACGAGCCGCACGTTCGACAGCGGCAGGAGGCCCCGCTCGATGGCGCGCTGGAGCAGGCAGTAGAGGACCACACCCTCGGCGGCGAGCGTCGAGTCCTTCGGCGCCGCGGTGGTCGTGAGAAAGGCGACGTTCGATACCGGCCGCACCGGCCCGGCACCCGCGGCTCCCTCCACCTCACTCGTCGCGGCACGCGCGAGGAGCGGGTGCCCGCCGGGAAGCCCCGCGAGCGTCACCACGTCACCTGCCAGGCCGCAGGTGCGCCGCGCGACCAGTCCGCCCACGGGCAGCGCCGCACCCGAACGGGTGTTCGCGAGCAGGTCGCGGTCGGTCCGCCACGTCACCGGCGCGACGGGCGGGTCGTGCTCGCGCCAGGCCGTCCAGCCGACACCGGCGAACGTGCGGTCCGACGTCTCCTCGGGACGACTCGGCGGCAGGAGGATCACCTGGCCGCCTCGCGCGACGTGCGCCTCGAGGGCCGCGCGGTCGCTGCCGTCGGGAAGGGGCGCCTGCCAAAGCACGAGCGCCGCGTCCTCGAGTCCGGACGTCTCGAGTGCGCCGGGGGCCACGATCGTCGCCGTGGCCGCGAGTCCGCGCTCCGGCGGAATCTCGGCGGCCAGCGCGAGTGAGCGGGCCGCGGCCGCCTCCTCGGCCACGACCAGCGTGCGGCGCGGCGGTGCCTCGTCGAAGACGAAGAAAAAGTCGTTGTCGGCGGCGTTGGCATCGGCGGGAATCGACACCCGCCCCCAGCCGCGCGGCTCCGTCGCCGCGCCGAGCGGAATGGCGTGATTGGCGAGGACCGCCTCGCGCTCCGAAAGCGGCACGTCCACGGTCGAGGACGCGCCCCCGATCTCGATCGTGACCGGCACCGTCACCGGCCCGGCGGCGGCATCGCGCGCCAGCGCGACGGTGATCGACAACCTTCGCTCGTCGCCGCGCCCTTCGAGCACGGCGGCGTTCACCCGCACCGCGACGTTGGCCGCGGCCGCCGCCTCGAAGACGACGAGCTGGAAACGCACCGGCTGCGGCAGTCGGGCGAACGCGTCGCGGATCCCACCCCACGCGGGCGCGTCGATCGCCCAGTCGTTCGACCGCTGATCCGAGCAGATCCAGATCTCGGTCGTGCCGGCGCCGCTCGAGCGGAGGTAGTCGTGGGCCGCCTCGAGAAGGCGCGGCATGTCGGCCGGGGCCGCACTCGCACCGGCCGCCGGCAGGCTCTCGAGCGCCCCGGGGTCCGCCACCTCCACCGGACCGCGGTCCGGATCGACGAGCAGGAGCGTGCGCGTCGCGCCGAGCGTCACGAGCGCCTCGGCCACCTGGCGTCGCCCGGTCGCGAGCTTCGTGTCGGACGCGGCCCCATCCCGCTCGGCCATGCTCGGCGAGCGGTCGAGGATCACGAGCGCCGTGTCGGGGCGTCCGCCCGCCGCCAGCGCGAGCCAGCCGCGCGACAGCGGCCGCCCCACCGCGAAGACGACGGCGGCGACCGCCAGCATCCGCAGCGCCATCACGAGCCAATGGCGCAGCCGCGAGTAGCCTCGCGAAAGCGCGCGGGCGGACAGCAGAAACCGCATCGCCGCCCAGGGCACCGTCTGGAAGCGGCGCTGGTTGATGAGGTGGATGACGATCGGCAGGCTCACCAGCGGCAGCGCGACGAGCATCCACGGCTGAAGAAACGTCATCGCAACCCCCGGGCCGCCGCCCGGCCCACGAGGAAGCGGGCGAGCACCTGCTCGACCGGCTCGCTCGTCAGCACGCGGTGATAGTCGATGCCCGACTCGAGCACGAGCCGGCGCAGGCCGGCGAGGTAGTCGTCGAGCGCGCGGCGGTAGCGGTCGGCGATCTCGACGGGATCGGCGAAGATCGCGGCGCTGCCCTCCATGTCGAGGAACCGCGTCGGTCGATGGAAGGCGAATGCCATCTCCTGGGGATCGAGCAGGTGGAAGACCGCCACGTCGTGCCGACGGAACCGCAGGTGGCCGAACGCCGACTCGAGCGCCGCAGGCTCGACGAACAGGTCCGAGACGATCACGACGAGCGCCCGCTGCCGGATCGTCTCCGCGAGTTCATGGAGCACCTCCGGCAGCCGCGTCTCACCCGTCGGCACCGCCTCGTCGAGCACGTCGAAGACGAGCCGCAGGTGCGCCGGGCTCCGCCGCGGCGGCAGCGAGCGCACGAGGCCGTCGGCGGCGCAGGAGATGCCGACCGCGTCGCCCTGCGCGGCGGCGAGGTAGCCGAGCGTGCCGCAGATCCGGCGGGCGTAGTCGATGCGCCGCATGCCGGCCGCCCCATCCGCCCGCGTGCCCGCCCCGCGGACGCCGGCGGCGGGCTGTGCCGCCCCGCCGAATCCCATCGATCCGCTCGTGTCGAGGACGAGGCACAGCCGGAGGTTCGTGTCGGCCTCGTACTCCTTCACGTAGAAGCGGTCGGAGCGGCCGAAGGCACGCCAATCGAGCCGGCGCAGGTCGTCGCCCGGCACGTACTTGCGGTACTCGGCGAACTCGACGCTCGAGCCGCGGTGGGGGCTGGCATGGCGGCCCGACACACCGCCCACCATCGGCTTGCGTGCCACGAGCGGCACCGCCGCCAGCCGGGCGAGCGCCTGCGGGTCGAGGAACGCGCGGGGCTGGCGATCGGGGATCACCGCACCTCCTCGTCGAGCGTCTCGCGGACGAGGCGGCCGACGATCTGCTGGGCCGTGACACCCTCGGCCTGCGCGGCGAAGGTCGTGATGAGGCGGTGCGTCAGCACGGGCGCCGCCACCGCCTCGATGTCCTCGAGCCGGACCATGTAGCTGCCGGCGAGCGCGGCGCGCGACTTGCCGCCGAGCACGAGGTTCTGCACCGCCCGCGGTCCCGCGCCCCACGAGACGAGCGGCTTGAGCCAGTCGGGGGCCGCGTCGCCCCGTGGCCTCGTCTTCCGCGCGAGCCGGGCGGCGAAGCGGTAGATGTGGTCGGGCACCGGCACGCGGCGCACGAGGTGCTGGAATTCGATGATCTCGGGCGCGGTCAGTACGTGGTCGAGCTGCGGCGGCGCG
>Ga0129333_10006567_pt1 | contig 11002 bp, 10 predicted proteins | sample CPB6_08_DNA_FD_94474 | JGI IMG/M metagenome (GOLD analysis project Ga0129333, IMG submission 94474) | Freshwater to marine salinity gradient microbial communities from Chesapeake Bay, USA - CPBay_Sum_0.6_0.8_DNA | ecosystem: Environmental > Aquatic > Marine > Coastal | place: USA: Chesapeake...
ATACCTGATTGGTTTATTGACAGACATCCATTTCCCGGTCCAGGACTTGGCATTAGAGTGCTTGGAGAAGTCACGAAAGATCGTTGTGACATTTTACGTAAAGCTGATGAAATATATTTAGAAGAGATTCACAATGCCGGTTTATACAATGAAATATGGCAAGCATTTGCCGTACTATTGCCTGTGCAAAGTGTAGGTGTGATGGGTGATGAGCGTACATATGAAAACACATGTGCATTGCGCGCAGTAACCAGCGTTGACGGAATGACGGCAGATTGGTTTCCCATGCCTTATGATGTACTTGCTCGCATGAGCAATCGCATCATTAATGAAGTGCGTGGAATCAATCGTGTGACATATGATGTTTCCAGTAAACCGCCGGCAACGATTGAATGGGAATAAGATTGTTTGTTGAATTTTAGTCGAATCGTATGAGAGTGTTGATCGCCATCATATGGTATTGTGTGAGTTGTGGTGTGTTTTCTGCATATGCGCAGAATACACCAAGTCCAATACTTGATACAGTGATCAAATATTCTCCTTATACCTTTGGAATTTTTGGATCGGGGGGGACGAATCTTCATACAGCTTCATTCAGCGGGTTTAAGGGAATTCCAAGTTGTTGTCCTGAGTATACAAATGCCAAAGCTCTTGGTTCATCATTTGGATTCATTGGCAATTATGTATTGACCCACGAATTTGGTATTGGCTTGCGTGCAGGATTCAATGGACTTGGTGGAGATTTTTCTTCCGAAGAAATTCAATATGTGATGTTTCAGCAAGGTTTTGCAACCATAACTCATTCGCTAGAAACTTCCATAGGCATGCTATCTCTTGAACCTCAAGCGATATACTCACTTGGAAATGCAAATCTTTCAGGAGGACTGTTGTTTGGCATTCCACTTTCCATGACATTTTCACAGAGAGAGTCTATATTTCCAGGGACATTTGATGGACTGAATAGAGTAAGAAATGAACTCTCTGGAGACATCCCTTCCATACCCTCAATACTTATGGGTATTTCCGGTGGAATATCCTATGAATTCCCATTAAACAAAAACAAAAATCTTCGCATTGCTCCTGAAGTGCGAGGCTATGCACTTTTGAATGAATTATCTGAATCAACAAATTGGAAAACAATTGGAATCAGAGCAGGACTATCGGTTCTTTGGACATCATTTGAAAAAATACCACCACCACCACTACCACCACCAGTTAAACAATTGCCGGAACTTCTTACATCTTTGAAAGTGTCAGAAGACAAAATCCACACAAAACATATTGATTCATTTTTGCTCACAGAAACAATTCATCAAGTTGTACAACCAATACTTCCTTATGTGTTTTTTGAAGATGAGTCTGCCGATATTGCAACACGATATCAATTGTTGAGCAATCAACAAGCCGCACAGTTCAATGAACAATCACTCATATCACTTGATGTACTTGGAAGATATTATCACATATTGAATCTTGCTGGCTTGCGTTTGAAAAATGATACATCGCTCAGGTTAACGATCACAGGTACTAGTTCCGGTGGAGGAAAAGAACGGAGAAATCTATTGCTTGCAAAAAATAGAGCTGAAACAATAGCTAGATATCTATACAATGTATGGAATATCGATTCAACACGAATATTGATACAAGCGAAAGGTATGCCCGATAATCCATCAAATAATGGATATCCTGAAGGTATGGCTGAAAATAGGAGAGTGGAATTGAAATTCAGCAATCCGGCAATTTTTGAAGTACTCACGATTATGGATTCAGTATTGACAGTGAATCCGGAACAAGCATATGTCAGAGGTAAAATGGAATCGGGTACCATGATTGACAAATGGCGTTTAACAGTGATGACAGATACAAATTATCTTCATGAATCGTTGGGAATCCATGATACATTTGTGAGTACCACTCTCAATATTCCGTCTAATAAATTGGGAAAACTGCATGATAGTGTAAGATTTCGATATAATGTTGTAGATACAGCGGGAAGATCTCATACTTCATCAATCGTGATACCAGTTTCATATCATCAAACATTCATCGACAAGACAATTGTCGATGTAGAAAATGATAAAATCAAACGATATGCATTGATCTTGTTTGATTTCAATACATCAACATTGAATGATAGAAATATGCGGGTCATCGATGCAATCAAGGCGAGGGAAAATGTCGAGATTGTGTCAATCATGGGTGCAACCGATAGATTCGGAGATCAAGAGCGTAATTCTAAACTTGCACTAGAAAGAGCAATTGTTGTCGGAAAACTACTTAATGCAAATCCATCAATCATACGATCAAATAGTGCTTATGAGGGAATATCAAATCAACTTCCGGAAGGTAGATTCTATAATAGAACGGTAATCATTGAAGCCAAAGAATAATGATCCCCAAAATTCAATGATGGGGAGAATTCAATACTCATAATATACTCAAAACCAGTTTTTTCAGAGAAAATCTTTGCTGAGATTCTTTCCCTTTGCTAAGTTTGAACACCAACACTCAAGGGTATTATATGGGAAGATGGATACAGTTTCTTTGCTTGTTTTTATGTAGCATCATCATTTCAAGTTGTACTGAATCAAAGGTGGAACAAGTTGCGTCTCGAGCTATAATGGCAAGTAACGACATTGTTTCGGATACAATAAAAACTGTGATGTTTAATGAATGTGAACAATTTCTCCAAGATTATGAGAAATGGGTTAAGAATTATATTATCCTCATTGAACGCTATCAACAAAATCCCAATGACAAAACCATCATGAAAGATTATGAAAACATGATTGGTCAAATCAGAACATGGGATATACGCTCTCGCACTTGCATAAATGATACAGCAATTTTGGATCGATATTTCAAATTGCAAGAATTATTGAAAGAGCATGCGAATACAGTACTGAGGAAGTAGGATTTTATAATTCGGAGCTTTTATGGGTCTTTTATCTGGTTTGATGGGCAATGCATCAACAGTGGATTCTGCCGAATTGCAAAAGGAATATCAGCATTTGTTGATTGAAGGTGAGCAGATTGAATTGGGTTTCAAGCTTATTCGGGATATGTTCATTTTCACCAATAAGCGTTTGATTTTGGTGGAAAAGCAAGGACTTACCGGTAGTAAACTTGAGTATAAATCTGTAACTTACTAGAGTATTACTCGTTTTAGCATTGAAACTGCCGGTACATTTGACCTTGAAGCGGAATTGAAGATATGGGTTTCCGGTGAGCAATTGCCGAGTATTCAGAAGCAATTCACGAAGGCTGTCAATGTATATGATGTGCAGAAAGTATTGGCAACACATATTTAGGTTAATCCCATGCCCCAAGCCATGACGTATTTGCCCTCCATTGAGGGACAAGAATTGATGTTTATACAATCTATTTTTGATCAATTGACAGAAGAGCAAGCCAGGAGTTTTGCCTTGTCATATCAGCAAAGAAGACGAGATCCCGGAATGATTTTGAGATTGACCATTGTTTCATTGGTGTTGGTTCCGGGTTTACATAGATTTTTTCTTGACAAAGTTGGCTCAGGCATAGTGCACCTTTTTACTTGTGGTTGGTGTTGGATTGGTACCATCATTGATTTGACGAATCACAAAAACCTCACATTCGAGTATAATGCCAAGGTAGCATCTGATATTGCGGCTATGATTCGATGAACGAAAGCTGGCAGCCACCTCAAAAGGGTGGCTTTTTCATTTCAACATATTTGTTCTCACCTTGTTTTTACCCTATATTTGTCCATTAGTGTAAGTGTACTCGGGAATCGTTAAAAGTATAAAATTCTAACAGTTTTTCATCTTTGATCTCGTATAAGTAGGGTCGGGAAGACCATATTCATATTTCTTTACAGTCAATCATAGGATATTTCATGAAGAAATTGTTCCTATCTGTGATATTGGCTCTGTTGGTGATGACGCACATATCAAATGCACAATCATTCGCCGGTTTGGGACTTGGAGCCAGCATGCCACAGACGCAATATCCAGAACAAAGCAAACTTGGTTTGCATGGTGAGTTTCAATATGGAATTCATCGCTTTTGCAATATGTGGCCTGTATTCACTGTTAATTATGGTCACTATGGGCCAATAGACAGCTTAGAGTATACAAGTCCGCGTATCTACTCCCTTCCCAATGTTGTAAATATTCAAGCAAATGTTCGATGGTTTCCATGGGATGCCCCCAATGTTCCACTATATCTCAGTGTCGGAACCGGTTTGTCCATCATAACCGGTGATGATGAAGAAGGGAAAATAGGAATGCCTGGTACATTGGAAGCGGGGTATCTATTCAATTATGAAAATCCATGTTGTGATTGGTTTATTACTTTGTCTGCAAGATATACGGCAAATAATATGCTGCGTGATTTGGACAGACCGCATCTTTCCGGACTTTCAGGAATGATTCATTTCAATTTCCCGCTGAGAGGTGCAAAATGAGAATTCTTACTTTACTCTGCTGCATATTCACGATCGGTATCCTTGCAAGTTGTAAATCCTTCGATGATGTTTCTGAGCTTGAAAAGAAAATGTCCGTCTATGAAGATGCAGTTCGCATCAGGCCGGAATTGACAGAAAAGTATTTTCAGAAATCCTCCGGTGATGCAAATCGTGATGGAAGAACCCTTCGCGGTTATGTTGAATATGTGCAAATCAAAAGGGATAGCGCGAATAAACCCATTGATACTGTCTTTGCATTTCGTGAAAAGGTTAATAATAAGCCAAGTGCCAAGGGGCTTTTGATCCCAATAAAAGATATCGAAACCATTCCAACATTATTCCCCGGAATTCAGACTGATAGTCTTGGCGGATTCAATTTGGTAGAGAGTTTCCATGTCACGAAAAACATTCCTGAAATTCGAAGCATTCCTGTGCAGGATGTATTGAACAAAAATTGTGATTGCCAACCTTTCTCTCTCAATATGGGATTGGATTTGTCATTAAGATTGGCATTGGGATTGGATGCTGGTATTGGTCTTGCATGTTTTGATAGAGATTATTCCAAATTCTGGGCAGCATCACATTTGCGCACTTCCTCATACAATGATGGCATCATCAATGATGCACTCTATGGCACTTCAGAATTCGGGAGACTTCAACTTGGTGGTGATTTCACCGCAGGAATCCGAGTTGGTGAAGATTATCGCTGGGCATTTGGTTTGACATTTGTACAAGGAATGCAAACCGTGAATGCCGGAGCATTTGATCCAAATGTATTGATTGCAGACATGCCACTTGTCAATCGTTCAATTGGACTATTTACAACACGCCATTATTTTGTACCCGTGAAGAATTCCCAAAAAGGGAAAAAGTCCCAGAGTTTCTTTTATGTTGATGTCTATGGAGATGAAGCAGATAAACCCGTTAGAGAAGAAAAAGAAGGCGATGGCATACTAAAGGCGCTCTTTGGTTGCATGAAGCCTTATGTTTACAATGAATTTGGTTTTGCATTTGATGCGGCATCGCTTGCTGCATTATCTATGTCACTCGGACTTGAATGTGATGATTGTACCGTTCGCATTAAAGACGCACAAGCGAATGGTGATATCAATATGAATTGGTCTTTCCCACTTACATATGGTTTTGGTGTTGGAGTAGATATTCCAATCATGAGTGATCTTGACTTGGAGATTGATTTGGGATATCGCGATGTGGCAGTGGGTGATTCATATTCATTGCTTGGATTCACAAATGTGCCGGGCACGCGTCGTTTGGGAACATTTCAATTGAGATTAGGAGTGATGTATTAATGAAAACAATAATGCTACCTTTCATTACTTTGCTCCTGTTGAGCTTCAATGGATGCTTTGTTCCGGAGCCATTGTCACCAGAATCTGCTGACCCAATCATAAGGGAAGCAACGATTGCTGTATTCGATTCAGGAATCGATACTGCAATCAATTATACTTCTCCAACCTTCAATATTGCAACATTTCGATTTCCATCAAGTTCAAAGTCTTCTGGAGATTTGCCAAATGATCCTCGTTTCTTGAAAGGGAATTGGACATTTAAAGAAGCAAATTTTCCACTTCCCGGATATACCACAACATGCATATTCCAAGAGCCACCAAATTCATTGCAAGCCGGGGATATCTTGGTCGATAGTATTTATATTGATCCGAATCCATTCTTGTCAAAAGCCATTTTGCGATTCAAAGGTAAATTTGTTCGCATTCCGCGGGCAAGTCCTGTGCTCACGGAAAATGCAGATACACTTGCAGCTCTATTCAAGAATCTTGCGAATGATACGCTCAGATTTTTTACAGGTTGCGATCAATATGAAAAACTTGGTGTGCAATATGGCGATGTGAAAGTTGGTAGACCATATTCCATTACCGCTAATAATCCAAATGGTATACCACAGAATTATGTATATCCTACAAATTGGCCCACTGCCAAAGATATTGCAAAAGTCCTTCCTCCATTCAAGCGATTGCCTGCGGAAGATATGGATACTTATACCGCGGAATTTGGTCTGGGCGATGTATTCTATTACACGGCTGAGAATGGCAATAATTTCTTTGTTGTTGTATCAAATATTCGAACCGGCTTGCTGAATCCACCTTTGCGCAGAGTAACATTCAAATTCGCAGAAGCATATTATTGTACCATTTGTAATCCATTATGACAACTATGAAAACATTCATGCACATACTCGCATTCTGTCTTTGTGGTTTGTCAATGATGTCATTGCAAGCACAAGAAGAATCCAAAAAGATCAAGATAAACAAGACTCCAATACGGTATGGAAAAAAAGTCAATACAGCTTTTGATGATTTTGCACCTGCAATCATTGGAACCTTAGGCAAGGAAGGTGATTCGCTCATTGTTACATCGAATCGAAGTAAAAGGGAACAAATTTATGTGATACCAATGGCAGACAAAGATGATAGTGAAAGTCAGGTTGCCAGTGAATCATTTTTGTTGTTTAATCAAAAGGCAATACGAAACATAGGTGGTGTGATTCAGGCAAAAGAAAATAGAGGTGATAGAACCTATGTATTTGCATCATCCGGTGTTCCGGACAAGCAGACTGCTCGCTTTTTTGAGTTAAGCGGAGCAGATATAAAAGGTGGTAGTGATTTATTTGAAAAGGTCCATAAGCAATCAGCTTCCAATCTTGATTCAATTCGGAATATCGAAGAATTGAACTCAACTGCATGGGATTCACATCCCACCATTGGCTTTCATGAATCGGATATTGAAATGATTGTCTTTAGCTCTGACAGAATAGACACCAATGGGGGATTTTCTGCACCATATGAAAATGCATTGTATACCTTCAATGGCATTCAAAGAAAAGGGAATGCAGATTTATTTGTGTCATTTAGAAGAATTGGGTCACCAAAATGGGGTAAGCCAATGAATCTTGCTTTGCTTCAAGGAAACAAAGAAATCAATACCCAATTCAATGAATATTCGCCATTCCTCTATTGCCTCAATGGTACACCACATTTGATGTTCTCATCAAATAGATCAGGCAATTATGAATTGTATTATGCACTTCTTGATATTGATTTTAATGCAATAGCTCAAAACAACCTAGAATATTTTGTTTCAGTTACTGATGTATTTCCTTTGGGTGATGATAAGAATGATATTTCTTCTCCCCATGATGAATTGTTTCCCTTTGTACGATATCAAGAACCTGATACAAATAGCAAAACAGTCACACAAGAATTATGGTTTTCATCTGATAGATTCGGAAAGTCAGAACCTGATTCAGCAAAAAAAGAAGGCATGGGTAAATTGGATATCTACCGCACAGAAGCAACATTTTTCTGTGGAAAAGTACCACCAAAGCCATGTCCACCATGCGAGCCATGCGATCCGGCTTATCCGTGTGCCAAGCCACCCAAGCCTTGTGCAATCACGTATAATGTGACAATTCTTGACAATGTAAGCAATGACACAACGGTAAAGGATGGATTATTGACAGTGATGAGCGATGTAGCAGGAAAGATTGAGCGCAAAGGAAATACATATAGTTTGTACATCCCTGCCGATTCAATGATCACTCGACCAAATGGTGTTGTATTCACTTCGCTTGGTCGATCAACCTATGATCGCAAACCATGTCAGGATAAAAATCCCGTCATTACAAATTATAATGGCATGGTGATTTCTCGAACGATAACTGCAGTAAAAGATAAATCAAGAAAAGAACAATATGATTCTTTGGTTCAAGACAAACCAGTAAAAGCGCAGCGTATTGCTCGTTTATATGATACGATACTCGTTGAGCAATTCGAAACAAGACCATTGCGTAAAAAACTCAATGAAAGAGTTGAAATTTTGGATTCTCGAAGACTCAAAATTGGCAGAGATACAGTGACATTCATAGATTCACTGCCACCTTTGAGAAAAGCTGTTTTTAGCAAGGCGGTTGCATACAAGGACACAACATATTCCTATGATACTTCATTTGTATCGAGCACCGTTCAAAATATTGCATCAACGCTTACTCGTTTTGAACCATTGCGAATTCCAAGAACGATGGTGAAAGCCGATGATTCATGTAGAACCATGATTGTCAATGATACAATACGACTCTATGCACAATTTGGTCAATCACCTTGCTGTATCACTGTTGATTCAGTCATTGTATTTGGTGCTCAAAGAAATGTACCTTACTTTCAAACTGCTTTTTGGGAAGTCAATACATCAAAAGGGTATTCTGAACACATGCAAAGACTTCGCGAAGGAGATTTGAAAGAGGCATCATGGATTGAATTGAATTATCGCAATAAGTATTGGGGTAATAGAGGCGAAATTGATCGAACTGATCTTATGGCAATGCGTCGAGCTGATTATCGGGAAAAAGCGAAAATCATTGATCGCAATATCCAGAATATGGTTGATTCCACTTCGGACTTGCTCAAGAAGTTTTGGAAGATTTATGAGAAGAATGATACGGCAAAAGTGATTATTACAATGACCGCATATTCTGATATTCGTCCGATTGGAAATGGATCATATATTTCAGATAATGATGTGAAATATATTTCAAGTGCATTTGACACAGTGAAATATCAATTTGCCAATACACAAGCCATTGAAATCAAATCTGGAGCATCTTTGAAAGGTGAAGACAATGACACTCTTTCAAAACTGCGTGCTTATTATGGCTATCAGGCAGTAATGAATGAATTGTCGAAAGATTCACTTTTCTCTGTCTTGAAATCCAAAGGATTGGTCATCACACCAACCGATGGATTCAGCGTTAATCAATATGATGAAAAGATAAAGAAGGCAAGAGTGATTGTATTGGCTGAAGGGAAGTATATTGATACATCCGTCATTCCTGAGGTCTCTGCATATAGGCGTTCAGAAAACAGTTATTATGATCTCGATAGCGTGAGACGTGTGGATGTTTCGGTACGACTTATTAATTTACGACCAGATTTATACTCATTCCCTGATTGTTGCGTGCAGTGTAAATAGTAAGATTTGATTTGAAAACCATGGGCACGAACATTCAATGATCGTGCCCTTTTTTATAACCAATTCTTTTTTGCTCCATGTTTGCTGATTTACTCTTCAAGTTAAGACATAATGAATCCAATTGGTTCGACACATTTATTTTAGGAATCATCATTCTTTCTGCTGTTTTAGTTGGAATTGAAACAGACAAAACAATGATGATAACATTTCACGATCCTTTGCATATCGCAAATATTGTGATTCATTATATCTTTGTTGCTGAGATTGTTTTAAAGATGTATGCTTACAGAGATAATCTAAGATTATACTTCTTAGATGGGTGGAATCTGTTTGATATTTTTATTGTCATGCTTGGATTTCTCCCATTGCTCATCACACATGATGAAGCAACCTATGAAGCAGTGCTTGCCGCCAGAACTCTTCGCATCTTTCGTTCTCTCAAATCTCTCCGCGTTCTCCGTTTGATTGGACGCTTTAGACAATTGCGCACGATAGTTGAAACGTTGCTGCATAGCATTCCTACTTTATGGCAAGTATTTATGCTTATGGGAATCTTGTATTACTCTTATGCAGTGATTGGGGTATTCTTATTCAGTGAAAATGACCCTCAACACTTTGGTAGTTTAACTCAGGCAGTACTGACGCTGTTTCAGGTAATGACTGGTGATGGTTGGTCTGATCTCATGAAAGCAAACATGTATGATTGCATTCATCCGCATCCTTTTCTTTCTCCATTGTATTTCTGCAGCTTTGTGCTCGTTGGCGCGCTCATCATCCTAAATTTGTTTGTGGGTATCATTATTTCTGAAATGGATGAAACCAGAAGAAGACATTTGCAAGAAGAGATGGGAGAGAAAATGGTACAAGATACTGATGATGCTTTACTGCTTCGTCTGCAGGAATACAAGAGTAATTTTGATCAAGAAATGAATATCATCATTGATGAATTAAAAAGAAGGAAGAAATAAAAAAAGGTGTGATCACAAGATCACACCTTTTTCTTTGAAAATTCTATCTGATCAACCTTCAGATTGCTCTGCAGATGGTTCTGCAGGTGGTGTATCCTCGGTTGAATTCATTGGCTCTTCAGCTGGCGCTGCTTCTTCTGCAGGTGCTGGTTCTTCTGCCGGAGCAGCCGCAGCGGCAGCAGCTTTACGTGCTTTGCGAGCTGCTTGTTTTTTCAAATAACGAGCTGTTGACAAATCTTTGTGTTTTGCAATAGCTGCTTCAATTTCTTCGGCTGTTTTGCCTTTGAATTCCATCTGACGACGAAGCAATACGCCATCTGCGCTCAAGAGAGAGCGAACGATGTCTGTTGCTTGAGCACCGGCATTTAACCAGTAAATTGCTCTGTCATGTTGGAAAGAAACTGTTGATGGTTGCTTCATTGGATCATAATATCCAACGCGCTCCAAATAATCACCATCGCGACGTGAACGACTGTCAACTGCGACGATGTCATAGGTTGGTGCTTTTTTGCGACCTTTACGGCGCAAACGAAGTTTTACCATGAGATACCCTACTCAAGTTAAGGGTGAATAAATCCGGTGC
>Ga0129333_10006569_pt1 | contig 10997 bp, 23 predicted proteins | sample CPB6_08_DNA_FD_94474 | JGI IMG/M metagenome (GOLD analysis project Ga0129333, IMG submission 94474) | Freshwater to marine salinity gradient microbial communities from Chesapeake Bay, USA - CPBay_Sum_0.6_0.8_DNA | ecosystem: Environmental > Aquatic > Marine > Coastal | place: USA: Chesapeake...
AAAAATTTAAATCAAGTATTTAATTTCTTATTACGAATTACCAAAGGATTATCTTTTATTAACCAGAATTCTTTTTCTAACGGCGGAGTCTCACCTTTTTTAAACCACATTAACTTTCTACCTGCTGTGGTTTTAAAAACACCTATAATAGTAATCTCTCCAGCATGAACTAAATCATGACAATTAGGGCAAAGAGCTGCCAGATTATGTAAGTCATTAGAAGACCGAGGATCACATCTGGGAATAATATGATGTAAGTGCAGAGCTTCTTTTTTGTCATATTTGCAAATTTCACAGGCAATCTTCTCCAATTTTTCTTTGCTGTATTTTTTTCTAATCACAGCTTTATTTTAGATAAAAGGTTTAAAATGTTTGAACGTATGTTAACTTAGTTACTCAAACAGCGGCAACAACGGGTCGCAAAAAAAAGTTTGAAATAAAGTTTACAAATCTGTACCGCATGGTATATTGAGTACATAGGAGATAGAAACAATGTGTATCATCGCATACAATCCGAATGGTGTTAAGCTGAACAAGGATCGCATGGCGATTGCTTATCGTAATAACCCTGACGGTGTGGGTTTTATGTGGCGAGACGGTGATCGTGTTCAGTCTTGTCGAGGATTCTATTCTTTCGATGAAACTTGGGATCTAATCGAGCGTTTTGAGGGTCTTCCTTATAGCCTTCATTTCCGTTATCGTACCCGTGGGGCGAAGACGGAGGAGCAGTGCCACCCGTTCCAGATTCTCAATAAGGAGAAGCACGGGTTTGATATGTTTATGATGCACAATGGTACTTTCCATAGTGCCAAGCTTCGTAGCGATGATGTTAAGAGTGACACTCAGCTTTTTGCAGAGAAGTTGAGTGAGCAGCTTACCGGCTGGGATGATCCTAGCGATGTTCTTCGTAAGATCGTTATCGAGCGTATCGAGAAGACGATTGGTAGCGGCAATAAGCTGGTTTTTATGACTAGCCTAGAGCGGGACCGTATCGCTCACGAAGATTTCGGATATTGGCTTGACGGTGTTTGGTATAGTAATCGGTACAGCTTTGCTCGTGCAGAGTGATTGATAAAAGAATGGGGAAAGTGGTTTAAACTTTCCCCTTCTTTGCTATAATAAAAGTATACCAAGGAGAAAGACCATGAATGAGATTATTCTGACGGATGATGATTTTGCGAATGTTCTTGAGTCCTTTGAGGAGCTTCATAAGAACGCAGTTAACAACAGGGATTTTTTGACTTGTTCTATGATTCGTGAAGAGGTCCGCAAGCTTCTCTCTGGTGATGGACCTATGTTTAAGATTGAGGATTCGATTGGAATTTGCGATCCTTTTGGGAGGGCTAGTTGATATGCCCGATGGAGAGTATGCTCGGTGTACCAGAAAGTGTAATGTTTGTCTAGAGGAGTTTCGTAGCGGAAAGCATGAATATGCTCGTAGGCAAAGCATGACTTTTCCTTTCTCTTGTACTGGTTGTGTTATTAAAAGTGCTAGGCTAAAGCGGCGACATAATCGAAGAGGAACTCGTCTGGGTGTTAGTGGACGGCTGGAGGTTGGTGATTGGCTTTTGGCTCTTCTTCGTTATAACTTTGCGTGTGCGGAATGTGGGGAATGTAACTATAAGTTGACGTTGGACCACATTAAACCGCTTCGTGAAGGTGGAGACAATTGTCTTAACAATATTCAGCCGCTTTGCTTTTCTTGTCATAGCAAGAAGGATGGATTTGTTCCAAAGAATGGTAATGCCCCTAAGCATATGCTAAATGCAGCATAAAAAACAAGGGAGGTTATTCTCCCTTGTTTTTATTTTAATATTTATTATATGTGACAGAGAATGAACCATTTCCAAATTTATTAGGTAGGAGTAAAGAACCTAAAATTGGTTCTTTAATATACGCAAGTTCATATCAAAAAACTCTGCACGGTGGATTTATTGTATATCCAATTCAATGGATAACTACAGAAAATGGTTGGTATATAAAAGAAAATTCACCACAGTTGGGAATCTTTTTACCTTCAGAATGTTGTCTACTGGTTCTTTCAGTTTATTCTAAAGAACCAATGATTTTAATATGCGAACTATTCGGAGAATATTATTCTCTTCATGGTCGTGACAACGAATGGAATATTCTAGAAACAAAATAGTTTAAAAACCTCTTATTTGTGTTATATTGAATATATGGAAAACGAAAATATCAAGCAGCCGCACAAGTATGGTAAGATTACTCGTCGAATGAGTTTCCAAGATTGGAACCGTTTGAATTTTTGGCTCATTGACGAATTTCCAGAGAAGAAGGTTGCTTATGCAAAGGATGAGGCAAAGGAACTTTTTGCCAGCATGAAGCGTAACATTACTATTCCAGAGGGTTCTTTGGATAAGCTTGTTGAGAAGTTTGATAAGAAGGGTAAGAAGAATAAGAAGATCCCAGAGGAAAAGCTTAATAAGAAGCTTGATAAGACCATTACGAAGATCCTTCGTCGTAAGAAGAAGGAAATTAAGCGGGCAGAGCGTAAGGAAAAGAAGAAGGATCGTCAGAACTCTCGTTCTTTCTCGGAGGTCCGTCGAACTGGTGAGGCTGGGAACTTTTGGCGATCACCGGAATATTTCCAAAATTCGTTGAATGATCGAACTGCTTGGGAATCTGAATTTATGCAGAATTTTTGAGAGGAAAATTAATGTTAAAGAAAGAATTTAATTCGCTAATCATTCTTGAAGTCAATGAAAACTCAAGAATCCAATATGACAATTTGGATGGCGAAGATTTAGAAGATGGTTATTATGTAATGGCTTGCAATAATGCTGTTCTTGATGACCTAGAAGGCAATCAGGGGATTATTAAGGAAGGAAAGCATTATTTGCAGCCTGTAATTGGTCCTATTAATACAAAGGAAGAGGCTCAACAGGTTGGAGCAGAGATAACTGATGTTCTTCAAAAGAATCCAAATCTAAACCTAGAGGGCGCTATTATGCTGTGGGATTCAATGTATAATCTTTCTCCACTTGAGGAATCAAAGAATAATCAGAACATTAACTGAACCATGCTGCTCCATATTTATTGGAGTAATATGATAGAGTTATTAAACACTCTGAATCCCTTTGCTTGGAAGAAACTTCCGCAAAGGGATTTTTTCTTTTACATCAGGTCAATACGATGATTTCTTCATTCTTAAAACCTGGAGATTTTATTGGAATTACTTCTTTAATATCAACATCTCAATATTCATTACTTCCTGAATTAGAGCAAATTCTTATTGAAGCCGCCGATAATCCAGACGAATATCATTTAGTATCAATATCTAAACAACCTTTGATGATGTTTGTTCAAAGGAAAGAAGCTAATATAAATGAATCAAAACCGTATAGTATTGATAAAAAAGATAAGATGTTAGTATTAATTAATAATAGGCTTTTCTACATCTATGATGAAAAGACTTTATATTTTGGAAAATTAGATTTAGATATATGAAATACCATATTGAAAGAGATACTTTGGATTTTTTAAATGATTATTTTTCCATAGGTACTCAATATGAAATAAAAACTGAAAAATATCCCGTTATCTTATTATCTAAAGAAGAAGGATTTTTTAGTTATTACATCCAGTATTTATGTATTGGAACTGAGGATGAACCCAAAATAGAAGAATTGTTTTTAAATGCAGAAATATTTAAAAACATGATCGATTGTGGTCAAATAAATAAAGTTTAATGAGTAAAGAACCCACAATAGGATCGGTTTGGTATTATACAAGAGAAACACATCTTTGCTGTGCAAAACGAAAAGGAACTACCTGGGAAAGAATTGTAGAGGAAACTATTAGAATTCCCCCAGAAAGTTTTTTAACTGTAATTGATTTTAAAGATGACTATATTTTGTATCAAGAGATAGTCTTATTATACCAAGATAATATAGTGATTATTTTCAGAGCTGCCTTTGAAGATTCTATTGATAGAAAAATAATTAAAAAACTCATATAAAATAAAGGTGGTTGATTATGGTAATGTTTTTAATGGCAGTCATGTTTCTTAGCGGATTTGTTATTGGTTGGTGTGGCGCTAAATTGTCACCCTGAAACTAATACATTAAATGGTTGATAAATCACACTCTCAAGTGTTATGATTAACCTGTTCCATAGAACAGAAAAACAAATATAAAATAAAGAAAGAGGATAATATTATGAATCTAGATCGTCGTGTAGTTCTTGGTGTTCTCGTAGCTGTACTTGCTGTAGTTGTACTTTGGAATGTTGCCGGTAGTTCAGCCGGTGAAACTACCGCTTCAACAGAAACCACAACAGATGCAGTTGACACAACTGCTACTGCCGCCACATCTACAACAACTGCTGTTGCCGATGCCGGTGTAGCAACTGTTCCAGTTGCGGTTTCAACTGACACAGTAACTGAACCTGATGTAACTGTGACTGTAACGGCTCCTGTTGTTACAACTCCAGCTACAGGTACTACAACCAGCACAACCGCTGGTACAGTAACTACAACTGCTCAGTGAATTTAATTTAATTCAAATAAAAAGCCATCAGATTAATTTCTGATGGCTTTTTTGTTATTATAAAACTATGTCTAACAATAAACCAACATATACCATATCTGGTTCTCAAGCGGCTGCTGTTAAATATACTATGAATGATGTTGCGAATGCTATTAAGAATGTGGCTGCAAACATTATTAGTCCCATGTCAAGCTCAGGTTATATATATGCCCCTTATGTTCCTTTACAGACAACTAATGTTTTTGCAGATATTACAACAAAATCAATATTGAATGTTTTACTTAATTCCAATTCTACAATGGAAAAAAATTACAACATCACATTGGCACAGAAATATCAGTTTTTAAGTAACCATATAAAAGTTCTAGAAAATTCATCAGAACCAAAGATATATGAATTTAAAATTGGTGACATGTTCTTTATTTCAAATATTATTGAAATAAAGAATGAATTTCATGCATATCCAGTAAGTGAAAATTATAATACAGACTATCTAATAGAAACAGTGACTTTAAATGTTGATGAAAATGAATTTGTTTTTAAAAACAAAGAATTTATTCATATGTTAGATAATCAAATATTGGTAAAAATATGAAATTAAAAATTGGCGGATTATATCAATTAAAACCTTATAAAGAATTTACACATCCATATCGTAAAGAACCAGGCGGTATTGTTGTATATCAAATTAAAAATGTACCTGAGAAATTACTAGAGAGTATTGAATTTAAACCTGGAACTCCTGTACTTGTTATTGGCAACACCAATACTTCAGATTATGTCGATTGTTTAATAGAAGATAAAGTGTACGAAGTCTCTTGTAAAAACCTTGTTAAATTATCCTGATATTTATCGGTATGAGAACTAACTTATTAAAAGTTGGACAATTGTACGAAATGAAAGATCCAAGGCAGAAACGAAAAGATGTTCCTGCCTTTATTTCTTATAATGATGTCAAATATTTTCAAGAAAAAACTATTGTTATGTTAGTTGAAAAAAAAGAATATATGGGTTTTGAATCAGGCAAATATGTCAAAATTCTTTTTGAGGATAAAACTTATATAATTCACTCTGTTTATTTAGAAGAATTGGCAGAATAAACGGCATTAAGTTATGTGACCATACATTACGTGACAATATATTGTCAAAAAAAATAGATCATCGTTCATAATAAAGTTGATATGTTCGGAGGGTATGTTAGATTGAATGAGTAAGGCAAGTAACTCATTCGTTGGAGATAGACATGACCCTTCCTAATCGTAAGTTTGGCGTTGAGATCGAGTTTGTTGGGATTACCCCTTCGGTTGCTCAGAATGCAATCCGTAACGCTGGTGTTTCCTGTCAGTATGAGGATTATAATCATGCTACTCGCAATCATTGGAAGATTGTGCGAGATGGTTCGGTTAGCGTTTCCCCTGGCATGAATAGTGATGCTTGTGGTGAACTTGTTTCCCCGCCGCTTGTCGGTGAGACTGGCATTGAGGAAGTCCGTCAGGTTCTTATTGCTCTTTCTGCTGCTGGTGCGACCGTGAATAAGACGTGTGGACTCCATGTTCACGTTGACGCTAACGATCTAAATGCCGGACAGATTCTTTCGGTTGTTCAGCGTTATGCACATTTTGAGAATGAGATTAACGCTTTCATGCCTCTTTCCCGGCGTAACGGTCGATGGGCTATGACGGTTGGTGGTGATTATGTTCCTAACCTTGTTCGGAATGTTAATCGTAATGGCAACCTTCGTTCGGTTGCGGGTGGTCTAAACCGATACTATGCGGTTAATCTTGTTAGCTATGCTCGTTATGGGACTGTCGAGTTCCGTCAGCATAGCGGTAGTGTTAATGCTACCAAGGTTTGTAATTGGATTCAGTTTTGCGTTCATTTTGTTACTCGTGCGGCTATCAGTCCGTTCGTTTCGGAGCCTACCGCTACGGTTTCTTCTACCACCGCTGTTCGTTCCCGTAGTGGTCGTCGCCCTAACTACAATGCACGTCGAGAGCTAATCCGGCTTCTTTCTAACCCTGAGTATCAGTATCAACATCGAATCCGACTCGCCGCAGCTAGTGGTTTCGCAGAGAGTCGTCTTACTACACACGGCACTATTATGAATGAAATCCGTCAGTTTGCAGACGTTTATGTCCGAGGTTGGAGTTATCGTATTACGATTAATAATCAGGCTATGGCTAATGTTTGGATGGGTCTTGAACAGGCTACTAGCCCGGAAAATACCCCTGTGCGTGGTGGTGTGCGTGTTAATCGGACTGCCTCTCTAAATCTCCGAGTTGCACCTGTTTCGGGTGAGGAAACGCTGTTTATGAATATGCCTGATGAGATTCGTAACTTCTATCACGAGAGGGCTAGTGAGTTTGCCTGATTGATATGATAAGAAGGGTCTAAAGTAAGCCGGGAGGGAACTCCCGGTTTATTTATTTTTTATTTGTTGATATACTTAAAAAGTATGTTGCTGGTTTTGGAATGTTCTAAACCAATATGGATCTATCCAGTTGAAAAACACAAAAATGACTGGAATTTTTCTGGTTCAGAATTTGAACATACAAAACACAACGTATACTTTTTATTAGTTGAATCAGAAGTTCAAATTCATAATCCATATCCAAGTCAATACATGGATGGAAGTGTAAGAAATTGGAGTGTGTTCTTACATGAATTGAAATTAATAGCTTTACCCCCAAATTACGTTAGGATGTTAAAAGAACTAAAGGATTTTAAATGAAACTTAACCTAGTAAATTCGTTAAAAGAAAAGTATCCAGAATTGCTTGAAGAAATTTTTGAAATTGAATTTGAAGATGGCTGGTATAAGCTTATCGATGAATTGTTGGAAAAAATAGATGCATATTTAATTGACTATCCAGATGTTGATAAAATTAAATTTGTGCAACTTAAAGAAAAGTTTGGCGGATTAAGAGCTTACGTTTATGGCGGCGATGACTCAACTCATAGAATGATTCGGGACACTGAAGAAGCTAGTAGAACAACTTGTGAAAGTTGTGGATCACCAACGGCTAGTATTAAACGAAATAATTCTTTGCTCATGTGTCGTTGTAATACTTGTTGGATTAAATTAAACAAGAATTGATATGCTTTATTACAAAAATGCATTTTTACAATCCTTCTGGATTTATTACGTTGAAAAATTCAAGGCTGAAGGCGTTGAAGAATATGTTTTCAGAAAACATGTAAAACGTCCATATCTTGAACATGTGGAAAAGAAAGAATGTTTTTTTCTTAAATTAGAAGAAAATAGAAACATATATGATGTTTTAGTATTTGAAGATGGCGTAAAGATGTTAGATAGATTTAATGTAGAATTAAATTGGTCTGTTTATCTTTACCAAGATGCTCTAGTAGCAATGTCTCCAAAAATACCTTTAGAAAAAATAACTTATTAATATTAGTGGAAGGCTACCAATAATAGTTACTCAATAGGGATTAAAAAATAAATGCCAAAAGATTTTGAACAACTTGAAAGATTATTATCTGTTGTACAGGTAAGATTAGATCCAAAAGCATTTTCAATGTATCGTTCCGGATATCTTACTATTGCCACTTGGGACGAAAATGAAACTATTGTTATTTTGGCAGATGCACCCGTAGAAAAAAAATTTGAAAAGACAATATATCAATTATATAAGCAATTGATGAAAGCTTTTGAAAATAAACTTGATAAAGTTTATTGATATGTTATTGTAATTGCATGTCTATTACTTTTTGGAATCCGGAGAATCCGGCAAAGTTTGTTGAACAGTATGATCCTGCTTACGATGACACTTATACTGTTATGACAGAAGATAGTGGGATTGAAATCAATATGTGCAACAGTAATGCACTAGAAGTTATTTCTCTTCTTGGTCTTACTGCTGAATATAGCGGCAAGATTTCTGCAAAAGAACTTGAAGTTCGCTGTAATCGTACATTGATTCGTCTTCGTAATAGTAGTATGCTAGATAAGATGATCCCTACTATTATTAAGGGAAATTTTATTGATACTGGTCGTCCTGAAGGCTATCTGCAAAAGCAGGTTCTAAAGCTATTGGAATTGGCTCAACAGCGTACTACTGAATATGATGAAATCTATTGGGGCTAAACAAAAGAGTTGATTCTTTGTTTTGTTTTGCTATAATCAAAGTATAAAGATTGGAGATACAAATGACCCTTCCTAGTCGTAAGTTTGGCGTTGAGATTGAATATGTTGGCGTTGAGCGTGATGTGATTATCAATGCTTTGGCTGACATTGGAGTTAAGTGTGTTTCTGAGCATTACAATCATAACACGAGAAAGCATTGGAAGATTGTTCGGGATGGTTCTCTCCGTCACCGCAATGGAGAGTCCTATACCGGTGAACTAGTTTCTCCTCCGCTTTCTGGTAAGCGTGGTTTGGATAAGCTTCGCAAGGTTGTAGATGCCATTAAGATGGCAGGAGCGACTGTCAACTATAGTTGTGGCTTTCATGTTCATGTCGGCGTTAAGGATCTTACTCCTAATCAGATTGTTGCAATTCCCCATCGTTATGGGTATCTTGAAAGCAAGATCAATAAGTTTATGAATCACAGCCGCATTGATTCTACTTGGGCTTGGACCGTGAGTAAGAATTATACTGCCAATCTTGTTAGGAATGTCCGATATGAAATGGATGCTTACAAGCTGAATTTTAAGAGGGCTACTCTTAATCTAACGAGCAAGTATCGTAAGGTTAATATTTCTTCATATGGACGCTACGGAACTGTTGAATTCCGTCAGCATCAAGGAACTGTTAATTCTGAAATGGCTTGCAATTGGGTTCAGTTTTGTTTGCACTTTGTAGAGCACGTTTTCAACAATGTGCCGCAGACAAATAATCTGAATCTTCCTGTGAAGAAGGATCTAAAGCTGTTTAACGAGATCCCAGAGGAAGTTGCTTCCTACTATAAGAATCTTGTAAAGAAGAAGGATGCAAAGAGCAAGGCAAAGGCGCAAAAGATGAGAGTTCCATTTGAAAATTTCCCCGCAACTATGGGGCAGATTGCATAATATAGTTGATATAATTTTTAGCTGCGCTATACTGTAATAGTTGGTCTAATAACTTAAGGAAGATATAATATGAGCAATGAAACGTCTGTGGTGTTTACCAGTATCCGTAATCGCAATGAAATGTCTGCATGGGTTATGCGGCAGTGGTTTAATCCTGATAAGCATTTTAGCAAGGCTTGGTACACCTCAGACGTGAATGCTGATAATGTTCTTTCTTATATTTCTAGGAATCGTCATTTCCCTCTTTCTCCTATCCAGATTGCCGATATGTGGCGTTCTATGCCTTCTATTCGTAGCGGGCTAAAGATGCTAACTGATACGGATTTGTCGGATCTAGATGCCTTTGTAGAGGCTCAGAGTGAGAACGAAAAGAAGAAGATCAAGTACACTAAGCGTGATGAAACTTTCTCTGCAATTGGCAAGGAAGTTGGTAACATTACGGCTCCAATGATCCAGCGTCTTGAAAGGTCTGCTATTGAGAAGTTTGGAGTTCTTTGTGGTGGCAAGAACCTGATGCGTATGGATGAAAATGAGAGTGAAACCATTATCGACAAGATTGATTCTGCTCGTCTAGATGCCGCAGCAAGATTTGCAGAACTTCTTAAGAATTCTGACAGCATTGATTCTTTCTTTCAAACGCTACAGAAGCTACAGGTGATTACTAAGATCGATGTTTCGATCACAACTCAGCGGGAAAAGGATACTCTGGGTATTTTGAGCAGCCATGCTACTGACACTATTGTTCAGTTTCTTATTCAGGATATTTCCCGTGATAACAACGTGATTAAGAGTTATCAGTCTTTGGTTGCACAGACTGTGTTCCCGAGACGCAAGGGTCGTCCCTCTACGGATGATTCTGATGATGATAGCTGATTAAAAAATTTTCAACCCAACAGCGGGGAGTGGAGTAAAATCCACTCCCCGATTTATTTTATATTATTAATATGTTAGGTTAAGATTATGGAAAAAATAAACAAATATTCTTTAACAGACGATCAAGGTAATCTGGTTAGAGTATCTTCTCATGGACCATCTATAGATGATATAGAAATCACATCAGTAACAAAGAAACAAAAAAATAAACAAACTAAAATAGTAAAATTTGTTTTCTGTGAAACTGATCAGGGAAATGTAGATAAAGTAAAAGATGGTAAAAATTTATATTTTTTCGGAGAACTGAAGAGTATAAATTTTGTTTTTAGTGAGCGGCGTTATACTAGAAATATTAACGTAGAAATTAAAATGGAAACAACTGCCGCATTAAATGTAATAAACAAATTCAAAAAAACATATTACATGTGTTCAAAAATGGTATTACCTGGAGATAAGAGAAATTTAAACAAAAATAAGAAAAATAAACTTAAAAGAATTATACAATTTTCTATAATCCGTATTTTTGGCGATAAAGCAACAGTAAAAGTTGTTGTTGCACAATAATTATCCTTGATTTTGAGGTAAAAAT
>Ga0129333_10006570_pt1 | contig 10996 bp, 12 predicted proteins | sample CPB6_08_DNA_FD_94474 | JGI IMG/M metagenome (GOLD analysis project Ga0129333, IMG submission 94474) | Freshwater to marine salinity gradient microbial communities from Chesapeake Bay, USA - CPBay_Sum_0.6_0.8_DNA | ecosystem: Environmental > Aquatic > Marine > Coastal | place: USA: Chesapeake...
GCTGATGACTTCTTTGCCTCTGTTTATCCTACTATTTCTTCTGGACAAAGCACAAAGGTCATCATAGTCTCAACGCCACGTGGTATGAATCACTTCTACCGCATGTGGCATGATGCGGAGAGAGGTAAGAACGAATATACACCAACTGATGTTCACTGGTCTGAGGTTCCCGGTAGAGATGAGGCATGGAAGGAACAGACCATTGCCAACACTTCCGAACAGCAGTTTAAGGTTGAGTTTGAGTGTGAGTTCTTAGGTTCGGTAAATACACTAATCAATCCAGCAAAACTTAGAAATCTTGTATATGAAAACCCAATCAAAAGAAACGCAGGATTGGACATATATGAAGATCCAAAGGAAGAACATAATTATCTAATCACTGTCGATGTTGCTCGTGGTCTTGGAAATGACTACTCTGCATTTATTGTTTTTGATATTACAGAGTTTCCATACAAAGTAGTAGCAAAGTATAGGAATAATGAAATTAAACCAATGCTATTTCCCAGCATTATTGATGAAGTTGCAAGAGCATATAATGACGCATTTCTTTTAATTGAAGTAAATGATATTGGGGATCAGGTTGCAAGTATTCTTCACTTTGACTTGGAGAATGAAAATTTATTAATGTGTTCGATGAGAGGAAGATCTGGACAAATTGTTGGATCTGGATTTAGTGGTAAGAAGTCTCAACTTGGTGTGCGAATGACTTCTGCTGTAAAGAAGTTGGGATGTTCCAACTTAAAAACTTTACTTGAAGATGATAAGTTACTTACCGTTGATTATGATATTATATCAGAACTTACAACATTTGCACAAAGGCATAATTCTTTTGAAGCCGAAGAAGGATGCAATGATGACCTTGCAATGTGTCTGGTTATTTTCTCTTGGTTAGTTGCACAAGACTATTTCAAAGAGATGACTGATAATGACATTAGAAAAAGGATTTATGAAGAGCAAAAGAATCAGATAGAACAAGATATGGCACCATTTGGATTTATTCTTGATGGTTTAGATGAAAATACGTTTGTTGATAGCACTGGCGATAGATGGCATACTGATGAATATGGAGATCGTTCTTATATGTGGGATTATATGTAAATGGATTTTGATGACCAGATAAATTTAGAACATTTACTATTTTTTGAAAGAAAATGTAGAATATGTGGTCAGATAAAAGATCTAATTGATGGGTATTATTTAACCAGAAAAGGTAGAGGATCTCTTCCATCATCATATTCATATGAATGTAAAGATTGTACTAAAGAAAGGGTTTTAAAAAATAAAAAAAATAAAATATTTTTATTTCCTGATTACAACTATCCAGACTGGTAGGTTCACGCACTGTTTCCCCACTGAAAATACACCTTTTAATAAATATTTTTAGATAAATTTGGATTGCGAGGACAAAACAGATGCCATTAAATTTAGCATCTCCTGGAGTTTTGGTTAGAGAAGTTGACCTAACCGCTGGAAGAGTAGATCCAACTTCCGATGCTGTTGGAGCAATTGTAGCTCCATTCGCCCAGGGACCAGTCAACGAACCCGTTCTGGTTACAAACGAACAAGAACTTTTAAATACTTTTGGCAACCCATATAGTGTTGATAAGCACTATGAGCATTGGATGGTTGCTTCTTCTTTCCTTGCTTATGGTGGATCTCTTCAGGTTGTAAGATCTGATGATTCTCAACTTAAGAATGCTTTTGTTGGATCAGCGTCATCTATTAAGATTAGAAGTTATGAAGATTATGTAAACCTTGGATATGATGAAAATCTTATCCCAGGAGTAACATTTGCTGCAAGAAACCCAGGTTCTTGGGCAAATGGAATCAAAGTTGCAGTTATTGATGGAAAAGCAGACCAAACCCTCAGTGGTGTATCAACTGCTAATGTTGTAGTTGGTTATGCAGTAACTCAAACAATGGTTGGTAGAGTTGTTGCTGGTCTAGGAACAACTTCTCTTGCAGATGGATATTTAAAAGGAACTATTACATCAATTGGCAATGGATCAATTGATGTTAAAGTTATTAGCAAAGTTTCTGCTGCTGGAACCGAAACAGCAGTTGATTATCAACCATCTGGTTTATATGCATTTGGTGCATCTGGTTCTATTGGTATTCATACTACTGGCGTTGGCGCAGCATTTACCTCAAGGGCATACACAACTAGACAAGATTGGTTTGATAATCAAACAATCACTCTTACGAATTCATCAATTAGTTGGAGCACCCTAGCAGAAAGACCTGGGACCTCAGCATATGCTGCGGCAAGAGGAGGTAGATTTGACGAAGTTCACGTTGTTATTATTGATGATGATGGAGATGTTACTGGAAATGCTGGAACAATTCTAGAAAAGCACCTCGCTCTTTCTAAGGCAAAAGATGCAACATATTCTGTTGGATCACCTTCTTACTGGAGAAAGTATCTTTCAGAAAATTCAAGTTTTGTATTTGCTGGATCAGCACCTGCTGGAATTTCAACTGTTGGTTTAACAACCACTTTTGATCTTTCTCTTGATAATGGTTGGGATCAAAATGCTCAAGGAATCGTTTTTGGTGCTAGTGGAGCACTCAACCTTACACTAAGTGGTGGTTTAAATTACAGTGGTGCTGCTGGAATAACAACCACTGGTTCTCTTCAGGGAACAATTGGTGATATTTCAACTGGATATGACGTATTTGTAAACACTGAAGAATATGAAGTCGACTTCCTACTGATGGGTTCTGGTGCATATCCAAAAGAAGACGCACAAGCACTTGCATCTAAGATTATTTCCGTTGCAGAACAGAGAGGAGATGCAGTTGCATTTATCTCACCATATAGAGGATCACAAGTTACTGAAACTTCATCTGGTTATACTGTTAATAGTGCGGCAAATATTACTGAAGAAGTAATTGGATTCTATTCTTCTGTTCCATCTTCTTCTTATGCAATCTTTGATAGTGGTTATAAGTATGCATATGACAGATTCTCTGATACTTTCAGATATGTTCCTCTGAATGGTGATATTGCAGGTCTTTGTGCAAGAAATGATGCTATCAATTTCCCTTGGTTCTCACCTGCAGGAACTCAGAGAGGTGCAATTCTGAACGCAGTTAAATTAGCATATAATCCAACAAAAGTTCAGAGAGATCGCCTCTATAGCAATAGAATTAACCCAGTAATCTTCTCACCTGGCGCAGGTATTATCCTCTTTGGCGATAAGACTGGTCTTGCTAAGGCATCTGCATTCGACAGAATCAATGTTCGTAGATTGTTCATCTACCTTGAGAATGCAATTTCTGCTGCAGCAAAGGATGTAATGTTTGAGTTTAATGACACTCTAACCAGAAGTTCCTTTGTAAACGCAGTTGAGCCATTCCTCAGAGATGTTCAAGCAAAGCGTGGCATCCAAGAGTTCAGACTGATTTGTGACGAATCAAACAATACTGCTGCAGTTATTGATGCGAATGAATTTATTGCAGACATCTATATCAAACCAAATCGTTCTATTAACTTCATTGGACTTACTTTCGTGGCAACCAGATCTGGTGTTTCCTTCTCGGAAGTAATTGGAAACGTTTAATTTTTGTTTTAAATTAATTCAAAAGAGGTAAAAAACCAATGGCTCTCAGAACAATTTCCCAATTTAAATCAAATTTAGCGGGAGGTGGCGTAAGACCCAATCTATTTGAAGTTGCATTAAACTTTCCAAATGGATCGGGTCAATCCCTTTCTTTCATGAGTAATGATTCAACTCCAGCAGCAGCAACTCAAACTTTGAGTACAACTGGAGTTTCTGATAAGGTTCCATTTATGGTAAAGGCAGCAGCCCTTCCTGCTTCAAATATTACTCCAGTTGAAGTTCCTTTTAGAGGAAGAGTATTAAAGGTTGCTGGAGAAAGAACATTTGACAGTTGGACTGTTACTGTTCTCAATGACGCTGATTTCAAAATCAGAACCGTTATGGAGCAGTGGATGAATGGAATCAGCAGACTTACCAATGGATCTGGCGAAGTCAACCCAACTGATTACACTGCTGATGCTGTAGTAACTCAACTTGATAGAAATGGTGGTGAATTAAGAAAGTATGATTTTATTGGTTTATTCCCAACCAATATTTCTGAAATTGCACTTTCAATGGACACTACTGATACTATTGAAGAGTTTACAGTTGAATTCCAAGTTCTCTATTGGAAGATTGCTGCTGGATCTGATTCCACAAACTATCCAGCACTCGACTGATAAATAGATAAAATAGTTCAGTTTCTTATAAAATGTCAAAACTTTTTGGTTTTTCTATTGACACCACTGAAGAAAAATCCAAATCCATCGTCTCCCCCGTCCCCCCTAACAATGAGGACGGGGTTGATAATTTTATTGCTAGTGGATTTTATGGTCAATATGTAGATATTGAAGGTGTTTATAGAAATGAGCACGATCTAATAAAAAGATATCGTGAGATGGCAATTCACCCAGAGTGTGATAATGCCATTGAAGACGTTGTCAATGAAGCAATTGTGAGTGATCTTTATGATTCTCCAGTTGAGATTGAACTTTCCAATTTGAATGCAAGTGATAAATTAAAAAAAGCAATCCGAGAAGAATTTAAATATATCAAAGAACTTTTAGATTTTGATAAGAAATCACACGAAATTTTTAGAAATTGGTATGTTGATGGAAGACTCTATTACCACAAAGTAATTGATCTTAAAAAACCACAAGATGGAATTAAAGAACTAAGATATATTGATCCTCTTAAAATGAGGTTCGTAAGACAAGAAAAGAAAAAAGATCAGGTCAAAGGAATAGATCTTTCAAGAGTTACTGAAAATAGTAAAACATTTTATCCAGAACTAGAAGAATATTTCGTATATACACCAAAACCAAATTACCCAATGGGTGTTATATCTGGTTCTGGCAATCCAAAGGGAGTAAGAATTGCTAAGGATACTATTACCTATGTCACTTCTGGACTTGTAGATAGAAACAAAGGGACGATACTTTCTTATCTCCATAAGGCAATCAAATCTCTCAACCAGTTGAGAATGATTGAAGATTCCTTGGTAATCTATAGATTGTCACGCGCACCAGAACGTAGAATTTTTTACATTGATGTAGGAAATCTACCTAAAGTAAAGGCAGAACAATACTTACGTGATGTTATGTCACGTTATAGAAATAAGTTAGTTTATAATGCTGATACTGGTGAAGTTCGTGATGATCGCAAGTATATGAGTATGCTGGAAGATTTCTGGCTTCCTCGCCGTGAAGGTGGTAGAGGAACTGAAATCACAACACTTCCTGGTGGTCAAAATCTTGGCGAACTTTCTGATATTGAGTATTTTCAAAAGAAACTTTACAGAGCACTCGGTGTTCCAGAATCTAGAATCGCTAATGATGGTGGATTTAATCTCGGTAGATCTTCAGAGATTCTAAGAGATGAACTTAAGTTTTCTAAGTTTGTTGGAAGACTAAGAAAGAGATTTTCAAATCTTTTCAACGATATGTTGAAGACGCAATTGATTCTCAAAAACATCGTTACTCCAGAAGATTGGGATAGAATCTCAGATCATATTCAATATGATTTCTTATATGACAATCAGTTTGCAGAATTAAAAGAGACTGAGTTGATGAATGATCGTTTGGGAACTCTTGCAACCATTGAACCTTATATCGGTAAATATTTTTCTGTAGATTATGTTAGACGTAAAGTATTGCGTCAAACAGATACAGAAATATTAGAAATAGATTCACAAATTGAAAAAGAAATTAAGGATGGAATTATACCAGATCCAAATTCTATAGATCCCATTACTGGTGAACCATTACCAGATGGGGGAGGAGATATTTTAGGGGATGTGCCAGCAGAACCTGACTTAGAAGCAACTTCTTCAGTCACGGATGCTAATTTTCAAAAAGATACTAAAAAAGCAGAAATATAAATAGAAAATATACCATATAAATTAATTTCATGGAAGATATTGTCAATTTGATTGCAACTGATTCTTCTGCTTCGGAAATCAGCAGCAAAATTAAAGATGCACTATTCGGCAGAGCAGCTGAAAAGATTGAAGGACTTCGTCCACAAGTTGCAACATCAATGTTTGATGCAGATTCGCAAGAGGAAGAATAATGTCAAGAACTTTACTCCTAGCAGATGAAATTGCGGTTCCCGGTGCTACTGGCACGGCAACTAGTTTTTCAAGTGCTACTCTTGTTCGCCTTGTAAATAATAATGCTTCTGCTGCTGTAATATCTGTAGTAGAAACGCAGGGTGGAACTGGTGTTGGTTCATTTACAATGCTAGGCAACACGGTTGAGTACTTGGAAAAAAATCCCTCATATTGCGTTTTTGCAGTTGGCGGAACTGTTTCTGGTACAAAAGTAGGATTCACTGGATAATCAAATGAAACTAATCACAGAAGAAGTAACAAGCGTAAAATTTATCACTGAAGGCAAAGGTAATTGCAAGAAGTGTTATATTGAAGGAGTTTTTCTTCAGGGAGACATCAAAAACCGTAATGGTCGTATGTATCCTATGGAAACTCTTTCACGTGAGGTTGCTAGATACGACGAGAACTTCATTCAAAAAGGTCGTGCTTTAGGAGAACTTGGTCACCCTGACGGTCCAACCGTTAATCTTGATCGTGTTTCTCATAAGATTGTTTCTCTAACTTGTGAGGGAAATAATTTTATAGGTAAGGCACAACTTCTTGAGACTCCAATGGGTAAGATCGCAAAATCTCTAATTGATGAAGGAGTTATGCTTGGTGTTTCTTCTCGTGGTGTTGGATCATTAAGAGAAGACCGTAATGGATATAAAGTAGTTGGTGAAGATTTTATGCTTGCAACTGCTGCTGATATCGTTGCCGATCCTTCCGCTCCTGACGCTTTTGTTCAGGGAATTATGGAAGGAAAAGAGTGGGTTTGGGAAGGTGGTATTCTTCGTGAAAGACTTGCTGAACAAACTCAGAAGAGAATCAACACTCTTGTTGATCAAAGAAGACTTGAAGAGCATAAGTTGAACTTGTTCAACGAATTCCTTTCAAATCTTTAATTTATAAATAAATATAGATTAATACAAAAATATCTAATCAAAAATGTCCGTTGGTAGCAATTTACAAGAAATGGAAAACGTAGTAACCAAAGGGGCTAAGCCTGCAGAACCAATGCCTAAGTTGACCACAGGTATTCCTGACGGTCAAACCGTTGGTAATTGGGAAGATCTCGGCGGTCCTACTCCAGAAAATTACAAGTCCGATGATGATTCGGCAAAACTCAAAGAACCTGGTGCAACCTTAGCGCAAGTTAAGAACGTTGTCAACAAAGGTGCAAAAGCTGCTGAGCCAATGAAAAAGATGGCTGAAGAAGAGGCAGAATTTGAGGTTGAAGAGGGTCAAGAAATTGTCTCCGAAGAGGAAATCACCGAAGATGAAGTAGTTTCTGAAGAAGAGACTACTGAAGATGAAGTGGTTGCCGAAGCTACTGACGAGACCGAAGAGTACGACATTGAAGAAGATGTAAATGCACTTCTTGCTGGTGAAGAACTCTCCGAAGAATTCCAAGAAAAAGCACGCACCATCTTTGAGACTGCAATCAAGTCTAAAGTTGCAGAAATCAAAGAAGAAATTCAAGCTCAATATGAAGAGCAACTCATTGAAGAAGTTGCTTCTATTAAAGAAGAGCTTGTAGAGCGTGTTGATTCTTACCTTGAGTACGTTGCTCAAGAGTGGATTGAAGAAAATGCACTCGCAGTTGAGCACGGTCTCAAGACCGAGATGACCGAATCGTTCCTTCAAGGAATGAAGAGTCTTTTTGAAGATCATTATGTAACTGTTCCTGAAGATAGATATGATGTGCTTGAAAGCATGGTAGATAAATTAGATGAAATGGAGTCTAAACTCAACGAGCAAATCGATAGAAACGTTGCTCTAAATAAGAGATTAGCAGAGTCCGTAGCAGATGTAATTTTTGCAGAAGTTTCTGAGGGTCTTGCACTTACTCAGAAAGAAAAACTCGCTTCTCTTGCAGAAAATGTTGAGTTTGATAGTGAAGAGACCTATCGTGAGAAACTAGTTACTTTGAGAAATTCTTATTTCTCAGAGAGTGCAACTAGTGCTCAAAGAGAAGTTGCTGAAGAAGTTGAAACTGTAGAGGAATCTGCAGCAAGTGTTTCTCCTCTAATGGAGTCATATCTTTCACTTCTGGGCAGAGCTTCCAAAAAGTGATTTTTAGATCATAGTTCAAACTAACTTTTTTTAAGAGGTAAAATTCAAATGCAGATGTACAATTCTGAACAACTGCAGGAGAAGTGGGCACCCGTTCTTGATTATGATGGTATGGATCCTATTAAGGATTCCCATCGTAGAGCCGTAACCGCTATCCTGCTTGAGAACCAAGAGAGAGAAATGCGCGAAGAGCGTGCATTCCTCAACGAAGCAGCACCTATCAACTCCACTGGATCCAGCGGCGCAACCGCAGGTTTCTCTGGTAGTGCTTCCTCACCAACCGCTGGTTTTGACCCTGTTCTGATCTCTCTGATCAGACGCTCAATGCCTAACCTGGTCGCTTATGACCTCGCTGGCGTTCAGCCAATGAACGGTCCTACTGGACTGATCTTCGCAATGCGTTCACGCTATCGTTCACAAGGCGGAACTGAAGCCTTCTTCAACGAAGCAGACACCGCATTCTCTGGAACCGACAACACCCCAGCAGCTGATTCTTCTGAAATCGGTGATCCATACGTCTCTGGTTCTAGTGGCGTAACTGTTGGTTTCGGTACAACCGCACAGTCTGGCACCAATCCTGGTCTTCTGAATCCAGAGAGCGATGCTAATCAACTCGCTTATAGAGTTGGTCGTGGTATGAACACTGAGGATGCTGAGGCACTCGGCACCGACAGTAATGAGTTCAACCAGATGGCATTCTCGATCGAGAAGGTCACTGTTACTGCTAAGAGCCGCGCTCTGAAAGCAGAATACAGCCTTGAGCTTGCTCAAGATCTCCGTGCAATTCACGGTTTGAATGCAGAAGCTGAGTTGGCAAACATTCTGTCAACTGAGATCCTTGCAGAAATCAACCGCGAAGTCATCCGCACCATCTATAAGGCTGCTGAGTCTGGCGCACAAGCAAACGTTGCTACCGCTGGTACTTTCGACCTCGACGTTGACTCCAATGGTCGTTGGTCAGTTGAGAAGTTCAAGGGTCTTATCTTCCAAATCGAGCGCGATGCTAACGCAATCGCACAAAGAACTCGTAGAGGAAAGGGCAACATGATTCTCTGCTCTGCAGACGTTGCCTCCGCTCTGACCATGGCAGGTGTTCTTGATTACACCCCTGCTCTGAACGCAAACCTCAACGTTGATGACACTGGCAACACCTTCGCTGGTGTTCTCCAAGGTAAGTATAGAGTCTATATTGACCCATATTCAGCAAACGTTGCTGCTTCGCAGTACTACGTTGTTGGTTATAAGGGTTCTTCACCTTATGACGCAGGTCTCTTCTACTGCCCATATGTTCCCCTCCAGATGGTTCGTGCCGTTGGAGAGAACACCTTCCAGCCTAAGATTGGCTTTAAGACCCGTTACGGTCTTGTTGCTAACCCATTCGCTGAAGGCACCGATGCGGGTCTTGGTCGTATTACCCAAAACTCCAACCGCTACTACAGAAGAGTACGTGTTAACAACCTTATGTGATCCATTTCACAAGGTTCAATCAGAGGGGTCTTTGACCCCTCTTTTTTTGTCTAAATAAAATATACTAATTCTAGGAAAATGCAACCAACACCTAAAGAAGCAAAAATTATCCATGAGCACTATGAGAAAGTTGTTGAGCATCTGATCAACGAAGGTTATACTCATGACAAAGAAGGTGCTGATAAAATCATCAGTGGAATGAGTGATGAGTGGTACAGTCTCATTGTTCGTGACTGATTATGGCAAGTTTTTATGATACACAAATCCAAAATAGGAACTTTTTGTCTCCTATTGGATTTAAGTTGACCTTATCAACTAAAGAAAAGGTTGATTTTTTTTCCAATTCTGCAAACGTCCCAAGTATTACTCTTGGAACAGCAACTCAAGGAACAACATTTAGAATTCTAGATGTTCCTGGAGATGAAGTTACTTATGAAGATTTTACCATTAACTTCTTAGTTGATGAAGACTTAAAAAATTATATGATTATCCATAATTGGATTACTGGTCTTGGCATTCCAGAAAACTTTACTCAATTTAAAAATCTAACAACAAATCAAGATGGTTTGAAAGATGAAAAATTGCAGTTTTGTGATGGAACTCTACACATTTTAAATAGTAATTATCGTGATATTGCTATTGTAAAATTTATTGATCTTTTTCCTGTCTCACTATCTTCTTTGGAATTTAATGCTACAGAGGACGACATTAACTACTTTACAGCAGAGGCAGCTTTCAAGTATACTATCTACAATATAGTTGATACAAGCGGAAATCCTTTATGAACCTGGATGAAATTCAGGAGATGTGGCAGAGAGATTCTGTCATTGATCCTGATAATTTACATGATGAATCTTTAAAAATTCCTCAACTTCATGCTAAGTATTATACACTTTATAATACTATTACTTTACTAAGAGAAAAAGCAAGGGAAACTCACAATAGAGTTAGGTTAGAAAGATATAATTACTACACTGGAAAGGCGGACCCAGAGGTTTATGAGGAAGAACCCTTTCCTTATAAGGTTAGAGATAAAGATGCCATACAGAGGCATATGGATGCCGATGAGAGGTTGAATAAAATAGACCTTAAAATCAGATATTATGACATTATGCTGAAGTTTCTTGAGGAGATTATCAAGACAGTTTCTAATAGAACTTTTCAAATCAAGAATGCAATTGAATGGAACCGTTTCCAAGCAGGGTTTAACTGAGACAATAAATACCCATAGGTGATACTTATGGGTTATGTCTCATTTGGTTATTTCAAAAAAGAACGAAGTATATCTTCAGGTAAAAGCAGAACCTCACGTCTATTACGA
>Ga0129333_10006572_pt1 | contig 10994 bp, 11 predicted proteins | sample CPB6_08_DNA_FD_94474 | JGI IMG/M metagenome (GOLD analysis project Ga0129333, IMG submission 94474) | Freshwater to marine salinity gradient microbial communities from Chesapeake Bay, USA - CPBay_Sum_0.6_0.8_DNA | ecosystem: Environmental > Aquatic > Marine > Coastal | place: USA: Chesapeake...
GGTACCGGACCGTCGACCGACCTTTCCGCCATGGATGGGTCGGTTCTCAACGACCGGGGTCGAGTTGACGAACGAAGAGTCGGCAGCGCTCGGTCTCGTCCGTTTCGCCGAGCACCTCGGCGGCCTCGGCCAATCCGGTCAGGCAGGCGAGGAAACCGCGGTTCGAGGGGTGCTCCCCCCGCACGTAACCACTGCCCCGCCAACCGTTGGCGCGGAGAGCGTCGAGCCCTCGGTGATAACCGACCCGGAAGTAGGCGTAGCGCTCGACCGGATCGACCGTCGCGGCGCCGAGCGCCGCCCACACGTCCGGCGAACGCGGGTCGAGACGAACCACTTCACCGAGGATCCGGCGACGTTCCCCTTCGGGACTCGCCGCCGCGTGCCGCAGGGCCGCTTCGAGGTGCGGCGACGGAGGGGGCAGGATCGTCTCGGGCGGTCCGGACGACGACAGACGAACGGGATTCGAATCGGACATGCGATCAGTCTGCTCGTTCCGAAGCGACGATGCGACATCACCTGGGGCGACCCTCGGTACGCTTCGATCGTGAACCAGATCCTGGCCCTGTCGGCCGACGTCCTGAAGAACGTCACCACCTTCGGCGCGCTGCTGCCGATTCTCGTCGGTCTGTTGATCGTGAAGTTCGCGGTGAACGCGGTGGTCCGCACCATCGTGCTCGTGGTCGCTCTCGCACTCGGCGTACTGATCTTCACCCAACGTTCCACCATCCAGACCTGCGTGGACGATTTCAAGAGGGAAGCCGGCAACGTGGCCAATGCCGAAGCTCCGTCGTTCTCCTGTTCGATTCTGGGTCGCGACTTCCGTCTCGAACTCTGAGTCCCGCACCCGGATCCCGAGAGTCGAACTCTCGACGTTCGGACACTCGACGTCGGGCACCTGAGAGCGAGGGTCTCGATCTCAGGTTTCTCGGAGGGGCTGGATCACCAAATTGGCGAACTCGGTCGGATGCGACGCGTGCGCGTTGTGTCCGGCGCCGGCGATGATGACCGGTGAGGTGCCGAGACTCCCGGCCAGTTCCGATGTGCCGCGCACCTGATGCTGGCTGGCTCGTTCTCCACGGGCCACGAGGACTCGATGCGGGATCTGGGACGCATCGAATGGACGTGCTCGCCGGATGTCGGTCAGTTCACCCACGAGGGCTCGTCCCTCGGCGCGTCGCGCCGACTTGGTTCTCTCGGGGAGCCCCTCCCAGACGGCGTCACCGACGACTCGACGCATGAACGCCTCGGCGGCATCCTCGGGACGATCGGCGCGAGCCACGGCCACGGCGCCGCCGGTGTTCCCCGGCCACCAGTCGTTCCAGCTCTGCGGAGGCTCGTAAACGGCAGCCGCGCGAATCAGATCGGGTCGCCTCGCCGAGCAGGCCAAAGCGACGACCCCACCAAAACTGTGACCCACCACGAGGACGGGATCGTCGGCGAATCGTTCGATCACCGCCACCAGATCGGCCACGTTGTGGGCCACGTCGAAAGGTCCGGGATCATCCGCCGCGCGCGAGTAGCCGCGGCGGTCGTAGGTGACGATTCGCCAGCCGTCTCCCAACCGCCGCGACACCCTGGCCCAGGCCGCGCGCCGGTCCATCGAGCCGTGCACGAGCACCACCACCGGACCCGAGTCACCGTGAAGAGTCGCGCTTCTCGAGACACTGATTGACGGCGACGTGCCCACACCTGCTTATCTAGTGGAGAAATGGAACTTCTGCTGATTCGGCACGCGATTCCCGTGCGTCGGGAACTCGAGACGGGGATCGCCGACCCCGAACTGTCGAGCGACGGGGTGCGCCAAGCCGGTCTGCTCGCCGACTACCTGATCGACGAACGAATCGACGCCATCTACGCCAGCCCGATGCAGCGCGCCCGCCAGACCGCCGAGCCGGTGGCGTTGCGGCAGCGTCTCCGCCTGCAACTGGTCGACGGGGTCGCCGAGTTCGACCGCACGAGCAGTGAGTACGTGCCCATCGAGGAACTGAAGGACTCCGACGACCCGCGCTGGCGGGCGATGTTGCGGGGTGAGTGGCCGCCCCGCGAGGAAACCCTCGATGAATTCGTCGGCCGGGTGGTCGGTGCGGTGGAGGAGATCATCGCCCGACACGAGAGTCAGCGTGTCGCGATCGTGTGCCACGGTGGCGTCATCAACGCTTACCTGGCGCGGATCCTCGGGCTCGGGGACCGCGAGGGCTTCTTCTATCCGAACTACACGTCGATCCACCGGGTCGCGGCTGCTCGAACGGGAGAACGAAGCATCGTCACCGTGAACGAGACACCGCATCTCCGTGGTACGGGTCTTCCGATGGGGCTCTTCCAGCGATAGACAGACCGCATGTCCGCTCCGGATCTCGACGACCTGTTGTCGCATCTCGACGAGTGCGTCACTCCCCATCACACGGTCGAGCGCGTGGCTCGGACCCTGTCCGAGCGGGGGTTAAGCGAACTTCCCGAGCCGGTCGCGACGCCGACTCGTCGGGGTTACCTGCGGCACGATGGTCTGCTCATCGCGTGGAACAGTCCGGAGGGGGTCGATCCGTCGTTTCGGATCCTCGGCGCCCACACCGACTCGCCCTGCCTCAAGGTGAAGCCGAAGCCCGACTCGTCGGCCTTCGGTTGGCGGCAGGTCGGAGTCGAGGTGTACGGCGGAATTCTCAACAACTCGTGGCTCGATCGCGATCTTGGTGTCGCCGGCCGGGTGATTCTCGACGACGGCTCGGCACGGTTGGTCCGTTCGCGGCATCCCCTCCTGCGTATCCCGCAACTCGCGGTGCATCTCGACCGCGAGGTCAACGACCGCGGACTGGTTCTCGACCGTCAGGTTCACTTGTTTCCGGTGACGGGCACCGGTGAGGGTCGCGGAGTCACGGGGTGGCTGTCCGACGAACTCGGCGTGTCCGCCGAACGGATCGCGGCGTGGGATCTTTCGCTGTTCGACACCACACCGGCGGCTGTGGTGGGCATGGACTCCGACTTGCTCGCCTCCGGGCGAATCGACAACCAGGTTTCGTGTTGGGCGTCGGTGGGAGCGCTGCTCGACGCCGACCCGAAGGCCACGGCCGTCGTGGCTCTCTTCGATCACGAGGAGGTCGGGTCCGAGAGCGTCACCGGAGCATCGGGTCCGTGGCTCGAGAGAGTGCTCCGGATGTTGGGCACCAACATCGGGACACCGACCGATCCCACCTCGTTCGATCGCCTGCTCTCGCGTTCCGAGTGTCTCTCGGCCGACTGCGCCCACGCCGTGCACCCCAACTACCCGGATCGCCACGAACCAGCGCACCGTCCGTTGCCGAACGTGGGACCGGTGTTGAAGATCAACGCCAACCAGCGTTACGCCACGAGTGACGTGACCGGGGCCCGCTTCGTTGCCGCTTGTCGCGCCGCCGGGATCGGCCAGCAAGTGTTCGTGAGCAAGAACAGCATGCCGTGCGGGTCGACGATCGGTCCTCTCGCCTCGACCCGACTCGGTATTCCGACCGCCGACGTCGGAGCTCCTCAATTGTCGATGCACTCGGCCCGCGAGATGTGCGGAGCCTCCGATCCCCGATTGCTTCGCGAGGCTCTCACGGCCTTTCTCGAACTCCCGAGTCGTTGACCGCGGAGAAACAGGATCGGCGCCGGATCAACGGCGACCGACGCGCCGCTCGGCCTCGTCGAAGAGCCGTTGCAACTCGGCGTGCAGGCGTGCCGAGGTCTCACGCACCTCGGCACGTGGCACCCGGCCGGACGCCGACCGCTGGATGTCGATGGGCCGACCGATGATCACGTGCACCTTGCGGGGCCAGACGAACTTCGCTCCCCGACCCATCACCGCACCGCTCCCGCCGATGCCGACCGGCACGATGGGAACCCCGGCCTTGCACGCCACGTAAGCCGCCCCGTCGTAGAGCGGTTGAACGATGGGACCGACCTTGCGCTCTCCCTCGGGGAACAGAACCAAGGGTTCGCCCGACTCCAGAACGGCGATGCAGCGAACGATGGCCTCGCGATCGGCGGCACCGCGGGTCACCGGGAATCCTCCGAGGGCCGAGAGGATCCAACGGAACGGCTGCTTCTTCCAGAGAGAGTCCTTCCCCATGAAGCGCATGCGCCGACGGGTGCAACCCGATGCGATCGGCGTGTCGATGAACGACCGATGCACCGGAGCGAGAACGAACGGACCGGTGGTCGGCACGTTCTCGCGACCTTCCACCGTCATCCGGTTGTACGTGCGGCAGAACCCCACGACCAGTCCACGTACCACCTGGTAGAAGGCGCGACTGCCGAGACCGTTTCCGGCCAGATGGGTCTCGGTTCCGATCATCGTCCGTCACCGGCGGTGCGGACCGCCACGTGTTCGACCAGTTCGTCGACCACCTCGTCGACGGTGCGATCGGTGGTGTCGACGATCACCGAGTCGGCCGACGAGCGCAAGGGACTGTCGGAGCGGGACGAATCCTTGCGATCCCGTTCGGCGATCTCGACTTCTATGACGTCGGCGTCGCCGCCCGACTCCAGCACTCTCCGTTCGGCGCGAGTTCTCGGCGAAGCGGTGAGGTACACCTTCAGGGTCGCATCGGGGAACACCACGGTTCCGATGTCGCGACCCTCGATCACCCCTCCGCCCCGAAGTTCGCCCCACGCGCGTTGGCGCCGACGCATCTCGCTCCGGACGTCGGAGTTGGCGGCGACCGTGCTCACGTCGGCGGTGACCTCGCGCGACCTGATGGCGGCGGTGACATCGTGACCGTCGACGGTGACCCGATCGAGTCCGACCTCGATCGTCAGTCGGGCGGCGAGTTCGGCGACCGCGGTGACGTCGGTCGGATCGACCCCACGGTCACGCACGGCCCAGGTGACCGCGCGGTACATGGCACCGGTGTCCAGATACTGAATCCCGAGACGACGCGACAGAGCCCTCGCCACGGTGGACTTGCCGGCTCCCGCGGGACCGTCGATGGCGACGACGAGCACGGTTCACCAACTCGTGCCGACCGGACGTCCCTCGTCGTATCCGGCCGAACTCTGGACACCGACGACGGCTCGGTCGCGGAACTCGGCGGTCGACGCCGCCCCGGCGTACGTGAAGGAACTCCGAACTCCGGCAACGATCTGGTCGATGATGTCCTCGACACCGGGACGCTCCGGGTCGAGGTACATCCGTGACGTCGAGATGCCCTCCTCGAAGAGTTCCTTGCGGGCACGGTCGAAATGACCCTCGCGACGAGTTCGGTTGCGCACCGCCCGGTTGGATGCCATGCCGAAGTTCTCCTTGTACAACCGACCCTCGGGGTCGCGCAGAGTGTCGGCGGCGGACTCGTAGGTTCCGGCGAGCCACGATCCGAACATGACGTTGCCCGCGCCGGCCGCGAGGGCCAGCGCCACGTCGCGCGGATGACGCACGCCGCCGTCGGCCCAGGTCGCCGCTCCGCGCGCACGAGCCTCGTCCGAGCACTCGAGAACCGCGGAGAACTGCGGGCGACCGACCCCGGTCATCATCCGAGTGGTGCACATGGCTCCCGGACCAACTCCGACCTTCACGATGTTCGCTCCCGCATCGAGCAGATCACGGGTGCCGCCGGCGGTCACCACGTTTCCGGCCACGATGCGCGCTTTCGGCGCGTTCGCACGAACCGCCTCGACGGCGCGAAGCATTCGATCCTGGTGACCATGAGCGGTGTCCACGACGAGCACGTCGACACCCAAAGCGGCGAGCCGCTTGGCCTTGGCACCCGGATCTCCGTTCACTCCGATGGCCACCGCCGTGAGGAACCTCCCGGCGGCGTCGAGCGCCGGTCGGTAGATCGTCGAACGGAGAGCGCCCTTGCGGGTGATGCAACCCACCAGTCGACCGTCGCCGTCGACCACCGGTGCGGTGGTGATGCGGTGACCCGACAACACGTCGAACATCTTCTCCATTTCGGTGCCCGCTTCGATGGTGAGCAGATCGGAGGACATCACGTTGTGCAGTTGGGTGAATCGGTCGTACCCGATCGCATCGGTTTCGGTGAAGATGCCGAGTGGTCGGTTCTCGGCGTCGACCACGACCACCGCACCGTGCGCCCGCTTGTGGATGAGTCCGAGAGCTTCCCCCACGGTGTCGGCCGGCGAGAGGGTGATCGGTGTGTCGTAGATCGGATGGCGCGACTTCACGTAGCCGACCACCGACTCGATGACCTCGAGCGGAATGTCCTGCGGCAGAACGGTGAGCCCACCCCGTCGGGCAACCGTCTCGGCCATGCGTCGTCCGGCCACCGCCGTCATGTTGGCCACGACGATGGGAATGGTGGTGCCGACTCCGTCGGTGGTGGAGAGGTCGACGTCGAAGCGAGAGCCGACGCCCGACAGGCTCGGAACCATGAACACGTCGTTGTAGGTGAGGTCGTACGGAGGGCGCTGGTCGTTGATGAATTTCATGCGCGATCGTCGTCCCTTCATCCCGTCATGGGAGCCGTCACAGGCTAGGGGCTAACTTGCAGTTCGTGGTGAACCCCGACGCGCCCCCCGTCCTGTTGGTGCACGGCTGGGGTGGTTCCTACGAGTCCACCTGGCGGAACTCGGGTTTGGTCGATCTCTTGGCCGACGCCGGCCGCCGCACCATCGGTGTCGACCTCCTCGGACACGGATCGGCCCCGAAGCCGCACGATCCGGACGCCTACTCCGAACTCACCGGACGACTCTTCGAGGCCATCGCCGACGAGGAGACGGTGGACGCCATCGGGTTCTCGCTCGGGGCGCTCACGGTCCTCGAGGCCGCGGTCGCCCGCCCGGAGAGATTTTCCCGTCTGGTGCTGGCCGGAGTGGGTCGCAACGCCGTCGAGGAGCAGGACGCGGAGTCCCGTGCGAAGCTTCTGGCGGCGCTCGACGGCTCGGATCCCGACCCCGACAATCTGGCGCGTCTCTTCGTGCAGTACGCCGAGCAGCCCGGGAACGACCGGGAGGCCCTGACCTGCGTGATGCGACGAGGTCGACGACCCTTCGGACCCACCGAGTTGGCGACGATCACCGCTCGGTGTCTCGTCGTCATCGGAGACCGGGACTTCGCGGGACCCGGTGATCCGCTCGTCGAACTGTTGCCGGACGCCCGGCTCGTCACGTTGCGCAACGTCGATCACTTCGCCACCACCGAGAACTTCGGGTTCTTCGACGCCACCCTCGAGTTCCTGGACGCGCTTCCCGGGTGAATCCGAGTCGTACGGGCACCGACGTCGATCGCGCGACGACGGAACTGCGTCGAGGTGGCGTGGTCGGCGTTCCCACCGAGACCGTGTACGGACTGGCCGCCTCGCTCGAATCCGCGGCCGGCATTGCCCGGGTCTTCTCCACCAAGGGACGCCCGACCGATCATCCCCTGATCGTCCACGTGCCCGACGTCGAGGCGGCACGGCGCTTGTCGTCGCGCTGGTCCGAGTCGGCCGAGGCCGTCACTCGGGCGTTCTGGCCGGGACCCCTCACCGTCGTGGTGCCGGCTTCCCCCGCGGTGCCGGCATCGGTGACGGGAGGACTGCCCACTGTTGCGCTCCGGGTTCCATCCCATCCGCTCTTCCGGAGACTTCTCGATGCCCTCGGGGCTCCCATCGTTGCCCCGTCGGCCAATCGATTCGGTGAGGTGAGCCCCACCTCGGCCTCCCATGTGCTCGACGATCTCGGCGACGACGTCGACTACGTCCTCGACGGTGGAACGTGTTCGATCGGTCTCGAATCCACGATCGTCGACTGCTCGGTCGATCCACCCCAAGTGTTGCGACCCGGTGCCGTGACCGCGGAGATGCTCGCCGACGTGCTCGACACCGCATCGGCCAGTGGACCCTCGCGCGCTCCGGGCATGTTGGAAAAGCACTACGCGCCGAGATGCCGTCTCGTTCTCGTGGAGGCCGGCGACCCGGTCCGCCCCGACCTGCCCACGCTGGATGCGAGCGTCGACCCCGAGGGATTCGCCCGTCGACTCTACGAGGAGTTGCGTCGCCTCGACGACGACGGCGTGACCACGGCACAGGTGGTCCTACCTCCCGATGTCGGCATCGGTCGCGCGATTCGTGATCGCCTCGGCAAGGCCGCGGCCGGACGCTGAGTTCGACTCGGGCATCGCCTTTTCAGTCGGGCAGGCCGAGTTCGTTCACGGTGTCGCACCAGAGTCCGACGAGCAACTCCGGATCGACGTCGGCAATGATCGACACGGTCGTCGAACCGGCGTCGGGCACCAACTCGAGCCGACACCACACCTCCGTTCGCTCGAACGCGACGAGACCGGGCGTCGACTCGTCGACGCTGATCAAGGTTTCGATCACGTAGGGAGGGTCGTCGTCGCACACCCTTCCGAGCACACCGGCGGCCAGAAGCAGGGCCTCGTGCGCCACGACCGGCAGAGCCTCCACCACGAACGACGGGCGATCGACGCGCAGTCCCGCGTGTCGACCGGGCTCGGTGGCTCCGGTCGCCCCGGTGGTTTTGGTTGCCCCGGTGGCATTGGTGACGGAGTCACCGTCCCGTCGCGAACCCACGAAGCGACTCGGATCGAGACGCCACTGCAACAACAGGTCGATGGCTCGGTTCACCACCGACATCTCCTCGTGGGTTCCCCCACGATCGGGATGCGCGTGACCGGCGATCTCCCGCCGCCGGGCCGCGATCGCCTCGGGAGTGGCCGTCTCGTCGAGACCCAACAATTCGAGCGCTCGCTTCACGTCATCGATCGTGGGCACGTCCGTCCTCAGCCGGGTCCACCGGCGTGTCGTGAATTCTCCGGCTCGACGGCCCAGAGTGCAGGGGTGTTCCAGCCACCATCGAAGACGACCTCCGACAGGGGACGTCGACGAACGGGGCCATGCGAGCCGACCGGCCGACCGAGTGTGATGCACGCCGACAGGGCCACTTCTCCGGGAATCTCCAACAACTCCCTCAGTTCGGTCTCCACCCCGAGATGCCACATGGTGAGCGCCCCGCCGTAACCGAGTGCTCGCGCCGCCAGGAGCAGGTTCTGGCAGGCCGGGTACACCGACGCGCCCTCGTACGGTGTCGCATCGCGGTATCGAACGAGACAGACCAGAATCACGACGGGGATCGACTCGAAGTTCTCGACGTAGTGGCGCATCGTGGCGGCCTGGCGAGCCTTCGGCGAGTCGCCGTCGAGGGCACTGCCCCGGTCGTAGCCGTCGGACTTCGTCTTGGTTGCCCAGCCATCTCTGAAGGCCTCGCCGAGCAAGCGCTTGGCGACGTGGGCTCGATCTCCATGACGCAGCACGAGAAACCGGAAAGGTTGCCGATTCGAGCCGCTGGGAGCCCGGGACGCCGCGAAGAGAATCTTCGCCAGATCGTTATCGGACACCGGTTCGTCGGTGTACCGACGAATGGTGCGCGTGGTGGCGATCCCCTCGAGCAGACCAATCCCGGGGTCGCTCGATTCCGTCCCCATTCAGCGACCCTCGAAGTTGGCCGGACGCTTCTCCATGAACGAGGCCACCCCTTCCCGGAAGTCATTGGTGCGAAAGAGCGGGAGCAATTGCAAGAAGACGTGATGGATGTTCTGCTCGAAGGTCTCGGTTTCCGCGGCTCGCATCATGCGCTTGATCGCCCGCACCGCGAGAGGTGCGTTGGCGGCGATCTCGGCCGCCAACGCCGAGACGTCGGACGAGAAGGTGTCGGGAGGCGACACGCGATTCACGAGACCGAGTTCGAGCGACTCGGCGGCGGTGAGGGTGCGACCGGTGAAGCAGATCTCGGCGGCCTTGGCGTATCCGACGATGCGCGGGAGCAGCCACGTTCCGCCGCTCTCGGGAAGAATTCCCCGCTTGGCGAAACCGGGGTTGAGCTTGGCCGTCGAACTGGCCACCCTGATGTCGCAGCCGAAGGCGAGGTCGAGGCCGTACCCGGCGGCACCGCCGTTGATGGCCGCGATGGTGGGAGTGTCGAGATTGTGCAGGACCACGGGTGGGGCCGTCCGTAGATCGAACTCGGCACCGAGGTCGCCACCGGAATCCAGGACCCCGAGGGCTTTTTTCTGACCCATCTGGGCCGCCAGGTCGAGACCGGCGCAGAATGCCCGGCCGGCACCGGTGAGAACGATGCACCGCACCCGGCGGTCGCGGTCGGCCCGCAACAACTGTTCCGACAGCTCGTTCAGCATCGGACCCGAAATGGTGTTCATGCGGTCCGGGGCATTCAAGGTGATCGTGGCCACATGATCGGCCACCTCGTAGAGCACCTCCGATGTGGACGAACCCTCGGAGGAGTCCGGGGTTGTGGCTGCTGGTGAGGCATTGTCGCTGGACATGGCCCCACCGTACCCGTCCCGGGAACGCTCCGGACCAGACCGGACCCGTGGGGAAACCGGGCTTTCGGGTGCAGTGTCGGCGAGTTCCGGAGTGGAGGCCGTGGGGGAAATTCGCGCACCGCACGGGTAATCTGACCGCTCCAACCAATGGGACACCCGTCCCTGATCTCCATAGGGGGAGAAACACATGAAGAAGACCACAGGACGTCGCTTCGGCGCGATCCTCGTCGGTCTCGCACTCGTGGGCGCTGCTGCCTGCGGTGGAGACGACGAGGCTGCCGAGACGACCGAGGCTCCGGCGGCGACCGAGGCTCCGGCGGCGACCGAGGCTCCCGTCGAGACCGAGGCTCCGGTCGAGACCGAGGCTCCGGCTGCGGGCGGCGAACTCCAGGGCCTGAAGGGCACCACTCCTCTCGTCGATCTCTCCGACGAGTGGAAGCAGGCCATCAGTGACTTCTGGGTCGCCGAAGGCAACGAGGCTCTGGATGACTGGAGCTACGCCGCGGAGTCGTTCGACGCCGTGATGCTCATCGCTCTGGCCGCCACTCAGGCCGGTACCGACGGTTCGGCTCTCGCCAACGAGATCGTCGCCGTGTCGAAGGACGGAGAGCAGTGCTCCGACTGGACGACCTGCGTCGAGCTCATCGAGGCCGGCACCGACATCGACTTCGAGGGCGTGTCGGGCCCGAACACTCTGAACGGCAACGGCGAGCCCCTCGAGGCTTCGTACGGCGTTCTGAAC
>Ga0129333_10006573_pt1 | contig 10994 bp, 15 predicted proteins | sample CPB6_08_DNA_FD_94474 | JGI IMG/M metagenome (GOLD analysis project Ga0129333, IMG submission 94474) | Freshwater to marine salinity gradient microbial communities from Chesapeake Bay, USA - CPBay_Sum_0.6_0.8_DNA | ecosystem: Environmental > Aquatic > Marine > Coastal | place: USA: Chesapeake...
GGCTGCGATACGATCACTTGAACTGAGTGAAGATGGCCAGTCCCTAATGAGTCAGTACGTTTGGGTGATGAATCACAATGAGTTTTTTGATCTGGAAAACCAGGTCAAGCTCAAAGAAGCTCAGATGATCAAAGCGTTTGATTCTCAGTATGGGTTTTTCAAAAAAGCCTCCAACTGGGTCAAGCTGCCTCAAGGCGACAAGCCCCGTAAGGTAGGCATCATTGACCTACTAGCCGCTTACAATCGTCAAGCATTTGATTATGGCTATGCCCCTGGCCAGCCGCCGCTTATCCCTGTCAAGGGCAAAGAACGATTTCCCAGGGTCAACCTATGGAAACCTGCCCCGGTGGGTCTAGTCGGTGCAACGGCTGAAGATGCCGCACCATGGCTTGAGCGGGTCTACAACATGATCCCTGGCAAGGCTGGGGATTACTTCATTCAGTGGTTGGCTCATACCGTTCAGCAGCCCAACATCAAATGTGACTTTGCCCCATTGCTCTACACCGACAAAAGGAGGTCGGGCCGAGAGCAATTACTGGAGCCGATCATCGCAATGTTCAATGAAGTGAATCAGGGAGCAGAGATACCCTGTGTAAGCTTTGACCCTCGGTACACTGATGCCCTGATCGGTAAACGGTTTGTGATTCTAAATGAGGTGAAGCGTCCAGGCAATCGGGAATTTTCTAACCCTGACCACTGGCTCAAGACCTTGATTGGTCATACGGCTGACCCGAACAAAATCTATACCCGCAAGGGGTTAAGTTCAATCGTCATGCCTGATTTCACAAACTACATTCTGGTCACGAATGAACAGGATGCGGTAACTATCATGGAAGACGAGGGGCGTTACTGGCCGATTGAGACTACATGGAAAGGCCCAGAGGAAGACTATGCCGCCCTAGGGCGCTTCTACGCTGAAGGAGGTTTTGCTAAGGTGTGGGGTTACCTACACACCGTTGACCTAACCGGGTTCTCTCCCTGGCGACCTGACCTCTCGCTCAGTAACTTTGAACAGTTTTGTGGAGCGACCCAAGACGATGCTCGAACACAGGTGCTCGACCTGCTGGATTCTCTACATGACCCCTTCATTACCCACCATGAAATCAAGGAGGCATTGCACCAACTGGAAGAAGCCCAGAACGCGAGACACCTTCGCAAGCTGCTGGCTAACAGCTCGTGGCGCATGAGCGAGTCCACCAAGGACAGGGTAACCATCTACCAAGGTAGGACACAAATTAAGTCCCACCTGGTCTACAAGAAAGAAGTGTCCTTAACCCAGGCCAGAGAACTCTATAAAGCCTCAAATGAATGACCAGTCTCAACAATTAACCACCATTCAGCCCCGGTAATCACCGGGGTTTTTTATTGAAACCCTTGCCCTATATACGTTCTAGCTGTACTACACAACGTAACCCTCTTGTGTACTACAAGCCTAGGACACTTTTAGAGTCTCGCTTATCTAAGTGTCCCAGCCCCAAACCCTTATAACCTCGTTCATTTAGGACACTTTCAAGGTCTTAGGACACATTCATTTATCAAAGTGTCCTAGCTGAAACCCTTGCCCTATATGGTGTCTCATGTGAGACAGGACACTTTCACCCTATCTCTTTATCTAATTTAATTAAAGGGGTAATAGAGAGGTTATATATAGGAAAAGTAATAGGTATTTGTACACAAGTACAAATGTCTTTTACCGGATATGGAGGTAGGGAAGGGTGGATTTGTCCCGAAAGTGTCCTAACTGGCTATGATGTATATCTATCAATGCTTTCGGGCTAGGACACTTTTATTTAGGCCAGATAGCCCGGATCAAAGTGTCCTAGTATCCCAGACTTCTTTATGTAGTACAGCTATTGCGCGGCTAATCTCAGGTGAGACTGTGGTAGTATTGATCAAAGAACTATGGGGTGATCGTTATGACGTTGGCTTTGTCCTTTGGTAAATTTGGCGGTTTCTATTTTTATTCAGGGTGGACTAAGCGCCTGTGCTTAGGCTGGGTGTCCTTGACCTTTATCCCTGAAGACCTGGATCTTTTTCTGGAAGATAAGAGATGAAACGATCCCGTACTTATTGGATTCAACTCTGCTACCCAGATGAGCGGCCCGATGAATGGCTTGCTTCGGTCAGTGGGTATAACGACACCTGCATTACCGCTGGCGGGTTGCTAGAGAAGCGTGTGGCTGAGTTTGCCCTAATACTGCGCCCCTGGGTTAAGCGAGGTTCCTGCGCGGCACAGAAGGATATTCTGGCTGAGTTGGAGAGAGAGGCCCGACCGGGGGCACAGGTGATTCAGATCACGTTGTAATTAATGGAGTGACCAAATGAATATTGTTTCAATGCGTACGGAGCTATATGTAATTGACCGCTGGTTAGATATTGAATCTGAAGAAGCGATCATCTACTTAGCGCCTGCTAGAGAAGCGGCTGAGAAAGACCTGCCTGGGGCTAAAGAATACCTGGCCAATCTTTTATCTGTTTTAAGTAGACCCAAGGTGATTGTTGAATTAGAAGAAGGTGAAAGTTTCAACTTGTTTATTAAAGAGTGACGTTATGAACAACTCCTTCTGGGAGCCGGAGGCCGATGAATGGTTATGTCAATATGACGGCCCTAAGACAGTGGATGCCTTGGTCAAAGCCTTTAAGCAAGAGTCCGCTAAACAAGGGTGGAAGTCTAGGACACCTAGAGCGATTCGACTGAGGCGTAACTACGTAGGCGAATCTTGGAAACAGCAAGGCCGTTCCGTTCTCTGCATAGAGACTGGCGTGGTCTATGACAACGCCGAAGAAGCCGCCCGACCCCTCCATGTCTGCCCTGCCACAATCCAGGTGGCGATCTACCGTGGAAACAAATGTCAGAGCTTTCATTGGAAATACGTTGAACCTGAAACGCCTTCGGCGGATCAGCCGTCCGACAACTGAACAACATTAGGAGTGACCCTATGATTCATCTACTCGCCCACCGTCTAGGTTTGCTTTGCATCCTGGATGCTCAGACGGGCATCCTGGCCCACCTAGCCCTGATGCACTATTCTCCTTGTGCTGTTCAAGGCCCAGGGTATCGTCATTGGTCTGCTGCGCGGGATGCTTCTCTCTCTGCTCTGGAAACCGCTTTGGAGGTTTATCAATAATGGCTAATCACATTGTCAATGATCGAGGTGAAACTGTTTTGGCAGTGGGTGCCCCTGGCTCAGATGCAAGGTTTGAAGTTCAGTACCCAAGTTTGATTGAGAAAGCAAAAGCGATTCTCACGAAGTATGACCACAACAATCTAGTCTTCAAACAGGGTAAACCTGTTGGGGTTATGGTGGATACTTCCGAAGGATGGTGCGCCGAAGAACTAACCAGTGATAAATGGATCTTGCCTAAAGAGTTCCCTGGCTCGGACGGCATCTATGACCTTGCTGAGGCTTTGAAAAAGAAAGGGTATCAGGTTTGGACTGGTCGCCAACGTTATGCCGATGGGCCTATTAGTTTAGCTAGGTGGCTCCATGAAACAACTTGACATTTTTTCTTCGGCACCTAAGACAGAACGGGAATGGATGAATGAAATCTACGAACAGCGAAAGCAAAGCTTAGACCGTTCGTTAAGGGTTTCTCAAACGATTAGAGATCTTCAAAATAAATGGGGAGGTTTTTGGAAAGCTAAATTTATTGATGGGCACTCCTGTTTTGCCCCTGGGTTTTGGGTATATCTTCTTGGGGGTATACCTTTGATAATTGCTAGGGTGGAAGCCCAACCAGGGTGTGCTGACCGAGCTAGGCTGACCTGCATCCGGGCTATTGAATCAATTGAGAGCATCCTATTACTGCATGACTTGACCGATGATTTTGTGACAAAGCATAAACCCCAGGTGCTTAGCCCAGCCGTTCTTTATTCAGATCGTCATGCCGCTACACTCGCGGCACAAGGGCTTAGAAAAAGTAAAGCCAAGTCTAAGCCTTGGACAGAGCATGAGCTTCGGGCTTTTGTTCAACAATACCTAACCAATGAATTTGATGGCGTTGCCCATCAAGCGATCTCTAGTGCTAGAAGCTACAAAGACAACAGCATGGAACGTAAAACCATCAACGAATTGCATGAGTCTGTGCAGATGCGATTAATGGTCAGTGGCCGAGCTTTTGATCCTGATGATTTGTTAGGAGTCTTTTTTGAGGTCATCGATCAAATAGCAACGCTACCCGAAATGTCAATTCAATTTGCATTCAAGTAAATAATTAGGAGTGACCCACCATGTCCATTCGTACTGCTGACAAAACAATTTTCACCCTTCGGGATTCAGGGGATCATTCCGTGGGCCTTGCCCCGGCAACCTTGACCCTATCCTATGATTGGCAGATTGACCCCGACGACTTCAATGAGATTCTGCATTTGCTCCATGGTCTGAATGACCAGGGCTGGCACGGCCCTATCTTTGCCTATGTTGAATACTCCATTACTTGCGCGGCTGTAGAAGTCAAAGAACTTAAGCTTCAAATCAACGACTACGGCCCAGAAGGTGAACCCGGATTGGAGGTTAGTTTTTTCTGATGAGTCCCTACATTGTTTTTAATAACTTCGGTGCCGGGGCAGAATCTTGCGTCGGCACTTTACTTTGGATTCGCAAACCAGAAACCAGACCCCGTGATCCTTACACAGGTAAGCCAGTTACCCTTGATCAGATCGTGACGCTCACCGCCCTGACCGGGCTGGAGTATGAATCGACCAAGGCCCAGGTTGAGAAGTACATCTTCCCTGAGATGTGTGAACACAACATGAGAATGATCCAGGTGGGCCGGGGTGGGCAAAGCTTTGACGATGGCGTTGTCATTGTCGAAGATACCCGCCAACCGTCAACCCTATGGTTTACGCCAGACGATGCCGAAGAACAGGGGCTATGGACGCTAGGCGATGAGTTCGATGCGTCGGGGGCAATGCCTAAATTAGGTCGGCCCCATAGCTGCGCCATGAAGTACAAGGGTCATGTGCTGGATGCGGTGATCCTGCTTTATGAATATCTGGCCAGGGTCTACGGCCCTAGGGACGTACCCCAAATGGAAACAGAAATGTTTGCCCTGGTGCAGGAGGAATTTAGACACCTAAAGAAACGGGTGGCTCAATCAAATCAACTATATAGAGCAGGGTTGTTCTGATGACCAACATTCAATTTCCAACTGTCAACACCGACGAATTAGCGCTTGACCTGACGATCAATGCCAAGGGCAAAATCACCAAAGCTACACCTAAGCCTCTGACCGCTGGCCCTGTGCTTTGGTACAACGCTGACGAGGAAGGGCGGGCCAAGAACTCAAATGAGTATGGCAGTCGGGATAACCTTCTAGGCGAGGAAATGACCGGGCATCGCTTTGTCAAGTCGGCTTGTGCAGAGTGTCCGTTCCCAAGCATGGATTATTTGATCGACCGGGCACAACGGGAGTGGGAAGAATTTGCCCGTACTGTGGTGCGCGAGATGCAGGTATTCCGGTTTAACCCCCGGATGCACCTCTACGGGTTTGGTACGGCCTACTGGGTGGCCAAGGAACATTCACCCAAAGCGTTGGCCAGGGCACAGAAGATGTGGGCCGAGCGTGGCCCCTGGCGCATTATGAGGATGCGGCGGGTGGTCACCCAATGCCCTAACCCAAGTAAAGCCAATCCGATCAAGTGGAGGGTAGATAGTTCCCGGTGTCTTAACACTTTGGGATTGGCTTCTACTTATGACGCGGCAGTTGATCGTTTGCGCGAGTATGGCGATCTGACATGGATTGAAAAGACTGACCTTGCCTGCGTCAAATACAGGGTATCCCCAGACTGGGTAAAGCAACTCAGCCCCCAGGTGCAGCGTGACCGCACTTTGGCAGGAGAAGATTTGAGAGGGGAAGCGTACATCGGCAACCGAGTAGGTAAGAAGAACTGGTTTCGATTTATCTGCAACCCGTTCCCTGTGGTCGAAGTCAAGGCACGCAATATCTTGGTGACTCCCCGGTGTGAGGAATGGATCACTATTACTCCACACTGCGTTACCGATAAGGTTGCCAATGCCGATAAGTTTGAAAGTATCTGGGAGGAAATGTTAGGAGAAAAAGCACAGTTCTGTTTGTTCTAACGTTTCCATACCCAAATCAATAGGGCGGCATTGGCGCTGATTAGGGTTAAGAGGATCATCTGGGTCAGGGTTCCCTTAGCGGAATACCAGGCCCAGACTTGATCCATATCCACTGAGTACCAGGGGCCATCATGCGCTTTCTGTTTACTATCAGTGATCGCTAACTCTAAGTCGGCATTCTTGGCCATGGATTCGAGCAGGGGTCTTTGTCCGGCAGGGGGCGGCAACGTGGGCCATAGCTCACCCGTCCAGACTGAGGAAGGCCAGCCTGTTGTGTACTTATCCAGTTCGTAGTCTAGGGCAATAATTTTGCCTTCATAGGGCACATCAAAAGAATGATGAATGTCCCGGTTAATGATCGCAATGCAAGTTCGTTCATCCCCTTTTTGAAATAAAGGTTCATTGTTGTCGTTCGACTTGATCAGAACGTTGTTTAGGTAAACGTCCAGGTTAGCGCCTGACCTTTCTCGAACCCCTGCTTTGTTGACGAACATTCCTCCGGGGACGACATACCAAGCAGACTCCTCAACCCAAGACCAATGCTCTGCATCCATCCACTGAAATGTCAGGGTTATCCTGGGAAAATAATTCATCAGTGGATACCCTGAGTTATCCGTGACCTCTCGCCATTCTTTAGTGAACCGATCTTTAGTCCAGCCAATCTTGAGCCAGCAACTTGTGTGGCGTCCCATCTCAAAGGTGGTGCGCGGCTCAATACCACCCGCAACAGGATTGAAGACTAGGTTTCTACCTGCTAGGGATTCGTCACGCAGGATCAGCCCACCTCTTTCGTTATGCAAGAATCCCCCAGTCTGGATGTCCCAATGAACAGCCCCAAACTCAGGACTGATCACCAGGCTAAAGGGCGTAGGCAGAGACATGATTTTTTGCGCGTATAACAGCACAATCTTACCATATAGTCAAGTCTTGTTCTTTGATCAAGATTAGGCTACACTGTAATTTGATGAAGCGTTGGAGTGACCAATGGCAAAAGTAATGCAAACCATTTATGAGGCTTACCTGCAAGCCATTCAAGACGGGGCAATGGCTGAGGCCAAAGTCCTAGAGCAAGAATTAGAAACCATGGCTCAAGCCCAGGGTAAACCGAATCCTATTTTGAGTTGGAAGGTGGGATGAATACTACGATTCCACTAAAGCTCCGAAAGGGGCCAACTCCTCTTTATGAAAAACTGACCAATCTGGTAGGGTCATATTTGTTGTGCTTACCGAATATCGAAGTGACTCCTAGACAAGTCCATGAAGATTTGAATTGTGATTATGAAAAAGAGTTCTACACGCTCAACCAAGTCAGAAAAGCATTGGAATGGCAGGAGGCCAATAACCCGGATTTTGTTAAGAAGAAGATGGGTGGCTATAACGCAAAATGTAGGATTTATTGGTACGAGCCATGCAGCTTAGGGACTATCAATCTGGCTCGACCGGAGTAGCTGGAATCTATGAAGCGTTTGCTCGACACAAACGGGTGCTGTATGTCTGCCCTACGGGGGGCGGCAAGTCGGTCGTCATTGCCGAAATAGTCAGACGGGCCATTGCCAAGGGCAGTATTGTTCATCTCCTGGTTCACCGAGACAAGCTGCTGGGGCAACTGCATGATCGCATTGCTCCACTGCTGCCCGATGATGTGGAGATGGGATGGGTTAAGTCAGGCAAAAAGCTAAACATTGATGCCCAGGTTCAGCTAGTTTCTATCCAGTCCTGGCCCCGACGCAAGGAATATCTACCCGCACCCCAGTTAATCATTACCGATGAGGCTCACCGAGGGAAAGCCAATACGTACATGGCCCACCAGCAGTATTACCCTGGTGCTGATTCCCTGGGAGTGACCGCTACTCCCTGCACCATGGCGGGGGCTGGCCTAAACATTGCCTACGATACCCTGGTGCAGGGGCCACAGATGCTATGGCTCACCGAACAAAAATACCTGGCACCATTTGAATATTTGAGGTTTGACCCGATCATTTCGGACTGTGGAGCCGTGGGGGCCAACGGCGAATTTAAGCTGGCAAAGATTGGTAAGAAAATCAAACCTGAAGATTACGCCCCTGCGGCCATTGCCGCCTATGACCAGTACATCCCAGGCAAACAGACCTTGGTGTTTTGCATTGATGTGGAACACGCCCACGGGGTTGTGGATGCCTACAACGAGGCAGGGATACCCTCAGGTGCTTTTACCTCAACCGACACTCAAGAACATAACCAGGCTGTTTTAGATCGGTTCCTGCGCGGTGAACTGCTTTGCTTGATGAGCATTGAAATTTTTAATGAAGGGGTGGACATTCCTGCGTTGGATGCCATTCAGATGTTGAGGCCCACGGACTCGTTAAGAATTTACCTTCAACAGATTGGGCGGGCGGTTCGCTATGTCGAGGGCAAGCTGGCTTACATCTTGGATCATGTTGGAAACTTTGAGCGGCATGGTCATCCGTTGGCCCCTCGACGTTGGACTCTAGACGGTGAGCTTGGGGAACTGGAGCGCAAGGCGTTGGCTAAGCGTCCCAAGAAACCACCCGTTCAAAAGCAATGGGAAGACTTGGGATTTTCTAAAGCCCGAGCACAGAAGCTATTGGCTCTAGATGAATCTGAGTATTGGGTAAATTGGTTTAATAAAATCACCGCTGAGATTGATCGTAAAGGTCATAAGCCTGTGTCTTTGATTTATAAATTAGAGGCCCATCATTTAGATCCACCCTGGGCTATTTTTGAAGCGGCTGGCAATTGGCTCTATAAAAAGGGAGCGGCTAAACCAGGGATAGGATGGCATTCATTCTACAGACGATATGGGTATTACCCCAATGACAAACCTAGAAAACCTAAGCCAGATTGGCAGACTATGTTAGATGATTTGAAACCAAAATTGAAAACAAGAGAGGATTTCTAATGTTCAAAATACTATCGATCAAACGTTACTCTGCTATGGACTGGACTGATTTTATTTTGTTCGGGTTTGATTTCCGTTTAGTGGCTCGTCCTTTAGTTCTTTGGAAATATTTTGCATGGTCTAATTGGTCACCGAGTCATCGTTTATTTTTACAATGTCCTTGGTTTACTTTGTTCATTAAGTGAGTTAGCAATGAATGGATGCAACGGTAAATTGAATGGTGAAGTCTGCCCTTACACAGACTGTTTGAGAAAGGGGAAACCTAACCCGATTATTCCAAGGTTTGAGTTTGGAAAGGGTTGCCATGATAGGATTACAGAATACAGTCATCGGTTTTTGAAAGAGGGAAAGTGAGCTACCAAGTCTATCGTTCTGACGGCATTCCTTTGGCAGACTATCCTAGTCTGCTAGTTTGCCGTGACGGTAGATTTATGAAGATCGATTACCCTCAAGTCAATGATGTGTTTACTATCCAGGTCAGAAACCAAGAGGTGACTTATCACGTCTGTCAAGTAGATGGGAATAAAGCTTACACGACTAAGGTACTGATCCAGGATCGACGGTGATCGCCTTCGGCGGATAAGCCAATGAAAGAGAGATGCCTGGTTTACCCCAGGCTTTTTTATTAGGAGTGACCATGGCAAACTTTGATGCTGAACAGTTCTATCCCACGCCCCAAGAAGCAATTGAAAAGATGTTGGATCGGTTTACTCGATTGAGTTATCGGGGGGAATCTCGACTTAGTTCCAAACTTGCACGACCTTTCATTGATCCTCATGGGGGCAATGGCGATCTGCTTGATGCCCTGGTGGTTAGGGGTGCCCGTCCTCAAGATTGCTTTGCCTATGAGATTAACCCCACTCGTCGGGCCACACTTCAGGGCAAGGGCTACCGGGTGCTTGGAGCCGACTTCCTTGAAGATTGGGAGAACCTAAATTTTGGCACCTGGCTAGTGAATCCTCCCTGGCGGCAGGATGCCAAACACCTGATGACCTGCTACCGGAGGATGCGCGGCGGGCACATGATTGCCCTGATGAGTACCGCTAACTTTGAGCAACCTCGAACGGCTGATGAGGTGGCCTGGGCTAACCTGGTCGCTCAACTCCAAGCCAAGGGTCAGGCCGAGGTAGAAAACTTTGGCAGCATCTTCATGGATGCCGAGCGCAAGACCAAGGCCGAGTGTACCTGTATCTGGCTAGACCTTCCGATTGAATCGGTGTTCGATCCCAGTCAGTTTGAAACTGAGGCTGTCACCGAAGATAAGACCTTTGATTCGGCTGACCTGGTGAGCGCACGGTTTATCCCTGCCATCGTGGCTCAGTATCGGGCGGCGAGTCGGGCATTGGAAGATCGTCACCTGGCCCAGGCCAAGCTGAACCATTACCTAAAGGGCATCGCCAACCCCTACGAGTTGAAAAACGGGGAACAGGAGGCAGCAGGTAAGCTCAGTGTTGACATTAAGTTGAACGATGAACTACTAGCGCTCAAGCAGCGGTTTTGGTACACCATCTACAATCGTTTGGAAATCTCGAAGCGGGCACCGTCGCACTTCAAAGATCAGTTTGATTCCTTTGCTTATCAGAACGCTCAGCTTGCATTTAGCGAGAACAATATCCGAGAGATGATGCTGACGTTTATGCAGAATGCAGACACGCTCATGCTGCAATCGCTTGAGAAAATGTTCGACAAGTTGACCTCATATTCTCCTAAGAATGTGACCGTTGCGAAGACTTGGAAAACTAACAATGCCTTTAAGGTAAAGGAGAAAGTCATTTCACCATCAGGGGTGAGTTACGATCCTCGGTGGGGAGGCCATTGGTCTTACTACGATTGCCTGGAGTTCTATCGTGACTTAGACCGCATCTTTGCTTACTTAGCTGGAGAGTCTGTTGAATCTTTGAGTTGTCAGGAACAAGCTGAGGAAACTGTTCAACGAGCCTGTAAAAGCTATAGCTATTCGGGTGGCAAAGAAGAGTCTCGGTATTTCTGGTTTAAGGTTCACAAGTCCGGCA
>Ga0129333_10006574_pt1 | contig 10989 bp, 24 predicted proteins | sample CPB6_08_DNA_FD_94474 | JGI IMG/M metagenome (GOLD analysis project Ga0129333, IMG submission 94474) | Freshwater to marine salinity gradient microbial communities from Chesapeake Bay, USA - CPBay_Sum_0.6_0.8_DNA | ecosystem: Environmental > Aquatic > Marine > Coastal | place: USA: Chesapeake...
CCCCAAAAGTTTTTTTCTTTCAGAAATTTGTTGTACATTTGTGTTCCGTTATAAACTGAAGCGGAATTAAAAGGTGAGATAGGGGGCCGATGCTGCAAAATCAAACGGGATTACGGTTATTACCGAGTGTTCAAGGTTGTTTTTTGCTGGTGTTATCGGCCTCCTCCACTGAAATAAAACGGTCAGAGAAAGCATAATTGGTAATGCACTGTTAGCTACGGGAGATAGCAGGTTCGAACCCTGTCCTGACCTCCAATTTGTGAATGATGCTGTTTTCCCCCAACACGTGAAAAAAAGTTTTTGCGTTTGGGGGATTTTTTTTGTTAAAAAATTTGTATGGATAAAAAATTGTCCGTACATTTGCGCATCAATTCACAACAAACAAAAACACCGTCCAATGACACAAGAAATCGAAAACAATTCGATATGGGTTAAAAAAGGTTTTAGCCCAAAGACAAAGTATAATGTTGTTAATGTTAGTGAGACCACTGTTTACTTTTACAGTTGCAGAACTGGAACCCACCACCAATACAGCATCAAAAACTTTTTAAACAAATTTCAAGAAAGTCAAAACGCCGTCCAATGACAGAACCAAAATATTCAAACAACCCCTTCGAGGGATACACACACCGATTTGTGGTATCTCTTTATTACAAAAAAAACGGAGAAGAAAAGACGACAAGCAGAACGCTCCACGTCTATTCAGACAGTGGGTCAAAAGAAAAATTGGTAGAAAGATTAGTCGGCAATGAAGAAAAACGGAACGAAATCCTTTCTTCTTCGTTTTCTTACTATAATGTAGATGCAATTTACAGCAAGGAAGAAGACGAAGAAACACACGATTTTCTCACAGAATATTTGAACAAAATTTAAACCATGTTAAATTACAGTTACAGTCTCGTTGAAATAATTGGTATAGCTTTATGCACCTTTGCAGGCTATGCTTTTTGCGGTATAGCAGGCGCTGTTTGCGGATTTATCGGATCCGCTTGGTTCGCTTCCAAGTTAGGTTATTAAAAATAATTTCAAAATAATCCCCCAAAAGTTTTTTCCTTTGGGGGATTTGTTGTAAATTTGTGCATCAATTTAAAAACAAACATTTTCACATGGCACCAAAACAAATGCTCGAAAAATTAAAACAGATAGAAGCCGCTATCGAAGACTTTAAATTCTCTTATACATCATATCTTATTGGTGTTATAGGGGAGGGGGAGTTGGACGGCGAATTTAAAAAAATGCTGGATGAAATTGGCAGGGAAAAGACAGAAACACACCCCCTAAACGAACTGGCCGCACAAATTCTTAAAAAAATTGCTGAAGATAATCCCCAAAAGGTTTGAATGTTTGGGGGATTTGTCGTACATTTGCATATCAATTCATTCAAAAAAAAAGAACATGGAATTAACAGAAATGCTTGGAAAAGCCGTTTGCCTGGAAGTTGCACTCTTTAAATTCAAAGATGCCTACGAGAAATACACTAAAGGTGAGATAAGTAAGGGGGAGTTGGACGGCGTTTTTCAAAAAATGGTGGGGCAGGTTGGCAATGAACAACCCCAAACAATTTCTTTGAAGGAACTGGAAGAAATTAATTCCTAAAAAAAATCCCCCAGATGCTTGCACGTTTGGGGGATTTGTTGTATCTTTGCTGCATCAATTCACAATAAACAAAAACACCAACCAATGATAAAAGAAATTTCTAAAATAGAGGTTCATGCTTTCTGGTCAAATGAAGATTGGTATTATCCTTCTAAAAAAATTGATTTGTCGCAATATGAACATATTGAATTGTTACAAGAAGGTTTTAACAGAGATGTGTTTATTGCTTGGAATGGGAGCGATAAAAAAGAAGGGAGATTGTTTAAAGGTAAATGGAACAATGGTAAAATTTAACAATTAAAAAAAAACCTGACATGAAAATTGAAGAAATAATGGAAAATGACGCTGCCACAGTAGAAGACCTTCAGAACTATCTTCAGGAGGCAATAAAAAATAATACAACTGACTTGCTTTGGGCCTATTGCAGGAAGGTAGAAAAAGCACACATAATCCAAAACATGGTTGGCCCCGAAAGGGTTGTGACCTTCCACATGAGCGGTCATAAATTGTCCGACAACGGATTGGTCGGTTTTTCTGGAATGGTGCGATATGAAACCATGACGGAAGAGCAATTGGACAGATTTATCTCAAAACTGAAAATCTGGAAGGTAATTCCTCTTTTAAGATTTTTCATGTAAAAATAATCCCCCAGATGCTTGCACGTTTGGGGGATTTGTTTTATCTTTGTGGCTCACAATTAAAAACAACATCACATGAAAAATTTTGATTTTGAAGCCGCAACAACACATGAATTTATTGACATTGGTTGGCCAAGTCTTACCAGAATCAATCTGGCACAAATTGACTATCCCAATTCACACATGATTGCACATCAATTTTCTTTGGGTAGAGAAATCGTGGTCCAACACACAATCCCTTTTTTGAATTTGGATGATGTTGATACGATAGAAGAACTTAAAGGAGCATTGGCACGTCGTCTTTATGACCTTGTTGGCGATAAAACCAGACCGTTTGAGTGGAAATAAATTCACCAAATACTGAAAATAATCTCCCAAAAGTTTTTTCCTTTGGGGGATTGTTCGTAAATTTGCATATCAATTCATTCAAAACAACATCACATGGCAAACCACGATTACGATTTTTTTATACGCCACGTAAGTACACTCCTTGACACTGGCATACTGGAAAAGTACCAAATTGTTTGTGAATGGACAGACCGAAAGGAAGCATACGGAAAAAATTCTGTTGGCTTAATGTCCCGCACACACGGGCAAACAGGAGACTTTTTCATGTGGCAGTTGGGTGAAAACAATGTTCCCGAAGTGATTTTCTACCTCACGGAAAGCAGCGGTTACAAATACGATTGGGTGAAAACCAACCCCGAAAACACAACCGATTATCAAACGTCCAATAGGAGTTTTATTACCCTGTGGGAAGCAATTCAAAACTTCATGTCAAAACGGAAACGGTAAAACATTTTTGTTATGGGAGATTTTATAATTTTGTGCCTTCTTGTCTTTTTTTGTTATTTAATCATTCCGAAAAAAGAATGAAAAACATTTTGCGGTTTCAATTATTGTCCATACATTTGTGCATCAAAAAAAACAACACATGGCAAAGAAAACAAAATACGTCACCAAAAAACAACTGAAAGAAAAGGGGATTGACCTCTCGGTGTTCCCCAATTTCAGCAGGTCTGGAAGTATCATTGGAATGCGGAAGCAATATTATGGCAAAGATGCTTTGCTCATAATTAATGGCTCTTACATTTACCACGTCACAGAAGAAATTTTCAATCTTTTTTAACCAAAAATTTTTCAACAAAATGAACAATTTCAAAGAAGAGTTTGCAGGATTTGAACGAATGAAGAAGAAAGCAAAGGGCGAAAAACCGTCCAAGCGCGACAAAAAAGATAAGGAGATTGAACGCAGACAGGAGCGAAGAAGGGTTGGACGATGATTTTTTTTTGGGGTACGGGAATTTCCTGTATCCCAAATTTTTTTTAAAAAAGATTTGGTTATTTGGGAAAGTCTTTGTACATTTGCATATCAATTCATTCAAACAACAAACGATCATGCAACAACACACATTGAAACAACTGGAAAGCTCTGTTTATAAGAGCAGTTATAGTGGTTGGACGGCGAAAAGTAGCTTTGCTGTGGACGGCGGAATTTACGGTGGAAGGCATTTGGATGTAAACACTTACAAAAGAGGTGGAAATTTGGTATCAACCGTTTCAATCTCCGAAGTAGAACCCCTTGAAAACGGTTTCATTTCAAAGAAATTTGTTATATTCCAAAGCCCCTACAAAATGCTCATTTCAACCCCTGTAACCCGACTGACAAGCAAGGTTGTCGAAGAACAACACGATAAGGCTCTGGCGCGGGTTTTTGAATTTAAAAATCTTTCGGAAATAGGTTGAAAAAATAATCCCCCAAAGGTTTTTTTCTTTGGGGGATTTGTTGTACATTTGTCCCATCAATTCAAAAACAAACACTCAACAATGAAAATAATAACACTTACCGACAAGGTTATAGTTTCTGATCCATGTTATCCCCTCAACGAACAATTTGGGCCTGTCCTTTTGGACAATGTTCTTGAGGGCGAATACCACACGTTTGTGGAACACACAAAACCTGGTGCTTGGGAGGGGCGAATTTCCAGACTTTTCGCCGTCCACTCCAACCACTACAAAAACTATAAACACCTTAGCTGGTGGAAACAAGATCAAACAATCGGGGTTGATTCTGGACAGGCAGGAATTTTCACCTTGGACAGTTACAGGAATGACAAAGTATTCACTGGGAAGCAAAACAATTTCAATAAAGACGAAAGTTGGTATGGTCATATTTGTGACCGCACACTTTCAAAAGAACAATGGGGAACTTATGAGAACGGAGTGGTTTCAAGTTCTGGATTCGGTGACGGTGAATACGAACTCTGGTTGGCCAAAGAAGATGAAAAGGTTATTGCAATAGCAATTAACTTTTTTTATTGGTATAATTTGTGTGATTCTTAATGTTAACCAAAAAAATCCCCCAAAGGTTTTTTTCTTTGGGGGGTTTGTTGTACATTTGTCAATCAATTCAAAAACAAACATTTAACAATGAAAAAAATCATCTTTATCATGCTCCTCTTCCCGTTCATTTCGTTTGGACAAAACAATATCCTCACTTTTGGTACTGGTGGGGGCAATAACATCTCTCCGTTCTTTATCCGATTCCAACACAGTTTTGGATATTCCGAAAACACTGTGAAACCTTTGTTTGGATTCGGTGCCAATTCTCCTTTTGGTGATTCCGATTGGACGGCGATTTATGCTGTTGGTGGTGTGAGGATAGATGGCGAAATATTTTTTGGACAGGTGAAGGTTGGAAATGTCTATGATGGACAAATCGGTTTCAAGGTCGGTGATCTGGCATTGGCCACAGGTGTCCAAAATTATCGAAACTTCTGGAAGGAAACAAAAATCCCCTACGAAAATAACAGAATCCCCGACGCATATTTTCAGGCCACATATTTGATAAATTACTGGTATGAAGAAGGTGGATGTTATAATGATTCCTGGGGGCAGGGTCTGGCCGTCACTGGTGGAATATCCGTAAACCCTAAAACAAAAAATTATGGAATTTTTCTTGGACTAAATTTGGTTTTTGGAGAATAATATCCGTACCTTTGTGCATCGAAAATAAGTTAACAATTAAAACAAAAAAACAATGCGTACCCAACAAGAAATGATGGAGAAATTTCTCCCCGAAATCAAAGCCAATGGCCGCCACGCAAAAAAATCTGCTATCGTTGCCGCAAGACCTGCTATTGAAGGCGAATACGTAAAGACAATCAATGCCGAAGGTTTTGAGACAGAAGCCTACGCAAAAGCAGGGGATGTTTTTATAAAAAACATCGGTTCTCCAATGGGAGAAACTTACCTTGTGGGTGGAGAAACATTTGCCAAAAAATACCAGTCCACAGGCACAGCTTACGAAGGCAACCTTGAAATTCACTCCGCCAAAGGTGAAGTAATGGCCATCGAATGCACCGAAGAACACCCAAAAGTATTTATGGCCGCTTTCGGTTCGCAAATGCACACCCATGCAGGTGGATTTTTGGTTGCTCCTTTGGATTACGGCGAAATTTATTTCATTGGGAAACAGGAGTTTGAAAACACCTACAAATTTGTTTAAATAATTTTGCAATCCCTATCTTTGGGGTTGCACACGGCGGTGTGGTGAAATTGGCAACCACAGGGGACTTAAAATCCCCCGACCATAAAGGTCTTGCGAGTTCGAGTCTCGTCACCGCTACAAATGTGTTGTTCCCTTGAGAAAGGAATAAATAAGGAAGTATAGAAGAAGGCACTGTAAGAATAGTTACAAAAACTTTAGAAAACTTTGACGTATCAAAGTCCATGTAGCTCTAAAGCATTGTTTTGCGAGTTGTCAGGGACTATAGGCTCCTGACCCAAAGATACCCTATCCCAATAAAAACCTTGAAGATTTGGTCTCTTTGACTTGACATTATATCCAATAGGAGAAAGGGGTAAACTAATATTGATAGCAGCATTCATATCGGCGTTAGCCGTATATGAACATTGCTTACAACAAAATTTACTTTGGCTTAATCTATTCGATTTTTGAACCCAACCACACGCAGAGCAACGTTGGCTTGTATAGGCAGGGTTGACATCAACAGACAGGACACCTTCCTTTTGACATCTTTCCGAAACCTTATCCAAAATCACTCTATAATTCCAATTTGATAAACTACGTGCAGTTTTTTTACCTCTAAAAATATGTTTTATGTTTTCTTTTCTAACTTCTTTAACGCCATTCCAATTAATCTGATTCAATGACCACGCTGTGAAATTATCACGATGTTTAGCAGCCCTTTTATAACCTTTTGATCCCCGCTTCTTCCTTGCCAACTTATCCATGATAGATTCCATTGTGTGGCCATGATTATCTTTAACAATCTGAACGCCATTGCTCAATGAAAACAAATTTGTCTTTCCAATGTCTATTCCAATAACTTCACCTTCTGGTTTCAATGGGGTTTCAAACTCGAAATTGAAGTCCATACTTTTCAAACCCAACCGAACACCATTTTTTAATCTCCCTTGGGAGAACATTTCATTAAAATGTGCTGTTCTTTTGAAAGGGATTTGGATTTTCATTTTTCTACCTATTGAGGTAATCGTTACCCAACCATCAAAGCTGTTATCTGGCGATAAATCAACTTTTATAAATCTTTCATCAAGCTCTGCATTGATATTTTTTATAACAGGTTTGCTGACCTTTATCTTATCATGTTTTGCTTGCAGTTTTCTGGCTTGTTTGAACTTGCCTTCCTCATTTAATTTCTCAATCTTTTTAATCCTCTCTTTCTCTTTCTTTCGGGTTCCAACAACAATCCCTTTTGCTTGTTTCACAGCTGCCTGTCGCATCCTTTCAGAAAGCCATGTTTGGGGAATTGAGGTTATATCTGGTCCTAAAAACTTCTTTAAAGTCTCTGAATCCATTAACCACAATATATCAACAAACCATTGTGTTAACCTTTTATACTCTTCCAAAAATGTACTTACCATATCGAGTTTCGACTGGTTAGCAAATTTCGTTGTTATTTTTGAACAACGGATATAGGTTGTTGGAAGAGATTTTTTACTCATTATCTTGTGTTAATTCTGCTATGATTCTTTCTGTTTTTCTTTTACATCTTCTTTGACCATAAATTCTTGCACAAAAAGAAGTTATAATGCTTACAAAATCTTGCATCAAATCTTCTTCTTTGTCTTCAACCTCATTAATATAAAGTATTTGCCTTCCTTGTATTTTTAAAAGGTCTTCTATCAATGTTGTTCCGAAACGTGCAAATCTATCCTTGTGTTCTACAACTATTGTTTTTATGGTTTGATCCGCCAATATCTTTCGCAACTTTTCTCTTTTATCATTTAACCCACTTCCCACTTCAACGATTGCATCAGATACAACCAAACCCCTTGCAGCACAAAAATCCAAACATCTTTGTTTTTGGCTTTCCAAATTACTTTTATTTTCAGAAGATGAAACCCTACAATATACTACATTCTTTTCGTTTATTGGATTAATCTTTTCATCAACCAAAATGAATATAGTATTTGTGGGGCTTTTTTCGTAAACAAGTTTACCACTTTGACACCAATTCCAGATTGTCCTATAAGTGACACCCTGTTCTTTTGCATACTTTGATATTTTTACTCTTCTCATATATTATATAAATATACCGAACTTTTAAAAAAAATACAATTAATTTAATGAATAGTTCTGATACCTTGTAAAATAGGCAGATGCACTATACAAGAATCGAAGGAGGTTTAAACCTTACAACACATCAAATCCCCCAAAGAGAAAATTTTCTTGCTGGGGGATTTGTTTTTTTGGGGGGTTTGTCATACATTTGTCCCATCATTAAAAAACAAACAAGAACATGAAACAGTTTGTCATAACAGTTAAAGCGAACATGAAACGCCGTGAGATTGTTTCAGAAAAAAACGTTTATTGGACAATCGAAGAAGCTGAAGCAATTTTAAGTGCAATTAAAGACCACAATTCCCCTGATACAATCAATCAGATTTTTGGTGAAGGTGCTTATGATAGCCTGAAAGTTGTTGAAGTTGAAGACTTTGATGTAGATAAAGTATATGATTTCGGCACTATTGATATTTACATTCTGGATGACAGAGATAGCCCAAAATGGTTGCTTGTGATGTCAGCAGATCGGGAATTATTTGAAATCATTATGAGGGAACGAAAGGCAAGAATGAGGTCTCCAATCTCTTCTTTCAGTAGAGAATATTGCTATGAGGTTGAGAGGTTGGACGGCGAAAAAGGTGGATTTGAAAGCAATCGGGATTTTGTAAAATGGATTATTGAACGTCTCCCCAAAGAAAAAGAATTTGCGACATATTTCTAAAAATGTTTTGCGGATTCAAAAAGTTGTCGTACATTTGTGCGCTACTGCGCATTTTGCAATCATTAAAAAACAATCAAGAACATGAAAAAAATTCTCTTCCTTCTCCTCTTCGCCGTCCAATTCGCACAGGCGCAAAATCTTGTAACCAAACAGGCAACCATTTCATATTACAAAACCTTTGAAATCCCCACAGAAGTAACCATCTCTGAAGAGGTGTTGTTCTGGTCGGTTTCGGAGATGGACGGCGAAATAGTGGCCATTCCCTTCAACAAAAATCGCCGTCCAATCCCCGAAAACAGGATTGAAGGACGGTTGATAAAAAACCCGTTCAATACACCCCAAACAGACAAAATCGCCGTCCACACCGATCACGGCACATATCTGTTTGAGAACAAAACGGATAACCTATGATATTTTGATTGTGATTGATATTTGCCGTCATGGAATTTTTTTTCTGTGGCGGCATTTTTTTTTTCAAAAACATTTGGCGGTTTGAAAAACTGTTCGTAAATTTGCATCATCAAAAACACAATCGGACATGAAAATCAAAATCGAACTCACAAGCAAAGAAAAGGTTGCGGCACTCGGTAAAGGTGTGCGGGAAATCAACCTTTCTTTTGCTAACGGTGGCTTCCAAAGGCAATCCGCCGTCCAACCCCCCAAAAATAAAATCCTCCCCCGAAAGGAAAAATACAAAAATCCTTTTGGGGTTTAATTTCATCATTCAAACATTCAAGAAAATGACCCAGTACATCGTATTATCCCCTGACGGCTTTGAAATTGACTTTTTCCCTTACAATAGCCGAGCAGAAGCCGAAAGGGCTTTGAAAGAGTTCAAAAAACGCTATGAAAAGCAAGGCTATTATTCCTCAAAAGACGGAAGAATACCCCTTGATAAATTGGAAAAACATTGTCAAATCAAACAATTTTCGGTAAATGGGTAAACTTGTTTTCTTTTTGATTGCAAATGAAGCATTGGTTTTGGAGATTTTGGAGCAGAATTGCCCCGAAAAAAACAGGCAATTGGTTGAATTGATTATGAAGCTGAATTTGGATTTGATGACCTTGCAGGTGGCAGACAGTACTGTAAAGCCAACCAACCTGCAAAGAACTCTGGCTGTGGAACGTCTGGTGAACCACGAAAACTGATTTGGGAATGCCGTCATGGAATTTTTTTTCTGTGACGGTATTTTTTTTTCATATTATTTGGTGGTTTGAAAAACTGTTCGTAAATTTGTGCATCAATTCATTCAAAAACAAAAAATATCATGTTGATTCAAGTGATTGTTAACAGGATTAATGCAATTCCAGAGGGTTCACAAATAATCGTAACCAATGGAGGTGAGGAAATCTTTAAAAAAACGGCCTGTGGTTTTTTCCATGAAGAAATTTTTTCACGTGTCGAAAATGAAAGTCATGTCTTGAACGAATTTACCGAATCTATATCTGAAAGAGTTGATTATGATATTAACAAAGAAAACCTTTCAGAACTTTTGGAGGATTATGCAGATTATGACTTCTCAAATGAATTGAAAGCAGTTATTCAGGACGACGCGGACGACACACGTTATGATTTTATATTTTATAATCTTTAAATAATTTACAAAATGAAATCACGGGAACCGCCCTTTGGGGTTAATTACAGTTAACAAATAATTAAACATTTTTTAACAACTATTAACATTTTTTTACGTGTTTTTTGAAAGTTGTGTATATTTATATTATATAGTAAAATAATCTAATGCACTATAAAGCCTTTAAAATAAGACTTGAGCCAAATAAGAAGCAGGCGACCTTGTGTTCAAAACACGCAGGAACGGCCCGTCATGCTTATAATACTGCTTTAGCTTATTGTAATGAGCTTTATGAAAAAGGAGAAAAGAGACCAAGTGCAATAGAGTTACATAAATGGTTGGTTGCGACGGTTAAGAAAGAAAATGAATGGTACTATGAGGTTTCAAAATGTGCGCCTCAAGAGGCAATAAGAGGATTGGATACAGCTTTTAACAATTATCATAAATTACAAAAGAAACACAACTACACGTTAAAAAATAAGAAAGGTGGTTTATCTGGATTTCCAAAATTCAAAAAGAAAGGTGTAAAAGACAAATTCTACCTTGAGGGTTCAGTTAAAATAAAAGACAATAAAATCAAACTTCCAAGAATAGGTTGGGTAAAACTTTCTGAAAACTTTGAAGATATTGAAATCAAAAATTGTACTGTAAGTAGAAAAGCAGACGAATGGTTTGTAGCGTTTAAGGTAGAGCATACGCCAGTTAAAACAAAAAAGAAATTTGATGTGGTTGGTGTTGATTTGGGAATTAAAACCCTTGCGACATTAAGCAATGGTGAAGTATTCGAAAATCTAAGGCCATACAAAAAAGCAAAAGATAAATTAAGAAAACAACAGAAGGAAGTCAGTAGGAGATTTGTAAAGGGTGCTGAAAACCAAAGCAAAAATTACAAAAAATCTGTTCTGAAAC
>Ga0129333_10006575_pt1 | contig 10988 bp, 10 predicted proteins | sample CPB6_08_DNA_FD_94474 | JGI IMG/M metagenome (GOLD analysis project Ga0129333, IMG submission 94474) | Freshwater to marine salinity gradient microbial communities from Chesapeake Bay, USA - CPBay_Sum_0.6_0.8_DNA | ecosystem: Environmental > Aquatic > Marine > Coastal | place: USA: Chesapeake...
ATTGGCGGGTGCCCGGGAAGGTCATGGCCGCGAGGAACTGGGCACTGTTGGTGCGGGCCTGTGGAGTGTTGGTGGAGGCCATCCATCGCAGCACATTCCGGCGGCCCGCATTGTAGTCCGCCAAGGCATAGGCCAGTGGATTGTCGGTCGCCGAATACCGCCGCAGCACCTTCGAGAGGTAGTACGAACCGGCATGGAGATTGGTCGACGGATCGAGGATGTGCTCGTGGGTGTAGCCGGACAGATGGAGCGCATCCGCCCACTCCTGGGCCGCCACCTCGGTCACCTGCATGAGACCGATCTCACCGGCGCGACCCCGCACCCGGGGGTCGAACCGACTCTCCTTCCACACCACCGCCTTCACCAGGGCCGGAGGCAGCCGATGGCGCTGGGCCGCCGTGCGGATCTGGGGATCGAAGCGGTCCTCGTACCGCGACAGCCAGACCCAGCCGATGACCACGGCACCGGTGAGGAGGAGCAGGATGACGACCGCGCGTTTCAAGAGAAGACCCGCCCAGCATACCCATTCCGGGCGCGGCGTGAAGCCGCGGATCGAGACCCGGCGTCGGGTCGGGGCGCGCCCCGGGTCGGCCATCCCAGCTTCGGCGGTTGATCATTCCGCATCCGCGGCGAGTATGGGGCCATGAAGGAAGCGTACATCGCCGCCAAGGAACGGTGGGCGCGCAAGATGGCCGGCACGGCCCGACCGGAGGTCCGGTCCCAGGACCGTCTGCCACCGGGTCAACGACAGGTCCACAATTTCCCGGTCCTCGATCTGGGGGTGAAGCCGGAGGTGCCGCTCGACAAGTGGCGCCTGCGGATCGGGGGTCTGGTCGAGAATCCGGTCACCCTCGACTGGAAGTCCTTCCTCGAGCTGCCGCAGTTCACCGACACCAGCGATTTCCACTGCGTCACCACCTGGAGCCAGTTCGACATGGTCTGGCAGGGTGTCGCCTTCTTCACGTTGGCCGACCTGGTGCGTCCGAAGGCCAACGCCACGCACGTGTTCTTCAAGAGCTACGACGGATACTCGACCAACAACCCGATCGACGCGTGCCTCGACGACGATGTGCTCATCGCCCACCACTGGAACGGGCAGCCGCTGGGTGTCGAGCACGGCGGCCCGGCCAGGGTCATCCTGCCCAAGCGGTATGCCTGGAAGGGGGCCAAATGGATCCGCGAGATCACCTTCATGGACCGTGACATCCTGGGATTCTGGGAACTGCGGGGCTACTCCAACACCGCGGACCCCTGGACCGAGGATCGTTTTTCGGGCGACAACCCCACCGCATAGGGAACCCGGTGGTCCGGGAGCCGATCTCCGCCAGATGACGCGGTCGGTTTTCGTTTGCTTTGTTTGTGACGTTCCGGTTACGGATTGACGACGATCATGAAACGGATCTCCCAATCCTTCGAAAAACTCGCCCTGAATTGCCTTCTTTTTGGATTGCTGTGCGTGTTGGCCGGGTTTGTCACCGTCGGTGGCGGCATCTGGTTTGGTGGCGTCTATGCGACCTTGGGATTGGCCCTGGTGGGTGCCGGATCCCTGACGGCGCTGCTGTCGGCTTGCTGGGTGCATCGGGATTTTTGAACGCTCCCGGCGGGGAATCCTCCCGGGAACCCGGCGAAGGGTCGGGTCTCCAAGGTCAGGTCGCGACAACGGCTCCGGCACTCCGTGGCCTTTCGCTCCCGGGCGATGATCCAATGAAAACGCCGTCCCTTTCGAGGACGGCGTTGTTGTTGAGATGGATTGGGATCGGAACCGCTGTGCGGTCCGTCGGAGCTCAGCCGACGATCTCGATGCCCATGTTGCGGGCGGTGCCGGCGATGGTGCGGAAGGCCGCCTCTTCGCTGTTGCAGTTCAGGTCGGTGCCCTTGGCCTTGATGATCTCAAGCACCTGCTTGCGGGTCACCTTGCCGACCTTGTCCTTGTTGGGGGTCTTGGAGCCCGAGGCGATCCCGGCGGCCTTCTTGAGCAGCACGGAAGCCGGCGGGGACTTCAGGATGAAGGTGAACGACTTGTCCTGGTAAACGGTGATGATCACCGGAATGACCAGACCCGGGCGGTCCTTGGTGGCGGCGTTGAACTCCTTGCAGAAGCCCATGATGTTGATGCCCTGCGAACCCAGCGCAGGACCCACGGGGGGTGCGGGGTTGGCCTGACCACCGGGGATCTGCAGTTTGACGATGCCTGTGACTTTCTTTGCCATGTTCTATCCAGTTGGTTTGCGGCGGTGTACGACGTCGCTTGGAGGCATCACGACTTCTCGACCTGCCAGTATTCGAGTTCGACGGGCGTCTTGCGCCCGAAGATGTCCACGGTCACCTTGAGCTTGCCCTTGTCGGGCTCCAGCTCCTCGATGATGCCGGTGAAATTGAGGAACGGACCGTCGTTGATCTTGACGTTCTCACCGACGTCGAAGGTGACCTTCGGGCGCTCGGTGTCCTCGCTGTCCGAAATCTGCGCCTTGATGGTGGCGATCTCGTCGTCCGTGACGGTCATGGGGCGTTCGCCGCCCACGAAACCGATCACCCCTTGGATGTCCTTGATGAAGTACCAGGGCTTTTCCATCGGGCGCTTGCTCTCGTCGAGGAGCGCCATGTCGATGTAGACGTAACCCGGATGGAGCTTCCGGTTGGTGACGGTCTTCTTGCCACCGCGGACCTCCACCACCTTCTCCATCGGGAGGAGCACCTCGTGGATGTATTCCTCCATCTCGTCGGTCTTGATTCGACGGTGGATGGTGTCCCTGACCTTCTGCTCCTGACCGGCGAGGGTGTGCAAGACGAACCACTGGGTGTTCATGGGCAGGTTGCGGGTCTGGATTCTGGGGTCTGGGGTCTGTGATCGGGGGTCCGGATGACCTTTGAAGAGGGGGAACGACGCGCTCAGGAGACCTTGATGAGCGCCTTTACGAAGGTGGACACCACGCCGTCGGTGACCGTCGTGAACAGGCCCAGCAGACCGATGATCACGAAGATCAGCACCGTGGACTGGATGAGCTCGTCACGGGAGGGCCAGTTGCACTTCTTGAGCTCCTGCTGGGTGGCGGTGACATAGGCGGCCAAGCGCGCCAGTTGCCCCTGCTTCCAGGCGACGGCGAAGATCGCGCCGATGACGGCGAACCAGATCAGGAACGGAAGATATTCTTTCACGATATTGTTGAGGCCGAGGCGTTGTAGCGCAGGCGTCGTGGCGTAGGTGTTGTGGCGTAGGTGTTCAGTTTGGCCGTTTTGGCGGAGGGGGAGGGATTCGAACCCCCGGTGAGCGTCAGCCCACAGCGGTTTTCAAGACCGCCGCATTAGACCACTCTGCCACCCCTCCGGCAGGCTGGCAGGGCGTGAGGGACTCGAACCCCCAACCAACGGTTTTGGAGACCGCTACTCTACCAATTGAGCTAACGCCCTGTTCGCTGACACCGACCACTGAACCAAAGACCAAGACGGAGACTGAAACACAGTCGAAATCGGGAGGGAAGGACTCATTCGTGAAGAACCGTCCTTCCCTCCCTCGATCGAAACCATCAGGCGATCACCTCGGCGACGCGACCCGCACCGATGGTGCGGCCGCCCTCGCGGATGGCGAAGCGCAGACCCTTTTCCATGGCGACCGGGGCGAACAGCTCGACCTCGACCGACACGTTGTCACCCGGCATGACCATCTCGACACCCTCGGGCAGCGTGATCGAACCGGTCACGTCGGAGGTGCGGAAGTAGAACTGCGGGCGGTACTTGGTGAAGAACGGAGTATGGCGGCCACCCTCGTCCTTGGTCAGCACGTACACCTCGGCCTTGAACTTGGTGTGCGGGGTGATGGAACCGGGCTTGGCGAGCACCATGCCGCGCTCGACGTCTTCCTTCTTGGTGCCGCGGAGCAGCACACCGACGTTGTCGCCGGCCTGGGCGCTGTCGAGCAGCTTGCGGAACATCTCGATGTCGGTCGCCGTGGTCTTGCGGGTCTCCTTGAGGCCGACGATCTCGACTTCGGACATCTTGTTGATGACGCCGCGCTCCACACGACCGGTCACGACGGTGCCGCGACCTTCGATGTTGAACACGTCCTCGATGCACATGAGGAAGGGCTTGTCCTGCTCGCGGACGGGCTCCGGGACGAAACTGTCCAGAGCGTCCAGCAGCTTGGCGATGGCCTCTTCACCCTCCGGCTTGCCGGCGATGGCGGCGGTGGCGGAACCACGGACGATCGGGGTCTTGTCGCCAGGGAAACCGTACTTGTTGAGCAGATCGATGATCTCCATCTCGATCAGCTCGAGCAGATCGGCGTCGGCGAGGTCGACCTTGTTCAGGAACACCACGATGCTCGGCACGCCGACCTGACGGGCCAGCAGGATGTGCTCGCGGGTCTGGGGCATCGGGCCGTCGGCGGCGCTGACCACCAGGATGGCACCGTCCATCTGGGCGGCACCGGTGATCATGTTCTTGACGTAATCGGCGTGGCCGGGGCAGTCCACGTGGGCGTAGTGCCGCTTCGGGCTCTCGTACTCGACGTGCGACACGGCGATGGTCACGGTCTTGGTCTCGTCACGGACGGTACCACCCTTGGTGATGTCCTTGTACTCGATCATCGGGGCCAGACCCTTGCGGTTCTGCACGGCGACGATCGCGGCGGTCAGGGTGGACTTGCCGTGGTCGACGTGGCCGATGGTTCCCACGTTCATGTGGGGCTTCGTCCTGTTGAAGGTTTCTTTAGCCATGTGTCGTATCGTTTTCTGTTCTTCGTTTCTGAAAGTCGCCCGGCGACGGGCCCAATCTCCCGAGGAAACCCGGCTCCCGAAGGAACCCGGCTCCGGATGGAGCCCGCGATCGGGTTTGAACCGATGACCTCGTCCTTACCAAGGACGTGCTCTGCCAACTGAGCTACGCGGGCCCTCTCCGGTTGCACTCCCCAGGCCGGGTCCCTCCTCACGCTCCGGGGCTTTCGCCTCGGTACCGTTCATTGGGCCTGCCGACCGGTCGCCACCTTTCGACGGCAAAAAGTCCGATCTCCGGCCCTCCGCGAACCAGAAACCGAACACGGTGCATGCAACGCTTCGATTGAGCAGGAATTGATAGGAAGCCCGGCCCGGGGTGTCAACAGCGTTCTGAGGAGTTCTGAAAGAAGGGGCCCTCCGACCCGCGGCGCCATCTTCATTCGGACGCCCCCCTCGATCCCGGCCGACCTCAGGCGTTGAAGACCGTGCCCCCGTCGCTGACCGCCGGCTTGGGGATCTGGACGATCACCTTGAGGATGTCGGAGAGCACCAGGATCGGCTCCTGGGTGGAATCGATCTGATGGATGAGCCCCTCGGGGTAGCAATCGAGGACCGCCCGCGTCTCGCGACGGTAGGTCTCGAGGCGGCTGCGGATGGTCTCCACGTTCGCGTCGTCCAACCGGTTCTCCTTCAGGGCGCGGCGCTGGAGCCGGACGATGAGCTTGTCCATCACCGGGCAGAAGAGGTTGAAGATCGCCTTCACGTCGATCATGTCGCGCATGATCTCGGCCTGACGGGGGTTCCGCGGGATGCCGTCGAGCAGGAGGGTGTCGGCCTCGGGATTGAAACGCCCCGTGGCGGCCAGGCCGTCCATGGACTGCTTCCAGAGCTGGATGGTGGGCTCGTCGGGCACCAACCGACCGGTGGAGGCGTACTCGACGAACACCCGCCCCAGAGGGGAATCGACCCTCAGGTTGCGGAAGGCGTCGCCGCACGAGAAGTGCACGAAGTTCGGGATCTGCCCGAGGATCTTCCCTTGGGTGCCCTTGCCGGCACCCGGCGCGCCGAAGAGGAGGATGGCCCGATATTTCATCGAGGGGGTTTCGGCTTCAGGCGTGGCGCTTCAGGCGTTCCGGTCGCGGAGCTTCACCTCGAGGACCTGCGCGAACTCGACCGGCGTCTCGGAACCGTCGGAAGCCTTCAGGGCGAGGTCGGTGCCGCTGATGCGGGTGATCCGGCTGGCGACGGTGACTCCGGTCGACGTGGTGACCTCGAGCACCAGATCCTTGTCGGCCTCGGAGGCCACGACCTTGAAGAACGACGGGAACTGGGTCTCGAAGAACCGACGATTGAAGGTGGTCTCGCCGCGGCGGAAATGCTTGGGCAGGGATTCCTGGGCCACGGCGGCGGCGCGGGCGGCCGTGGTGGTCGAACCCGGCGCGGCGGCCGACGAGGCCGACGCGACCGTCTGCGACGGCACGTTGAGGGACTGGGCGGCGATCGCCTCGTCGGTCGCGCTGACGACCTCCTCCTCCTCGCGGCGGGGCAGGGCCAGGAAGATGGTCGGCCCGATCACCGGCAGGACCGCCGAGATGCCGCAGACCAGCGGGACGGGGCGCCATCGGAACCGGGCGATCTCGAAGGCAGCGTAGAGGTTGGCCAGATAGAGCGCGCCCAGGAGCATCAGCCCGTTCGGGGAGGTCAGCGCCGCGTAGACGCCCTTGCCCGCGATGTCGGCCGGGGGCCGCGCCACCCGCTCGGGCTGCCGGACATCGATCTTGCGGGCCTCGGCGCGGGCGATCTCCTCGGCCGGAGGCTCGAGGAGCGGCTCGACGAAACGCCCGGCGCGCGGATGACCCGACAGCGCCTTGAGCGTGCCCTCGTCGAGCTTGGCCCAATCGATGCGGGGCGAGAACGTGCCGGTCTGGAGGCGGACGATGAGCCCGTCGGCATCCGCGGCGGACACCTCACCGACGTAGACGTCGCCGGTGATGGTCCGGAACTCCCCGCAGACCACCCGGGAGACGAAGCACAGCAGCACGGTCCACCAACACAGAAGGCGCATGATGGGCGGAGGTTGGCAAACCGACCGGACGGGCGAAACCAAAATCCTCGGACGAACCGCGGGCCCTCGGGACGCGGGTCCCAAAGGTCCACCGGCGACCCTTGTTTCGATGCGGGGAGCGCCCCGACCAGGCCCTCCCCGACGACCCCGTTCGCGCCGGCGGGCCCCGGGGATCAATGACCGTTGCGGGCCCCGACCAGATAGCCCTCGAACTCATGCCGCACATGGGGCGGGATGCGGACCCGGAAGCGGGCCTCCTCGCCGCCGGAGTAATCCTGCTCGACGACCTGCGCCACCGAGTGGAGACGGCTCATGGCCTTCTGGTCGTGGTGCGGGATGCGGATCTCCACGAACTCCCGGATCGGTTTCAGCATGGCGCCGAGTTCCGCGAAGAGGGCCTCGAACCCGAGTCTCTTCCGGGCCGAGACGGCCACGGCCTTGGGGAACTGCTGGCAATACATGGCGGCCAGCTCGGCGGCACCGGCCTTGTCGGTCTTGTTGAAGACCATGAGGGTGGGTTTCTCCTGGGCCCCGATCTCGGCCAACACGGCATTGACCGCGTCCATCTGCTGGGGAGCGTTGGGGTGGCTGGTGTCGACCACGTGGATGAGCAGATCGGCCTCGACGACCTCCTCGAGGGTCGCCTTGAAGGCTTCGACCAATCCGTGCGGCAGCTTGCGGATGAACCCCACCGTGTCGCTGAGGAGGACGTCCTGGTTCGAAGGCAGGTGCAGCCGGCGCGTGGTCGGGTCCAGCGTGGCGAAGAGCATGTCCTCGGCGAGCACCTCGGCACCCGTCAGGGCGTTGAGCAGGGTCGATTTGCCGGCGTTGGTGTAGCCCACGATCGAGGCCAGGGGCCATTGGTGTCGCTGCCGGCCCTCGCGCTGGGTGGATCGCTGACGGCGGACGATGGTCAGCTCGGAACGGATCTTCTCGATGCGCTCCTGGGTCTTGCGGCGATCGGCCTCGAGCTGGGACTCGCCCTCGCCACCGATGGATCCGGTGGAACCGCGTTGGCGGGAAAGGTGGGTCCAGTAGCGGGTGAGCCTCGGCATGAGGTACTGCAGCTGGGCCAGCTCGACCTGCAGCTTGCCTTCGCGGGTGCGGGCGCGCTGGGCGAAGATGTCCAGGATGAGCGCCGTGCGGTCGATGACCTTGGCCCCGAAGATCTCCTCGAGATTGCGGGCCTGGGCCCCGGAGAGTTCATCGTCGAAGAGCACCGTGTCGGCATTGGCCTCCTTGGCCGCCTTGGCGAACTCCTCGGCCTTGCCCGCCCCGATGAACGTGCCGGAGTGCGGCGCCTCCAGCCTCTGGACGCCCTGGCCCACCACCGCGACCCCGGCCGTGGTGGCCAACTCGGCCAGTTCGTCGAGGGAATCGGCGACGTCCCAGGCGGAATGGCTCTTGAGTTCGACGCCGACGAGGAAGGCGCGTTCCGATTTCTTGTCCGCGGTTTCGATGAGGGCTTTCACGGGGAATGGCTCAAGGTGGTCCGATCCTAGCAACGGGCCAGGTTTCCGGCCACACCGGGGATGGGCCGTCGGCCGACACCCCCCGGCGGGGGAAAGACTTCGGCCTTGTTCGCTCCATCGGGTGCGCCCGAGACTCTGCCCATGCACGTGCTGCTGGCGACGAGTGAGCTGAATCCCTACTCGAAGACCGGAGGTCTGGCCGACATGGTGTCGGCACTGTCCGCGGCGGTGGCCCGGAGCGGGATCCGGGTCTCGGTGGTCACGCCGCTCTACCGTGGGGTGGCCGGGGCCCATCCGGGCATCGAGCCCACCTCGTGGCGGTTGGCCGTCCCGATGGGCGGTTCCCTGGTGGAGGGTCGCTTCCATCGACGGGACGTGGCCCCGAACCTCGCGCTGTGGTTCGTGGAGCAGCCCGGGTTCTTCGACCGGGCTGGCCTGTATGCCGAGGGGAACCGGGACCACGCCGACAATGCGGCCCGATTCCTCTTCCTGAGCCGGGCGGCGCTGGTGCTGGCCCGCCACCTGCCCGACCCGCCGCGGGTCCTGCACTGCCACGACTGGCAGACCGGCCTGATCCCCCTGCTGTTGCGCCACGCGCAGGTCCACGAGGGCTGGGTTCAGGCGCCACGGACGGTGTTCACCATCCACAACCTCGCCTTCCAGGGGTCGTTTCCGGCATCGAGTTGGGGACTCACCGGGCTGCCGGCCGACTGGCTCCACCTCGAGAGCGCCCTGCATTTCGACCGCGTCAATTTCATGAAGGCCGCCCTCACGCAGGCCCACGCCATCACGACGGTCAGCCCGACCTACGCGCGGGAGATCCTGACCCCGGAGTACGGCTGCGGCCTCGAAGGACTCCTGCTCAAGCGCTACAACGACCTGAGCGGGATCCTCAACGGAGTCGACACGGAGGAATGGAGCCCGGATTCGGATCCGGCCCTGCCCGCGCGGTTCTCGGCCGCGGACCCGGCCGGCAAGGCGCTCTGCAAGGCGGCGCTGCAGCGGGAGTTGGGGCTGGCCGAACGTTCCGATGTCCCGCTCTTCGCCAACATCTCCCGGCTGACCGACCAGAAGGGATCGAGCCTGATCATCGAGGTCGTGCGGCACCTGATCGGCGCGGGCGAGTCCCTGCAATTCGCCCTGCTGGGCAGCGGGGAAAAGGCCCTGGAGAACGCCTTCCGGGATCTGGCCAGACGCTTCCCCGAACAGGTGGCGGCCCGCATCGGCTTCGACCCGGCCCTGTCGCACCGGATCGAGGCGGGCGCGGATTTCTACCTGATGCCCTCGCGCTTCGAGCCCTGCGGGCTCAACCAGTTGTATTCGTTGCGCTATGGAGCCATCCCCATCGTGCGGGCCACCGGCGGGCTGAAGGACTCGGTGGTCGATCCTCGCGACAACGCCGCCCAGGCCACGGGCATCCAGTTCACCGCGTATTCGGCGGCCGCGCTCCAGAAGGCCATGGTGAAGGCGCTGGCCCTGTGGCAGGAACCGGCCTGGCTGCGGCACATGCGCCACAACGGCATGACGACCGATTTCTCCTGGGAGAAGCAATCGGCCGAATACGTCTCCCTGTACGACTCGGTCTGCCGCGAGTAGGCGGAGGCGGCCCGCTGGGTTGTCTCCCGGGATTCACCCCCAGGATTCACCCCCAGGATTTGCTCCTTGGGCCGCTCAGGCCGGAACTCCGTAGAGGGTCGTGCGCTGGCGCGGGATCCGGCCGACCGACCGGATCGCCGTCTCGATCTCGACCGGCGTCATGCATTCCCCGAAGCGCCCGCCGCTCTCGCGGGTGATGCTCTCCTCGTAGAGCGTGCCGCCGAAGTCGTTGCAGCCGCTCCGCAGCATGGCCGCCGCGCGCTCCGGGCCCAGCTTCACCCAGCTGGTCTGGAGATTCGGGATCTCCTCTCCGAAGAACAGTCGCGCGAGGGGATACAACCGCTCGACCCGTTCGGCCCCGGCCTCCGCCAACGCCTCCGGGCTCACCCCCGCCTCCCGCGCCAAGGCACCACCCAACCGGTTGCGATACGGCACGAAGGCCAAGGGCACGAACTCCGTGAATCCGCCGGTGCGCCGCTGCAGGGAGCGGATGCGGTCCAGGTGCCGGATCAGGTCCTCCCACGATTCCCGGTGACCGAAGAGCACGGTGGCCGTGGAGCGGAGGCCGGTCTGGTGGGCCGCCTCGATGATGGCCTCCCACTCGGCGGCCCGGAGCTTGTCGGGCGAAAGCTGGTCGCGCATCGCGTCGTCGAGGATCTCGGCCGCCGTGCCCGGGACCGACCCGAGGCCCGCCTCGCGGAGTCGCTCGAGCACCGCACGGGGCTCCAGGCCGCTCTTGAGGCAGAGCGAGTGGATCTCCATGGGCGAATACGCATGGAGATGGACGCCGGGCAGGGCACGTTTGAGGGCCCGGAGGAGTTCCTCGTAGTAGTCCAATCCGAGGTCCGGATGGATACCGCCCTGCAGGCACACCTCGGCGACCCAGGGTGTTTGCATCACCCGCTCGACGACCGCCCCGACGCTCCGCGTGTAGGCCTCGGGGTGACCCGGGGGCCGGTAGAATCCGCAGAAGGAGCAATGCGTGGTGCAGACGTTGGTGAAGTTGGCGTTGCGGTTGACCACATAGGTGACGACCTCGCCATGGAGTCGGCGGTTCAACGCATCGGCCGCGTCGCGGATCTCATCGTGGGCCGAGCCATCGGCCTGCACCCACCGCAGGGTTTCTTCGACCGACAGCGACTCCCC
>Ga0129333_10006576_pt1 | contig 10987 bp, 11 predicted proteins | sample CPB6_08_DNA_FD_94474 | JGI IMG/M metagenome (GOLD analysis project Ga0129333, IMG submission 94474) | Freshwater to marine salinity gradient microbial communities from Chesapeake Bay, USA - CPBay_Sum_0.6_0.8_DNA | ecosystem: Environmental > Aquatic > Marine > Coastal | place: USA: Chesapeake...
CAAGCCGAGGCGGCATGTATTCCGTGCTTCAAGGTGAAGCAGCCTTGCCCGCCAGGGCGGGCGACTCTGCCGCCGCCCCGACGCACAGCCATGAGCCTTGAACACCAACTGGCAGATATAGCGCGTGTCCCAATGCTGACATGCGACGAAGAGATTATATTGGGAAATAGAGTTCAAGAAATGCTAAAAGTATTGAGAGAGCGTGGGATAGATGAGCAAGTTTCAAGGGAAAACTTTTCTCAAATTTCAGAAAGCCTTGACCAAGAAGCGAAAAGAATAATTAAGACAGGGCTGAAGGCAAGAGATAGAATAATTTCAGCCAATATGAGGCTAGTCGTAGCAGTTGCAAAAAAAATAAAAACCTCTCAGTTGCACATGACAATTCAGGACATGATTCAAGAAGGCGCAATTGGACTAGCAAGAGCGGCGGAAAAGTTTGAGCCAAGCAGGGGGTATAAATTCAGTACCTATGCCTATTGGTGGATAAGGCAAAGCATTGCTAGAGCAAGCGAGCATCAAGAAAAAGCAATAAAAGTTCCGGCAACCGTCCAAAAAACAGCAAAACAAATAAAAGAAACAAGGGAAGCCTTGATATTTGAATTAAAAAGAGAGCCAACGATCTATCAAATAGCAAAAAAAATGAAAGAAGATCCAGAAAGAATAAAAAAAGTCATACTGCTAAACGCAAGTGTTATCTCGCTTGATTCTGGAATAAGAAGGCATGATGACAGCGTTGAACTGGCTGATGTCTTATCGGTCAATCAAGAGCTTTACGATCATTTTGATGAAAATCCGAGGCTTGATGTTTTGCTGAGAATCCTCGATTCCCTGCCAGGTGATGAAAAGCTTCTAATAAAACAACGCTACGGCATTGGTATGTCTCCTTTATCGGTAAAAGATGCAGCTGCTGCAAATAAATTGACAGAGCAGGAAATTAGGCAAAAATGTCAAGAAATAGCAAAAAAAATGAAATATGTTGCCAATGTTTTTATGCCAAAAAAATAATGCTAATTTTTATGCTTAATCCGTCAACCCTGGACTAATGATAGACTTCACTGGACCATGGCTGCAGCCCCCCTGCCAAGAAAGCAACTGGAAATGGCGTGTTTACGGATCGGGCATTGTGTGGGATCATGAGCAGGAGTGGCAGGCGCTAATCAAGCTGCAATGCTTGCAGGCGTCTGCTGATACCCAGGAAATCAATGTCACGCGACGCGATCCAGAGCTACCTCAATGAAATCGGGAAATACCCGCTTCTAACAAAAGCTCAAGAAATTTCTCTTGGAACCCAAATTCAACGATGGCTGGCAATTAAAGATAAGGACGAATCTGAATATACAAAAGAGGAGCGCGTTATTGCGCGAATTGGCAAAAGAGCAAAAGATAAATTTATTAACTGCAACCTTAGGCTTGTCGTAAATATTGCCAAAAAATACGTTAGACACTGCAAGACACTGGATCTCATGGATCTGATTCAAGAAGGGAACCTCGGCCTGGTCAGAGCAGTAGAAAAATTCGATCCAAAGCGAGGCTATGCAATGAGCACCTACGCCTACTGGTGGATTCGGCAATCAATTCAGCGGTCTCTTCAGTCTAGCGATGCTCCAATACGTCTTCCGGTAAACGTCTCTGATTTAATCTATAAAATTAAAAGAGCCAAAGAAGATTTGTCAAAAGAAATTGGATGCGAGCCAACTATTCAAGAACTCTCTGAAAGGCTTTCAATATCAACTGACGAAATCAAAGCAATCGCAAATGTTCCAACAATATCGACAAGTCTAGATAAACCTGTCGGCGGTCGTTACGAAAACTCTTTTATTATTGACATGATTTCTGACAGCAGCAATCAAAATACGCTGGATGAGCTTGATGTAAAAATAAACATAGAAATGGCGATGATGGCTATTGAAACATATCTTGACGATAAGGCGAGGTATGTTGTCCTTGCGAGGCAGCAAAATCCGCCAGTCACCTGGCGGGCGCTATCCCAAAAAACTGGAATCTCAAAGGAACGCCTTAGGGCAATGGAAAAAAATAGCCTGGCAAAGTGCTCACTAATGCTTTCGCGCAGGCCTGGAATTGCTTGTTAATTTTTTACTTTGGAAGCTTGCAGGAGCCAAGCCCATAATCGACGTAAAGATCCCTTGGGTCGGAATCGCGAAGCCAGGCCACCAGCTTGCGGTAATCGCCTTCGTTGGCGATCCCGATGCAACCAGCGGTGCCCGGCGAAGTCCTGGCGTTGCTGTCGATGTGGATTTCGATTGCTGCTCGCTCCGTCGAGCCTGGGCCGAGATAGCGCAGCGGCGTGCTGACCGGTCCCAGGCCAGGCCCCCAGTTGCCAGAGTAGTTGTCCCGGCCGCTTGCCCACTGGATGTCCTCGATCCCCCAGCGGCCCTCCGGCAGGGGCTCCAGGCTGCCGGATCGGCTGTCCTTCCCAAGCCGGAAGCGCTGAGCGCCGGGGGCACCCGAGACGACGATCATCCAGCCGGAAAGAACGCCATTCTTAACGTATGAAAGCTTGAGCTTTTCAAGCCCACGGCCATCAAGTTCTTTTGTGCGGGTCAAAAGTAAGTAGGACGGAATGCTTTTCGATTCGACAGGCTTCTGTGGTTGTGCGGCTTGAGATCCGGCCCTGAATATTGAAAGGAACTCGTCTTGCTCTTTTTTACTGAGAAGCGTCCACGCCCAGTTCCAGGCCGCAATTTGATGCGGCTCGGGATTTTTAGTGTCTGTGTGCTTTGCGGCGTTCAGGAAATTGCTCATTGCCTTTTTCTTTGAGTGCGTTGTGCGTTTTTGAGCGGGTCGTAAAGCGCGGAAATAATTTGAATTTCCGCCGAAGTGGCCGGACGCATGGTAGCGGATTCAATAGCCTCCTTGATCTCCAGCTTAATTAGCTGCGGCGAAGCATAATTAAATAGTGCAATACAAATTGTTTGATCAAGTTTTTCGTAAATTCGCGGAAGTTGCTGCTTTAGATTTTTACTGGCCGCCGCTTTCAGTAGCAGCTGAGAAAAACGAATTAACAAGTTTTGTAAAATGGGCTTCATTCTGCCCTCCTGCTAAGGCTAATAAGAGTTGTAAGTACGCCTAGCAATGCTGTTATAGCCCTATTGTCAGCATCGCTGCATCCCATCGGCTGTGGATCAATGCTCTTAGACTGTGCTGTTCCGCTATATTTGGCATACCATGGCCAAACAGAAGGTAGAACGTAGAAGCGACAGGCAGCCCATTGACCGCTAGAAAGAATAACTATTGACGCTGCCACTGCAACAATAGATCGCCAAAGCCAGGCGGGCATGATTATTTGGCGCGAATGACTGTTATTTCAATCTGCCTAACGCGATCTTCCAGTTTTGAAACGCGCTCCTTTTGGTCGCCTTTCATTTCTTGAACATCTTGCATGACTGTGTTCATGCTTTGATCAAGCTTTGCGACTTGCATGAAAAGACCGGCGACGCCGAGTACCGCTGCGATGAGCAGCGCCGGGGTGATCTGCGACAGCTGGCTGCCACCAGGGGGATGCGTAGGTGTGCTCACTACCTCTTCACAATCGGACATGAGGCAACAGGGGCGGCCTGTCTTCAGGGTATCTCATCGGCTGACGGGGGACGCCCGCCGAAACGAGCAAGCAGCGATCGTGAAGTGAATTTTTCGACTTTGCAAGAATAGCAATTCAAAATTCCAGAATTTTGGCCATTTGAGCGCTAAAAAATAATAACGCGCCTTCTCGTATAGCTTGGCCGAGGACCCGCCTCCCTTCCGGTCACGTAAATTTGCCCAGTAGCTGAATTAAGGATTTTTGTGCTAACCAAGGCGGCGCTCTTTCCGCTAACAAAAATTGAACCAGCGCTAATTGCTAAATACTTCTGCCCTCTTAGGCCAGCTGACAGGCCAGTGCATGTGACCGCGCCGGTCCCTGCAGCGGCTCTTGAGTTTTTCCGAAGCGCAACAGCTTTTCCGCCAAATGCAATGGCTGCGGAATTCGCAAATAATGTATATTTTTTGTATGCTTGAGTCGGCTGACCGCTCACGGTGTATCCCGTGGTGGCTAGCAGAAGCTTGCGCGAAACTCTCAGGAATGCGGACTCACCGAAAAGCTGAACTACGCCAGAAATAGATTCAAGCTTTGAGGCTTTTTTTATGGCAATTTCTTTTCCAGTTTTGGCAAAGCTACCGGCTTGGCAAGATAGGCGGCGTGCCAGCCCGAAGCCGGACGAATTCGCAAGAATACTGAACTTGCCCTCGTCGGCAACAAGGTTAATAGCGCCAATCTTGAACAATGCCGCATCATTGCCCTGTGCGCTGAGCACGGCTTTTTCGCCGATTAGCTTGCGCGATGCACGTATTGAAGCAGGCTTTCCGTCAGTGGAAAATTCGCCGGCTTTTGCGAGAAGCTTTCTTGCGGTTTTTGGATAGCTCTGTGATCCGCTTACAGCGAGGGATCCCGGAGCGGGAAGCAGTCGCGCCGTGCGCCGCAAGCTTGACGGAATGCCAGTTACAGCAAAAGCGCCAGCAGCAAGAGGCAGATAGCGCTGCCCCAGGAAGCCAGCGCTATTTCCACTCGCGACAAATAGGCCGACTCCCGCTCCAAGCCTGGCCGACCGACTGACGCTGGCCGCAGATCCGATCGCCAGGAGCGCTCCAGGGGCGCCAATCAGAGAGATGCGCCTTGCCAGGGTCGCCTGTCCGCCAACGACGGTCGCCGAGCCACCAGCAGCGGTCAGGCGTCGCGATAGTCGCAGGCCCGCGCTCTTGCCGTCGATGACGAATGCGCCGGTCGCTGCGTCAAGGGCGCCAGTCGCCGCGAGGCCCGCCGCACTGCCGATGAGGGCGAAGGCCCCCGCTGATCCGAAGATTCGTCTTGAGACCGCCAGCTGCGCTTGTTGACCAGAAAATCCGAACGCGCCCTTTGCAGCCTGAAGCTTTCTTGAAATTGCTGTTGATGCACTATTTCCGGTGCATTCAAAAAAGCCGGTCGAAGCAAGCAGTCGAAAGCTTTTTGCCAGCTGGGCTGCATTGCATGTTGCTGCGAAAATTGCCGCATCGGCAAAAAGTCTGCGGTCGGGCTTTAGGTTGGACTGAATTCCGCTAATTGCAAACGTGCCAGCCCCTGATCTCAGGGCGCGACTTGCGAGCAGCTTTGCTGCGCCACCAGCCACAAAAGCGGTGCCATGCGCGGCAATCAGCTTTCTCTTTGCAAGCAAAGTCGCCGCAAAGCCGGCTACTGAAAATGCGCCAGAAAAAAGCTGTAAATACTTTTGCTCAAAAAATCCTGCTGACTGGCCAGATAGCGTAAAAATTGCTCGTTCACTTGCCAGTAGCTTCTGTTTTTTGATTAAAGCGCCCTGGCCAACGAGATCAAAGATTCCCCTTGAAGCAAAAAGCGAGAATCCCTTGAGAAGCTGAGCCTGCTTACCGCTTATAGTGTGTGCGCCAGAGCTTCCTTCCAGCCTTTTGCCGGCCTCAAGAGATGCGCTAACTCCTGCCAAAGAAAACGCCCCGCTGCCTGCTGGCAATGCAAGAGCCCTAGTCTTGAAAAGATTAGCCGCATTTCCAAATACAGTAAATCCAGACAGGCTTGCGCTAAGCTTTCTGGAAGTTTTTACTGTTGCCGATATGCCAACAAGCTGGAAGCTTCCTGCGCTACCAGTGACAAGCTTTTTGGCAAGCAGCAGCGCCGCATTGCCAGTAACTGAAGCGGCTCCGGTTGATGCAGCTACGCGGCGCGTTCTTATCAGAGATACAGCGCCACCAGTGAGCGAATAGCTCGCAGCGCTCCCAAGCAGCCTTCTGCCAACCTTTAGGCTTGCCTGAGAACCTGCAAGCGCAAAAGCACCGGAATCAGCTTTTAGCTTCCGACCGAAAAGCAAGTTACCGGCGTCTGCAGATACGGAAAAAGCGCCAGCCGATGCGAGAACTTTTCGTCTTGCAAAAATACCGGCTGCAACACCAGAGAGCAGAAACGCTCCAGCCGAAAGCTGGAGATACTTTTGCTCAAAGAATCCAGCAGACTTTCCAGATAGCGAGAAGCTGCCGCTGCCAGCCCCTAGCAGCCTGTTTGTCTTGAACGATGCTGCATTGCCAACAAGCTGGAAGCTTCCTGCGCTACCAGTGACAAGCCTCCCCCTAAGGAGGTTCGCCGCCTTCCCTGTTTCAGCAAAAACGCCACCAGCAAGCTGAAGTAGCTTGGCAAGGCGAATTGACGCCGCCTTGCCAACATGAGAAAATGTCCCGCCAGAGGCACTTAGGCGAGCCGACCGCCGCAGTAGCGACGCTTGTCCAAAAATGGAAAAAGACCCGCCGCTGGCAGATAAAGTCACCCTGCGGAAAAGTCCCGCATTGGCACCGACAAGGACTATCGAGCCAGCCGAAGAGGCGAGAATGCGAGTCGTTCTGATCGCCGCAGGCTTTCCAGCAAGCGAGAAAATGCCGGCCTGAAGTAAGAGGTATCTCTGGCCTTGAAATCCTGCGCTATTGCCAGCGCAAATGCAACTGCCGACCTCCGCATTTAATTTTCTGTTTAGTTTTAAGCCTGCCGCGGTTCCGCTTGCTAGCGCTGATCCTGCTGCGCACGAAAGTCGAGCATTGTGAGCAATGCTTGCGCCGCCGCCAGATAAAGTAAATGCGCCATTTGCCAGCTGCAGAGCCCTGCCAATTGCAAAGCCAGCAGAGGATCCGCTGATTGCAAACGAGGCCTGACTAGATGAAAGCGTATAGGCTGTTGTTGATAGGTCAACCGCGCCTACAAAAGGCTGACCATAAAGGGCGTAATCTAGGGAGCCAGTGCCAACACTTTTTGCCTCTACCTTGACAAATGGCCTGCCAAGATAGCCGTAGTCTAGTGTTGATAAATCTGTTTTATTCGGGAGTGGCATCGACTTTCTCCTGCGATGCTACTCTTGCTGCCAGCTTATCCAGAAGTTGTTCGGCGCTTTTTTGAATTTCCGCCATTGACGGATACTCGGAAAACTTAATAAATGCAGACTCTTCTTCTGAAATCGCTACACGGGCGAGCCATTTGCCGCTGAGATCACATTCAACAGAGTAAACTCGAACGGTCATTTCTATGCTTGAGAGATCAAGAGGTCGTCTACCCACCCAGAATAGGACGTTCCGCCCCAGGCCTCAACGGTGATTTCAACGACGCCGGCTTCCGTTGGAGTAAAAGTTATTGTTTGCTCAGACCATGTATCGGCGCTGGCGGTCATGGCAGAGACGACATCGGAATTAACTCCGGCTATTTGTCCGCCTTTGCAGACTAGGCGCATTGTAAGGCCGGTATTGCTTCTTCGCATTTGCAGTTTAACGGTCACGAGAGCATTTGCTGATACGGCAGCCTCAGCTAGATAAAACACGATAGGCCAAGAAGAGTCACGAGCGGACGAAGTTATTTGAATTTTCCAGCTGTAACCAGACGGGGTGTATCTTTGGTCTACAGCGCTACTGATAACCGCGCCATTCATAAATATTTTGTAGCTGCCGGCTACTTGATCGTGATTATGAGAGTAGACCGTCTCACTACCAGGGAAAGTTGCAAATTCTAGGGAGTCATCTAGCTTGCAATTCATTAACACTGGTCCACTTGATTTATTAGGTGAGATAGAATAGGAATTTCCGGCAAACGATATATTTTTGATCAAGCAATTGCCACAGTCTAGTAGGTCCATTCCAGTGCTGTTGCTCGCGATTAACCCTAGGCCGGTTCCTTTTTGAAAAATAGCTTCGTGTGGCAGTCCGCGCATTCCCAGCGTGACTCCCGTTCCGCTATTGGAAACCACTGCATGATCAATAGTAACAGTTCCGGTGTTTCCCAGTAAATACAAACTGCCTCCGTTTGCTACAGCGTGACCAAAAGTTAAGAAAAGCGACCTTACGCCAGTCACATAAGCTGGCCCAAGGGAGCTGGTTGATGAGTTCGATGCAATTATTGAAACTTGACTGTTGCCGCCAAGCCAGTATAGGTTTATTTCTGCGCGCACAAAAGCTACGCCTGAAAAGTCTATGTATCCTTGAAATGAGGACAGCATGTATCCAGATCCGTTTACGCCATCCATCCATGTTTCAAGCGTTTTGGTGCTCATATCTGTTCTGTCCCAGCCACCCTCGAATTTAATCATAGCGCCGGGACTGCCAGAATCCCTAACTTCTTGCAAAGCGCCAAATGAAGACCCAGGTCCAATCTTAATTGTCTCTCGCTTGTAAGTAGTAACTGTTTCTGTTGCGCCGTAGTATCCGCGCACGCTAGAGCTGTCTGGCGTGCTATTGGTCTCCATGTCTAGCATTACGCGCTTGCCTCTAATGCTTTGTATGCACCAAAAAGTTTCCCCTGTTGTATTTTTGCCAATTAAGCTTGTCAAATTGAGTGAATCTGGCGAGCTTGATGCCTTACAGGCAATTATATTGCTAAACAAAAATGTTTGAGCGCCATTGTCAGTGTCAACATAAAGGGCTATGCTGTTAATACTTGCCCCAAGCGCGGCTCCCGTATCAACAACAAATGATGCCCACCTGCCTGTTCTTACAAGGTTCGGAATATTTATTGTATTTACAGTTGTAGCGCCAGCGGCATCGCTGCACAGCCTTAAGCTAATTGATCCAGCTGCTCCAACTGTTCCGCTATTTTGGCGAATCCAAAAGCTTACCTGTTGGTAGCCCGATAAGTCTAGCGAGCTTGGCAGTGTCCAATACGCAGCAAGGCCTGTCGTAAATCCTGCTCCAATGGCAATTTGATCTGATTGATAATGCTCTTTCGTCGTCGCGCTCAATGTAGTCGTAACGTTTGCCCCACCAGCGGATGTCCACGCTGCTGTTCTTGGTCCGGTTGAAGCTATCTCCTGTGTAACAGCCGTCTCAAGCATTACGCGACAGTTGTTTTTTAGGCGAACCGTGCCGCTTGATCCGGTTCCATTTCCAGAGCTGCCGTCAAGCGTAAATGTGTTTGGGCCTGTTACCGTGATCTCCCAGGTTCCGTTAGCGGCGGTGCCTCCAGTTACGCCTGAAATATTTACAGTGTCGCCAGTTGAGTAGCCATGCGCGGTGGATGTTACGCCTATCGGCGTTGCATTTGTTGTCGAAGATATGAATTTTGTGGGGGCCTGTACGCTGCTAATCCAAACTCCATTTTGCCCGAGACTTGTTGGAGCCGGGCTGCCCATTATTCTTATTGTGTCACCTGGGGCAATTCTGGCTGCCGTGGCCCCGTTGCTAATGGTTTTCCAGCGATTTGCAAACGAAAGTCCGTCGCTTGCGTCATTTCCGCCTTCAAAATCAATATAGTAAGTGGCCACGGCCAGCTCTCCCTTTGATAGATTAGGCGAGCGTCAAGATCCCGTTGGTCTGGTCAAGATCAACGGTGAACGTCTCGCCAGCAGCCAGCGTAACACTGGAGCCGTAGTCCCACCAGCCAATGAGCGGCTTCAGCGGCGATGTTGGGGTAGAGTTGAAGAGAACGGCGTAGCGAGCCGTAAACCCTGCGCCAGTCGCCGTCCAAACAGGATCAGTGCCGCCAGTCAGCTTGAAGGTTCCGCTAACTTGAGCGCCAGTAATTGTTCCGACTGAAATGCCATCAGTAACGTATCCGTTGCCATTCGCAACCTGAGTAATGTCGGCCAGCACTGAATTGGCAGCCGTTGGGGCAACGTTCGTCAGGGCGACCTTGAGAACGTGGGTCGTGCCGGTCTGCAGTTGGTGGACGCCAGCAGCGAGATCCCCGACGAATTGATTGAATTTGTTGAAAGAAGCCACGGACAGGCGAGCGAGGTCGCTCTAAGGCTAGCGAAGCTGTCAGACCTCGATGCTGACATTCAGCTCTTCTGTTTGCGAGGTCACAGACGTAACAACAATCCACACGTAATTATTGGCAGGTATTGGCATGTTTTGTATTTCAGCCAATTCACCCGTCGTAACGTTTGAAACTGTTAGCGGCACTGTTGCAAGTGTTCCGGCACTGCTGCGGTCAGCGCCGTATCTCAGCTCAAATGCCGCACTTGCGGAGACACCTCTTACAAGTGCAATGACCTGTGTAAAAGTAGTCGCTACTTGAGTATAGAGCAGCGTAAATTGATCGCCTGGCTTTGGCTGGGCAATCGTTATTGACTTTGGTGGCCCTGGACTTCCGCTGTCTCCCTTTTGTCCTTGCGGACCTTCTTTTACGATTTTTACAGTGGAGACTTTTGGTTGATTTACAATTACAGTAGTGCCATTTTGTTTTGTTACAATTACGCTTTTGACTACTTTAATTACATTTACTGATGTCATTCCGTGTAGCCCTCGCTGACATACAAAATTCCCTCAAGGTAGTAATCCTTGAATCCGTTAGGATCGGTCATGGCAACATCAAAATAAATTTCGTCTGGAAAAGTTGCAGTAACTGCTTTGCCTACTGAAATTTTTATTTTTCCCAGGCTTCTGTCGATGTAGCTAATTGTAAAATCAGCGTATTTTACAGTTCTTTCTTTATCCCAGGCCTGAGCTGCAGCTGTCCAGCCAATTAACGAAATTGGCTCATCGTTTTCATCCAAAAATTCCAGCGTGCGGCTCCAGTCCGCTCGGCGCTGGAGCGTGTCGTTGTACGTGCCGGACGAGACTGCCATGGTCCCAGCTTAGCGACCTTGGCCGCGCATCTTTTTGCGGTTGTGGCTTGGCCTGCTATGGCGGCCATGCCCTTGCCGAGTGAGTTTCGGCTTGCCGGGCTGGTGCTGGACGGCGGCAGTGCCGGTTTTGCTGCGGACTGCCATCAGACTGCACCTCCCAGAAGCAGCGCTCGCAACTCATCAAGGTCGAAACCTGCGGCTTTCAAACGCTCGGCGGCGGTCAGCGGCATAGGCAAAGCGTCGATCAAGAAAAGATACTTAGGCATTAAGCGCCTCCTTGATCTCATCCGTGGTAGTGGCTGCATCAATGGCAGATTCGATGATGACGTACCGGGCGCGAATAGCAGCGCGAGCGGCTTCGGCGGCATCACGCTGGACACCAGGAATCTGCAGAC
>Ga0129333_10006577_pt1 | contig 10986 bp, 11 predicted proteins | sample CPB6_08_DNA_FD_94474 | JGI IMG/M metagenome (GOLD analysis project Ga0129333, IMG submission 94474) | Freshwater to marine salinity gradient microbial communities from Chesapeake Bay, USA - CPBay_Sum_0.6_0.8_DNA | ecosystem: Environmental > Aquatic > Marine > Coastal | place: USA: Chesapeake...
CACGATGTGCTGCTGTGCATTGGCACGCGTACGACGATGGATGATCCCAAGCGATTCCGCTTCGACGCGCGCGACTTCTATCTCAAGACCTCGGCCGAGATGCGCGATGTGTGGCGCGAGCTGCCCGAGGCCTGCGACAACACCCTGCTCATCGCCGAGCGCTGCGAGGTGTCCTTCAACGAGGGCGCCAACCTCATGCCCCAGTTCCCCGTGCCGGCCGGCGAGACCGAGGAGTCATGGCTCGTGGCCGAGGTGGAGCGGGGTCTCGCCCGGCGCTATCCCTCCGGCGTACCCGACGACGTGCGTCGGCAGGCGGCCTACGAGCTCGGCGTCATCGCGCAGATGGGCTTCCCCGGCTACTTCCTCGTCGTCGCCGACCTCGTCCGCCACGCCAAGGACAATGGCATCCGCGTGGGACCGGGCCGAGGCTCGGCCGCGGGCGCGATGGTGGCCTACGCCCTCGGCATCACCGACCTCGATCCGATCAAGCACGGCCTGCTCTTCGAGCGCTTCCTCAATCCCGAGCGCATCTCCATGCCGGATATCGACATCGACTTCGACGAGCGTCGGCGCGCCGACATGATCCGCTACGCCACGGAGAAGTACGGCGAGGAGCGCGTCGCGCAGATCGTCACCTTCGGCTCCATCAAGGCCAAGGCCGCCGTCAAGGACGCTGCCCGCGTGCTCGGCTACCCCTATGCGCTCGGCGACCGCATCACCAAGGCCATGCCGCCGTCCGTCATGGGCAAGGACATCCCGCTCTCCGGTGTCTTCGACAAGGAGCACTCGCGCTACGGCGAGGCGGCGGAGTTCCGCTCGCTCTACGAGTCCGATCCCGACGTCGCCAAGGTGGTCGACACCGCGCGGGGCCTCGAGGGCCTCAAGCGCCAGCCAGGCGTCCACGCTGCCGGCGTCATCCTGTGCCGCGAGCCGCTCATCGATGTCATCCCGGTGTGGCGACGCGAGCAGGACGGCGCCGTCATCACGCAGTTCGACATGGGCGCCTGCGAGTCCCTCGGCCTGCTCAAGATGGACTTCCTGGGTCTGCGCAACCTCACCGTGCTCGACGATTGCCTGCGCAATATCGAGGTAAATCGGGGGGAGACGGTCGTGCTGGAGAGCCTTGAGCTCGCCGACGATGCGACGTTCGAGTTGCTCTCACGCGGGGACACCCTCGGCGTCTTCCAGCTCGACGGCGGACCGATGCGCGCGCTGCTGCGGTCGATGCAGCCGGACTCCTTCGAGGACATCTCCGCCGTTCTCGCGCTCTATCGACCCGGGCCGATGGGGGCCAATGCCCACAACGAGTACGCCGACCGCAAGAACGGCCGCAAGCCGGTGGTGCCGATCCACCCCGAGCTCGCCGAGCCGCTCGCGGAGATCCTCGACGACACCTACGGCCTGATCGTCTATCAGGAGCAGGTCATGGCGATCGCGCAGAAGCTCGCCGGCTACTCCCTCGGCAATGCCGATCTGCTGCGCCGCGCGATGGGCAAGAAGAAGAAGGAGATTCTCGATAAGGAGTACGTCCCCTTCCGCGACGGCATGCTCGCCAACGGCTACTCCGATCGTGCGATCGCGACGCTGTGGGACATCCTGGTTCCGTTCTCGGATTACGCGTTCAACAAGGCCCACACGGCCGGCTATGGACTGGTGTCCTTCTGGACGGCGTACCTCAAGGCCAACTACCCGCAGGAGTACATGGCGGCGCTCCTCACCTCGGTCAAGGACGACAAGGACAAGAGCGCGGTCTACCTCAACGAGTGTCGGCGCATGGGCATCAAGGTGCTCCCGCCCGACGTCAACGACTCCGACTTCGACTTCACCCCGCGCGGGAGCGACATCCGGTTCGGCCTGTCCGCCGTGCGCAATGTGGGTGCCAATGTCGTGGACTCCATCATCGCCACACGCAAGGCCGAGGGTCGTTTCGCGAGCTTCTATGACTTCATCGACAAGGTCGAGGTGTCCGTCTGCAACAAGCGCGTCGTGGAGAGCCTCATCAAGGCGGGCGCCTTCGACTCGCTCGGTGACTCCCGGCGCGGTCTCACCACCGTCCACGAGCAGGTCATCGACGCGGCTGTCGATCTCAAGCGCGCGGAGGCCGTGGGTCAATTCGACCTCTTCGGTGGCATGGGTGAGGACGAGGGCGCGGGCGGGGTGCGCATCACGCCCGACATCCCGCTGGGGGAGTGGGACAAGTCAGCGCTGCTCGCCCACGAACGCGACATGTTGGGCCTGTATGTCTCCGATCATCCGCTCTACGGCGTCGAGCAGTTCCTCGCTCAGTCGACGGACTGCTCGGTGGTCCACGTGCACACCGGTGATCGAGCCGAGGGCACTGTCGTGACCGTGGGCGGCCTGGTCACGGGTGTCCAGCGCAAGACGACGAAACAGGGGTCGCTGTGGGCGATCGTCACTCTCGAGGATCTCGACGGCGCGGTCGAGGTCATGGTCTTCCCGCAGACCTATGCCGCGGCCGGCACGCTGCTGGTCGACGATGCGGTGCTGCTCGTGCGGGGGCGCATCGATCGACCCGACGAGGATGCTGCGCGTCTTGTCGCCATGGAGATCACCCAGCCCGACGTGAGCGAGGCGCATGCAGGGCCGGTTCGGCTGTCCATGCCCGCGGCGCGTTGCGTGCCGCCGGTTGTGGAGCGACTGAAGGAGATCCTCGCCGCGCATCCGGGCACGACGGAGGTCCACCTTCACCTCGCAGCCTCCGGGCGCACCACCGTGCTCCGACTCGATGATCGCCTGCGCGTCACGCCGAGCCCGGCGCTCTACGGTGACCTCAAGGCCCTGCTCGGTCCGACCTGCCTAGGCTGACCGAGCCATGAGACGACTGCTCGCCGCCCTCGTCGCGGTGCTCGCCGCCGCGGCGCTCGGTGCCCTCCTGGGATGGTGGTGGGAGTCTCTCGCCCCGCGGGTTGCGCTCGTCATCGCCGGTGACGGCCTGCCGTATCCGGAGGGCTACCAACCCGAGGGCTACATGACCGATGACGGCATCGCTGCGTTGCTGTGCCTCGCGGCTGGCCTTGTCGTCGGTGTCCTCGCGGTCTGGGCGTGTCGACGCGTGGTGGCCCCTGACCACGCCCTGGCGGTGGCACTCGTGAGTGTGCTCGTGCTCGGTGCCGTCGGATCGATCGTCCTGTGGCGCACGGGGGAGATGCTCGGGGCCTTCGACTTCGATGCGCTCGTTGCCGCGTCGACTCCGGGTGATGTCATCAGGGCGCCGTTGCGGCTGCGCATGCCCGGCGTCCTCGTCCTGTGGCCGTTGGCCAGCGTCCTCGTCGTCTTCCTCTCGGCGCTCTCCGACTGGCTGCGCGGCCGCGCAGCAGAGCGGTCCTAGACCTCCAGCGTGCCGGCGCGAGCGGAGTCAATCGGCGTGGGCAACCCCGGCGATCACGGCAGGGTGTCGAGGCCCCGGACGAACTTCTTGATCCGCTTGTACGAGACGTTCTTGGTGTAGACGTAGGCATGTGTGCCGAACTTCGGTGACACGGCCCGCAATGGCACCATCACCCACGCCCCGAGGTCCTTGATCAGCTCGTTGCTGGGGAACTCGCACTGCAGCGCTGTCTGGCAGTCGATCCACAGAGTCGCCGTACCCGCACCTCTTTGCACCGGGAAGGTCTTGGCGGGCACGTACTGCACCATCGCGCCACCACCCGGGGGGATGCAGTCGACAGACTCGTCAATCTCGTAGAGCTTGATCAGCCTCCCGCCCGAACCTCGGTACACGGCATGGAGAGTCCGGACCTGCCGGGGAACACCCACGGAGCACGCCTGATTGATGGTGAGCTTGTCACGCGCCAGTCCGAGGGTCTCGTAGGGCTTGTACACGGTGTAGGTCACCTGTGACGTGTAGCCCGACCAGTTATTGCCTGCGCCCGCGGATGTCGTGACGCCGATCGTGGGCGTGATCGCGACGAGTGCGGCACAGGCGACAGCGGCGATCCGACGAGCCTTGAGCATAGGGACTCCTTCGTAGGGGGCACGGCGCACCGAGGCGGGGATTAGCGTGGCACCCCGCTGCCCGGTGCGCCAGGGGATTCGGGGGACTCAGTGGGTGGCGATCGGGGCGTACGCCGCGCCCGTGAGGCGTGCCAGATCGGCCGGGGCGACGCCGATGTCGAGCCCGCGCTGGCCGCCGGAGACATAGATGACGGGAAGCGCAGTCGCGCTGACGTCGATGACGGTCGGCAGGGCTTTGCGCTGGCCGAGGGGCGAGATCCCGCCCGCCACGTAGCCCGTCACGCGCTCAGCGACGGAGACCGCCATCATCCGCGCGCGCTTGCCGCCGCGCGCCGCGGCCAGGGCCTTGAGATCGAGTTGGCCTGTCACGGGCACGATCCCCACCGTCGCGGCGCCGTCGACCTCGGCCAGCAGGGTCTTGAAGACGCACGCCGGATCGAGGCCGAGAGCGTCGGCGGCCTCCAGGCCGAAGCTCTCGGCTGCCGGGTCATGGTCGTAGGCGTGCACGCTGAACTCGATGTCCGAGCGCTGGAGTGCGACCAGTGCCGGCGTGCCGGATGGCTTCGCGCGTGCCATCAGCGCCCCCGCGTCATCAGTTGAGCCCGTAGGGCTCGCGCGCGAGATCGGTCGCCGGCAGCGATGGCACGGATTCGACGATGGCAGTCTCGGCGCGCAGGAAGTCGGCCTCGGCCCGCAGTCGCATGGAGTCGTCCGCTGCCTCGAGGAAGCCCTGTCGGGTGGGCAGATCGGCGACCACGGCCGCGGCGACGAGGTAGGAAAGGACCCGCGGGTCCTCGGGCAGGTCGCTGTCGTCGTCATCATCACTGAGCAGGGCGCGGTAAGCGCGGAAGCGATCGAGCACGGCCTGCCCCAGGCTCGGGGCCGCGGGCCCCGACTCCTCCTCGAGGATCTCGACCTCGGCCTGCGTGTACGGCCTGCCGTCGATCAGTCGGAGCACGCGGAAGCGCTCGGTGCCCACGGTGACGATGTCGGACCGACCGTCCTCGTGCATCTCCACCTCGCGCAGTGACGCGAAGGTCCCGACGTCGTACAGCGCACGCGCTCCATCGGCACCGACCTCCTGCCCCTCGCGGATGGCGATGACGCCGAAGCCTCGCTCATCCTCAGGCGCATCGACGATATCGGCGATGAGCTGGCGGTAGCGCGGCTCAAAGATGTGGAGGGGCATGACGAGCCCGGGTACGAGCAGGCTCGACAGCGGGAAGAGGGGGATGACTCGTGCTGACGTCACGACTGCAGGCTAGACCTACAATCGTCAGCGTGATCCAGCGCATCGACCTCCGAGGTGTCGACCTCGCCGCTGCGGGCACCGACCCGCGCGCAGTCCTGCCGCGTGCCGCGATCGATGTGGAAGAGGCCACCGCCACGGTCATCCCCATCGTGCGGGATGTACAGGCGCGAGGGGCTGAGGCCGTGCTGGACTGGACCGAGCGCCTCGACGGGGTCCGGCCGGCCCATCTGCGAGTGCCGAAGGACGCGATCGCTGCCGCGGTCGCCGGGCTTGATCCTGCGGTGCGCGCGGCGCTCGAGGAATCAATCCGCCGCGCGCGCCTCGTGCACTCCGATCAGGTCCGCGGCGAGACCATCACCACCGTCGTCGAGGGCGGCACCGTCACCGAGCGCTGGCTGCCCGTCGCGCGCGTCGGTCTCTATGTCCCCGGCGGCCGCGCCGTCTATCCCAGCAGCGTCATCATGAATGTCGTACCCGCGCAGATCGCCGGCGTGGAGTCGCTGTGCGTCGTCTCTCCGGCGCAGGCCGATCACGGGGGACTCCCGCACCCGACGATCCTCGCCGCGTGCGGACTGCTCGGTATCGAGGAGGTCTACGCCGTGGGCGGCGCGCAGGCGATCGCGATGCTGGCGTACGGCGTCGACCTCCCCGACGGCGATCTGGGCCACTGCGCGCCCGTCGACATGGTCACCGGTCCGGGCAATATCTGGGTGACGGCGGCAAAGCGCGTACTCAAGGGCCAGATCGGCATCGATTCCGAGGCGGGACCGACGGAGGTGGCCGTCCTCGCGGATGACTCGGCGGACCCCGCGCACGTCGCGGCCGACCTCATCAGCCAGGCCGAGCACGACACGCTCGCTGCAGCCGTCCTGGTGACCACGTCGCCGGAGCTCGCCGACGCCGTCGATCGCGAGATCACCGATCAGCTGGCCCGCACCAAGCACGTCGAGCGGATCACGGAGGCGCTCACCGGTCCCCAGAGCGGCATCGTCCTCGTGGACGACATCGACCAGGGGCTGCGCGTGGTGGATGCCTACGCCGCTGAGCACCTCGAGATCCACACGCGCGACGCCAGGGATGTGGCCTTGCGCGTGCGCAACGCGGGAGCGATCTTCGTCGGCACGCACGCTCCGGTGTCGCTCGGCGACTACTGCGCCGGGTCCAACCATGTGCTTCCCACCGGCGGATCGGCGGCGCACTCGTCGGGGCTGTCGGTCCAGACCTTCCTGCGAGGGATCCACATCATCGACTACGACGCCGATGCACTCGCGGGTGCTGCCGATCACGTGGTCGCGCTCGCTCTCGCCGAGGACCTGCCCGGGCATGCCGCCGCCATCACCGTCCGCCTCCCGGACTGACCATGGCCGACACACCCTGGTCGCCTCCGGTCCGTGACGACCTGCGGGACGAGGAGCCCTATGGCGCCCCGCAACTCGATGTCGCCGTGCGGCTCAACACCAACGAGAACCCCTTCCCACCGTCCGCCGCTCTCGCCGAGGCGATAGGACGCGCCGCCGCGCAGGCGGCCACCTCGCTCAATCGCTATCCCGATCGCGAGGCGTGGGCGTTGCGGGAGGCGCTGGCGGCGTACCTCGGCCGCGAATCGGGAGTTCAGGTCGATCCCGCGATGGTGTGGGCGGCCAACGGCTCCAACGAGGTGATGCAGCACGTCTTTGCCGCCTTCGGAGGCCCAGGGCGGCTGGCGATGGGGTTCTCGCCGACGTACTCGATGTACGAGCAGTACGCGCGGGATACCTTCACGCGCTATCGCACCGTGGGGCGACGTCAGGACTTTGGCCTCGATGCCGCCATGGTTGTCGCGGCGATGATCGGCGGGTCCCCTGACATCCTCGTCCTCACGTCGCCCAACAACCCCACGGGCACGGCGCTCACCCTCGATGTCGTGTCCGCCGCCTGCGCGATGTCGACCGGTGTCGTCGTGGTCGACGAGGCCTACGCGGAGTTCCGGCGCCCCGGCACGCCGTCCGCGCTGACCCTGCTCGAGGCGCACCCCAACCTCATCGTCACGCGGACCATGAGCAAGGCCTTCGCCCTCGCCGGCGCCCGCGTTGGCTACGCGGTCGCTGCCCCCGAGGTCATCGACGCGCTCCGCGTCGTACGCCTGCCCTATCACCTGTCGAGCGTGACGCAGGCGGTCGCCCGCACGGCGCTGGAGTTCAGCGACGAGCTGCTCGGCCAGGTGGACACTCTTCGCGCGGAGCGCGACTCCCTGGTGGTCTGGCTCCGTGCTCACGGAATCCGCGCCGTCGACTCCGACGCCAACTTCATCCTCATCGGGGAGTTCGCCGACCGTCATCACGCCTGGCAGGAGTTGCTCGACCGCGGTGTCCTCATCCGCGAGGTGGGGCCGGAGGGCTGGTTGCGCGTGACCGTGGGCACACCCGACGACAATGCGACGTTCCGCACCGCGCTTGCCGAGGTGGTGGCGCTGGACGGCATGATGGTGCCCGCTCCTGAGGACGACGGGGGCGTGGAGGGAGACGCACCATGAGTCGCACCGGCCGTGTTGAGCGCACGACCAAGGAGAGCAGTGTCCTCGTCGAGATCGATCTCGACGGCTCGGGCCAGGCTGACGTGCAGACGGGTGTGCCGTTCTTCGATCACATGCTGAGCCAACTCGGCAAGCATGGGGGCTTCGACCTCACCGTGCGCACGACCGGTGACCTTGAGGTCGATGCCCACCACACAGTCGAGGACACCTCGCTCGCCCTCGGGACAGCCTTCCGCGAGGCGCTGGGTGACGCCGCGGGCACCCGGAGATTCGGCGACTCACTTGTCCCGCTCGACGAATCGCTGTGCCAGTGCGCGGTCGATCTGTCCGGCCGTCCGTACCTCGTGCACGTCGAGCCGGAGATCGTGGAACTCATCGGGTCCTACGACACCACGCTCACCCGCCACATCTTCGAGTCCTTCGTCGCGACCGCTCAGGTCACTTTGCACGTGCGGGTCCTCAACGGGCGCAATGCGCATCACGTCGTGGAGGCTCAGTTCAAGTCATTCGCACGCGCCCTGCGCGATGCCGTGGCTCTCGATCCCCGTGTCGTGGGCGTGCCATCGACCAAGGGGACGTTGTCGAGCCGAGAGTCGGTCGAACCCTGATGGGCTGGACCGCCGTTCTCCTGCTCGCGCTGGCGGCGTTCCTCGCGGGCGGCGTCTACTCGTTCGCCAAGCAGGGCAAGCGCAATGCTGCGGTGATCCTGGGGATCCTCGCAGCGATGGCCCTGCTCGGAGGCGTGCTCTACGCGTGGAGCGCGACCTGATGCGCGTAGTCGTCCTCGACTACGGCTCCGGCAACCTCCACTCCGCCCAGCGTGCTCTGGAGCGCGCTGGTGCGCAGGTGGAGGTCACGGCCGATCCGGACGCGGTGATGTCCGCCGACGGTCTCGTCGTACCGGGCGTGGGCGCCTTCGCCGCGTGCATGTCCGGCTTGCGCGAGGTGGATGCGCCCAAGCTCATCGGCAGGCGATTGGCCGGGGGGCGCCCGGTGCTCGGGATCTGCGTGGGGATGCAGGTCCTCTTCGACGAGGGCGTCGAGCACGGCATCCAGACGCCCGGACTCGGGGAGTGGCCCGGGACGGTCGAGCGCCTGGAGGCTGATGTCCTGCCGCATATGGGCTGGAACACTGTCGCGCCGCCGGCTGACTCGGTGATGTTCGACGGCATTGCGGACGAGTACTTCTACTTCGTGCACTCCTACGGCGTCCTGCAGTGGGAGTTGCCGCCGTCTGATCGCATGGTGGCGCCGGGCGTGACCTGGACGACGTACGGCGCACCTTTCGTCTCGGCTGTCGAGAACGGTCCGCTGTGGGCAACGCAATTCCACCCGGAGAAGTCCGGGGATGCCGGAGCGCACCTGTTGCGCAACTGGCTCGGAAGCCTCGGCTGAAATGGCCGGGTCATAGTCATGGCGAAGGAAAGAGCGCGCAGGCGAGCCGAGCGCGAGGCCGCTGCAGCCAAGGAGCGACAGGCGCGGGCACGCAAGCGCGCGCGACGCGAGAGACTCGACAAGGTCAAGGGTGCGGTCACTGCTGCCGTGCCTGACAAGCCCAGGGTGACGCCGGGCCTGCTCGCGCGCAAGCGACGGAGGCGACTGCTTGTCTTCGCCCTGGCCGTCGTGGCCATCTGTGCGCTGACCTGGCCCTTCCTCCCGTCGTGGAGCGCGCGCATCGTTGTCCTGGTGCTCGCTCTCCTTGCGGCGCCGGTGGTCTGGGTGTTGTCCTTTGGGCGCGTCTGACGCCATCACCGCACGTCCCGGCTCAACGGTGGAGCGTGGTGGCACTCGGCCCCGTCTGCCGTAGGGTTCGGTCCATGTCCACAGGCACCCGTTTCGAACTCCTGCCCGCTGTCGATATCGCCGACGGCACCGCCGTCCGCCTCGTGAAGGGAGAGGCCGGGACGGAGACGTCGTACGGCGATCCCGTCGCGGCAGCGCGGCAGTGGGTCGACCAGGGTGCCTACTGGCTGCACGTGGTCGATCTCGATCGGGCCTTCGGGCGAGGCACGAACGCCGACCAGGTCGCCGCGATCGTCGCCGACGTCCGCGATCGATGCCATGTCGAGGTGGCGGGAGGCATCCGCGATGACGAGTCGCTCGCCGCTGCATTGGCCACCGGTGCGCATCGCGTCGTCATCGGCACGGCCGCGATGGAGCAACCTGACTGGGTTGCGTCCGTCATCGCCGAGCACGGCGACACGATCGCGGTCTCACTCGACGTTCGCGGCACCACGCTCGCTGCTCGCGGATGGACCCAGGAGGGCGGGGATGTCTTCGAGGCCATCGATCGCCTCGACGCCGCAGGCTGCGCTCACTACATCGTCACCGATGTGGAACGCGATGGCACGATGCACGGTCCGCACTTCCACTTGCTCCACCGCATCTGCAAGCACACGCAGACACCGGTCATCGCCTCCGGCGGCATTGCGAAGCTCGAGGACGTCCACAAACTCGTTGAGATGATCCCCCAGGGGATCGCGGGAGCAGTGGTCGGTCGCTCCCTCTACGACGGGGCCTTCACCTTCCCCGAACTCGTCGCGGCAATCGAGCCGCGGATCGACCTGTGGACGTGGGGTCCGCCGCAGCCGTGAGCCTCGCTGTCCGTGTCATCCCCTGCCTCGACGTCGATGCGGGGCGCGTGGTCAAGGGGGTCAACTTCACCGGCCTTCGCGATGCGGGGGATCCGGTCGAGCTCGCTCGCCGCTACGACGCAGAGGGTGCGGATGAACTCGTATTCCTCGACATCACGGCATCATCCGCGGATCGCGAGACGACGTACGACATGGTGCGACGCACAGCGGACCAGGTCTTCATCCCGCTCACCGTGGGCGGGGGCGTGCGCAGTCGCGACGATTTCGACCGACTGCTGCGCGCCGGGGCGGACAAGGTGAGCCTCAGCACTGCCGCGGTTAATTCGCCCAGTCTCATCGATGAGGCGGCCGCGCGCTTCGGCTCGCAGTGCGTGGTGCTCTCGGTCGACACTCGTCGCATGCATGGCACGAACTCCGGCTTCGAGGTCACCACGCATGGCGGGCGCGAGGGCACAGGGCGCGACACGATTGCCTGGGTACGCGAGGCCGTGGATCGGGGGGTGGGGGAGATCCTTCTCAATTCCATGGACGCCGATGGCACGCGCGAAGGCTTCGACACCGAGCTCATCTCCCTCGTCCGCGCTGCGGTCGACGTGCCGCTCATCGCGAGCGGGGGAGCGGGGCGTGTCGAGGACTTCGTCCCGGCTGTGCGC
>Ga0129333_10006578_pt1 | contig 10984 bp, 14 predicted proteins | sample CPB6_08_DNA_FD_94474 | JGI IMG/M metagenome (GOLD analysis project Ga0129333, IMG submission 94474) | Freshwater to marine salinity gradient microbial communities from Chesapeake Bay, USA - CPBay_Sum_0.6_0.8_DNA | ecosystem: Environmental > Aquatic > Marine > Coastal | place: USA: Chesapeake...
ATCGTTGATGAATTCCAGAACCTAAACTTCCATGAACTTGATAGTATCATTACCCGTGTTGGTGAAAACTCCAAGATCATGTTCTGTGGTGATGCTACTCAGTCGGACCTCGTGAAAACAAATGAGCGTAATGGTATTATTGATTTCTTAAGGATTTTGAGAGTAATGCCCTCCATGTCAATGGTTGAATTTGGTGTGGAAGATATTGTTCGTTCTGGTCTATGTAAAGAATATCTTGTTGCTAAAATGGAATTGAATCTCTGATGTTTAATCATGTTGAATTGAATCTTCCCTCTCTTGAGAGGGAAATGATTGATGGAGTTCGTTATTACAAAGTTCCAAACAACAATGAACTCCAAAAGTTTGTTTCTATCACATCAGTTATCAGTCACTTTAGTAGAGAAAAGTTTGCTAAGTGGCGTGAGAAAGTTGGTGAAGAAGAAGCAAATAGAGTTACTAAAAGAGCCACTAGTCGTGGAACTGATGCACATACTTTAATTGAACATCACTTATTAAATCAAGAACTACCAAAAGTTCAACCGATTTCTGAACATCTTTTTAAGATTGCTAAACCAGCTTTAAGTCGCATAAATAATATTCATGCTCTTGAAGGTTCTCTTTATAGCCAATACTTAGGTGTTGCTGGGACAGTCGATTGTATTGCAGAATTCGACGGAGAACTTTCAATCATTGATTTTAAAACTTCCAAACAACCAAAACCACGAGAGTGGATTGATGGATATTTCGTTCAGTGTTGTGCATATGCGTGTATGCTTCATGAACTAACTGGACTTTCTGTTAAAAAGTTTGTAATTATTATGACTTGTGAGAATGGTGAAGTCGAAGTATACGAAGAAAGAGATAAAGCAAAATACATCCGAATGTTAACGCAATACATCAAAAAGTTTGTCACTGATAAGACTTCTTGACTATAAATCGATTTTGTTTTAGAATGAATATAGTTGAGGAAAAAGATTGTACATCACAGTGTTAGGTCAAATGGAGAATGAATTAGAAAAAGCACTAGAGAATAAGTTTTTCTGTCCTTCTCGATTTGCTCAAGAGATTGAGAATCTCGTGCAACATAATGAAGACATGAACTACATCGATGCTATCATTCACTTCTGTGAGAAGAATAGTATCGATGTCGAGTCTGTTCCAAAACTTATTTCTAAACCACTTAAGGAAAAGATTAAGTATGAAGCCATGGAGTTGAACTTCTTGAAGAAGACATCCCGTGCTAGATTAGTTTTTTGATTTCATTTTGGGGGAAAAAATTTTCCCGGTAAAAATCCTTATATTACTTTTTTAATGGTGCCTTTTGATACTTACAAGACTTACCTTGCCCTAAAGAATCACTTCACGAAAGATTCTTACGATTATCACAAGTATCAAGGTAAGAGTCGTGCATCTCTTCAATCCTTTTACAAAAGGAAAGATAGATATTGGTTTGAAAAATTATCAAGACAAAAAGAAGATAAAGAAGTAATAGATTTTTTTGTTGCTAACTTTACATCATGCTCAGATCCACAAACACTATGGATTGGTGAGATGATTAAAGAAGGTGAGACCAGATATAAGTCTTGGCAGAAAAGAATACAATCTCTTTCCTATCTTTTTAGGGAAGAATCTCAACAACTATTTGATAATAAATTTGAAGAAGTCTTTGATTGTTCTAAAGGACATCCACTTCTTCTTAAAAGTTTCCTTATCGGTAATATTAGCCTGGAAACACTAGTGATTTATGATAGAATATTCCTGTTCGGGAAAAACTTTGATAAGAAACTAAAAGATCCTGTGTGGGAAACCGTCAGTTTAAAAATAAAAAAGTATTCTCCGTTCCTACATATAGATGTATTCCATTATAAAAAAATACTCAAGCAAGTTGTTGGAGGAAAATGAGTTTTTTTGATTCTGAAGTCGTCCGTGCAGAGATGGCTGAGATATCTGATCTTCAGGAAGATATCTATAAAAATGTATTTGAATTTCCTCGTATGACCAAAGAGGAAAAGTTATTTCATGTTGCTCTTCTTGAGAAACTGTTGAATAAGCAGCAAATTTTATACACCCGTTTAAAACTTTCCGACGACCCCGAAGCAATTCGGATGAAGGAAAAAATCCAAGAATCTGCTAGAGTAATGGGGCTTCCTCCTCATGTTGATATGAATGTAATATTCAACAACATGACTCAATTACTTGAGACCATGAAGGAACGCATTGACAATACGGGTTCTGACCTGTAGACTGATGGAGTACACAAAGGCCAAATCCAAACAATCCGAGGTATACAAATGTCTTTCGAAAATCTGAAAAAGCAATCTAAACTTGGTTCTCTCACCGAGAAACTGGTGAAAGAAGTAGAAAAAATGAGCACCAGTGGTGGTGGACCAGATGACCGTTTCTGGAAACCTGAAATGGATAAGACTGGTGTTGGTTCTGCAATCATCCGTTTCCTTCCCGCACCTGAAGGTGAAGAACTTCCCTGGGTAAAGATGTATGCACATGCTTTCCAAGGTCCTGGTGGTTGGTATATTGAAAACTCACTGACTACTGTTGGACAGAAGGATCCCGTCTCCGAGCACAATCGTGAACTCTGGAACAGTGGTAGTGAAAAAGATAAAGAAACTGTGCGTAAGCAGAAGCGTAAACTGTCTTACTACAGCAACATCTATGTGGTAAAAGATCCTGCAAATCCTCAGAATGAGGGTAAAGTCTTCCTGTTCAAGTTTGGTAAGAAGATCTTTGACAAGATTCTGAATGCTATGCAACCTGAGTTTGAAGACGAAGAACCAATTAATCCTTTCGACTTCTGGGGTGGTGCAAACTTCCGTCTGAAGATTCGTAAGGTTGAAGGTTATTGGAACTATGATAAGTCTGAGTTTGATAGTTCCACTCCTCTTCTGGACGATGATGATGCTCTGGAAGCAATCTGGAAAAAGGAGTATTCTCTTTCTGCAATCGTTGCTCCTGACCAGTTTAAGTCCTATGAAGATCTTGAGAAGCGTCTGAAATATGTTCTGGGTCAGAAATCTGCTCGTGCTGCTGTCCAGGAACAAGAAGATGATTATGACTCCTACACCCAAACTCCTTCAAAGGAAGAGAGTGTGATTGCAGAATTGGAACAATCTTTTGCTCGTAGCAAGTCTCCTTCACTTCCTAAGATTGAAACATCTGACGAAGATGAAGATGATGCTCTGAGTTACTTCCAGCGTCTTGCTGAGGACTGATGAAAATACTACCCTTTCTAGCAGTTATCTTTCTATCAACTCCTTCTCAAGCAATTACTTGGAAGGAGTTTTGGGAACCATTCACTTACGAAAATCGAGGATATCGATATCGAAACGTAGAATGCTTTGAAAGTGTCTACCGTGAAGAATATGTTCCTGGTAATAGATGGTCCCGCGGGTATGTAAGATCTTGGACAGAAAGAGTAAGAATTCCTTGTTATTATTGATATAATCTAATATTGTCTCCTCTCTTAAGGGTAGCATTCACATACTGAGTGCTACCTTTTTTGTATGGCATAATTTCATCGAGATCATTAAAGACCACATTTAAATACTGAGGTTTGAGAGTAAATATATTTCTCTTTGCGTCTTCAATTCTAGATTCGTACTCGTAGTTTGTAACTGGAGTGAGAATAGAAGAAGATGGAAGTAATATATAATTTCCAACTCCTTCATCATAATATTCGTAGTAGTATGAGTTTCCTCCAGTTCCTACTTTAAACAATACTTCTTCTGCTTCACTTGTGCTTAGTGTTGGGCTTGCAACTGTTGGTGCTGAAGATAATGTATAAGTGAATGCTCTGCATATTTCATCATTAAATGGAACCACCGCACTTGTAACTATAAATCTTCCATTGTACTCATTCTCAGATACATTTGAAACGACTACTTCAGATCCAACATTAATTCCTTTAATTCCATTCTTTAATGTGACATTTACTGTAGTTGAAGGTACTAAACCATTTCCAGAAAAGATCTGAGATATTTTTGAGTTGTTTATCTCAACAAAGTTTCCATTCGTTTTCCAAGTGTTTGGCATTCTAGTTCCAGCAGGAAGTAGTGTTGTTCCTGCTGAGTTTTTAACTTCTACAGTTTCGTAATGATGAATGCCATTATAGAGAGTATTATAATCACCATATCTTTCAAGTAGAACTTTATCAAAAACTGCTTGAGGTAAAGGCCACTCTGTTTGGATATTGAGAATATTATTTGAAATAAGAATTACCCAATCAAGTGTTTCATCATTATATAATTTGTATGCAACATTATCTGGTCTTTCATCACCAACGATTTTATACTTCGTGAAGAAATTTAAGTTACCAAAAATATCATCACGAAGTTTTCCTTTCTTAAAAAGATTTTTTACTGGAATATAATCAGAGATTGCTTTATTATCAGCAGTTCTACTGACATATTCGAAGTTTGGAACTTGTCTAAAGTATGATGCCATTTTAGTAACCTATCGATTCTTTACCCAACTTGTCATAATCATCATTATAGATTGGGTCAAGTTCTTGGAATTGCATTGATAGTGCATATAAAGTCATTGCACCATTGTCATAAGTTGAATAATTACCTGCCGGAGTATAATCAACGGAAAAATTAATCAAAGCACATTCTTTTATTTTATTTAAGTATGGGTGGTCATTACTTTTATATTTGTACTTTATATCAAAAGTATTTGGAGATTTCAAAAACAATCCAGTACTTGCTCTTTGAACTGACATTCCTTGTTTGAAGAATCTGATAATTCTTCTTATTGCTTGAGATTCGTCATCTTCTCTTGCTGACATTACAAAAGTAAATGAGAATTGTCTTAAAGATGGACTATCAAATAATAATTCTAAATTTGGATTCTGAATTGCTCCAGTTGTTTTTGTGAGGAAGTTTTTATTTGTACTTGCATATCCTAATGCAATAGAGGATTTCATAGAATCATTTGCTGCTTTATTTTGTAGAAGTTGTGCTCCCCCTTTTAATGCAGCTGCAACACCAGTTCCACCTGAACTAATTGCAGATGCCGCCGCAATTCCTTCCATTGCTTCAAGTGCAGTTATCGATTGTCCAGTCCAATTAACTGTATTGGAATCGGTTATTGAAGGTTGGATTGGTAATGTAATTGTTGCACCTCTACTCTTTACATCATCTCTATTTCTGTCTCCGAAAAAGTTTCCATTTGCAAAATCTGAAGTTCCTGTTTTCCTTGGAGCATGTTCAAGCATAGTAAATTGTATAATATCTTGCGTGCTCGTATCTAGAGTTAGTGGATATGTTACATTTTCATAATCACCAACTCCTCTAGACTTTGATTGAATTGCGCTCTGAAGTCCTCTTAATAACTCATCAGTTTTTTGCTGATCTTCAGTAGTGAATTCTTTAGGTACAGAACCATCAGTATTTGCTTCTTCAGTTACAGTAGCATCATTTTTAGTGCTTGGCGCTACTACTTTTTGTTCTTCTTTACTTAGTCCGCCAAGTGGTTTTGTTGTTGCTGAAACAATTTGTTGTTGGGTATTGTTTTTTAAAGCACCTGTTTGTAATGAATTCTTTGCGTCAGCACCTAAAATTTCTTTTCCGTTAGAATCTTTTAAATATGTCCAAGTTTTTCCACCGTCTGTTGTCGTAGCTGCTGGAACATAATTTCCCGGTGTAGCAGAGTAGTATAAAGTTGTTGTTCCCCCCGTTACTTTCCCACTTGAATCTCTAGTAACTTTTGTTGAAGTAGCTGTAAATATTGGTTTTGTATCTGCAGTAACTTTTCCAACTTTAGTTTGTATTGGTTTGCTATTGAATGCATCTAATGGTCCAACAAATGCCATCAGAAACCCTCCTCAATTCTAAGAGGACTAATCATCTCAATTTTTTGTAGAGTATGAGACATTATAGACTTTTTAGTTATTTAGTCCTGATTTTTCCATAAGGTAATGAACGAAGATAATCAATCTCATTTTGTCTGACATGATGAAGTGCCCCAGCAACTTCTTGCCAAGTATAATTCCTCATCATACCCCAGTGATAGTTAAATCCTCGGAAACCCCATCTTTGAATTTCGGTTACTGCAACTAAAGGATGTTCATCGTATTGAATATCTGGAGTTTTGGGAATGTATACGAAAGTATAATAGTTCCCTGGGTCTGGAACATATTCAATATCCCTGAATACTTCCATAATACTCATCATAATCAAGTCTGCATCTTCAGAACCATCAAGCTTTCTTTTGAGTTGGGATATTCTTGGTGATTGTCTCTGAACATCTTGTCCAAAACCTTGTGCCATTATCCGATACCTAGTTCGTTTTCTGTAATAATACGAAACTCAAGCATTCTATCAGCACACCATTCCTTTGCTGCTTTCCACTTTGCTTCATTCACAGCATAAGTTTTCACTTCGTTAATGAATGTTCTAGTTCTTTTTTTGCTTGTCTGAACTGGAGGCATCGTTTGTCTTTTTGGTTTGATTTCTATCACATACTTTTTAATGTCACCAGACTGCTCACGAACTTTGATAATAAAGTCTGGGAAGTATCTTCTAACTCTACTTGTAGTTGGGTCAAAGTATGGAATAAAGAACTCTTCAGAACCCCACTCTAAAATGTTTTCATTTAAGTCGCACCAACGACAAAATCTGCGTTCCCAACTACTACGGCAAATAATGTTGTTGGGGTCTCCCTTATATTTTTTTGGGTACTCAGGTTTATAACGACTCTTTATGCTTTCTGCCATTATACATAATATATCGGTAGAAGTATTTATAGATGGGAGCTCCAAGTCCTACAAAAAGATCTATTAGTGATATTAAAGATAAAATATTACAACCAGCATTAACTTCTCATTTTGAATGTTATTTTCCCCTGCCGCCAGGAGAAGGTTTTTCTAAGTTTTTAAGTTTTGGTAAGTTCCCATCGACCAATCTCTTAACAGAAAAATTAATATTGTCATGTTCCGAGGCAAGCCTTCCAGGTTCATCTCTTGCAACACATGAACTTAATAATGATTTCACTGGTGTTACTCAAAGACATGCATATAGAAGATTGTATGATGATAGAGCAGACTTTACTTTTTATGTTGACACCGAGTATACTCAAATTAGATTTTTTGAAACATGGTTAAGATTTATCACCAATGAACAAAATGCTGGATCAGATAAATTAAATTTAAATTACAGAGTAAAATATCCTAAGGATTATAAAACGACAATTTACATTAGTAAATTTGAAAAAGACTTGGGAATAGAACAAGCTTCCCAACATGCCAAAACAGGGACAAATAAAACATCGAAATCAAGTAAAGTTGTTTATAGTTTCTTCAATGCTTTTCCAATAAGTATTAATTCAATGCCAGTATCTTATGATAGTTCACAACTATTAAAATGCACAGTGTCTTTTACTTATGATAGATATATTTTAAGTGATGTATCTATTGCAGGTATTCAAGGTGAACCTTCACAATCATCTGCAGTTGGATCTCCGAGTGTTGTGCAAAATGCTTTTACTGGAAATGCATCTATAACTGGTGGAAATTATTTTAATACAGCAGTAAATCAAAACAACCGTCAGTTTAATATTGGTGCAGGAACTCAAGCAGAGTTAAATCAAATCAACTCTAACTCTGGTCTTGCCTAATAAATAAATTATCTGAAATTTCTATAGGTTATTATGCCATTACCAAAGATTTCTACGCCAACTTATGAACTTGAGTTGCCATCTACAGGACAAACAATCCAATACAGACCTTTCTTAGTAAAGGAAGAAAAACTTCTTTTAATTGCTTTGGAATCTGAGGATACTAAACAGATTACTACTGCAATTAAAACGGTCATTAAAAATTGTATTCAGACAAAAAATATTAAAGTTGAAAGTCTTCCAACTTTTGATATTGAATTTCTTTTCCTTAACATTCGTGGTAAATCTGTTGGGGAGGAAATTGAAGTCAATTTGATTTGCCCTGATGATGAAGACACTTCAGTTCCGGTCAAAATTCTTTTAGATGATATTAAAATTCAAAAGAATGATGAACATGATAAGAGAATTAAACTTGATGAGACATTAGTAATGGAGATGAAATATCCATCTCTTGAACAGTTCATTAAGAATAATTTTGATTTTGCATCCAATAATACGATGGAGCAATCATTTGATCTGGTTGCGTCATGTATTGATAAAATTTATAATGAAGAAGAAGTGTGGAGTGCTTCTGATGTAACTAAGAAAGAACTTCTTGAATTCTTAGAGCAGATGAACTCATCTCAGTTCAAAGAGATTGAAAAGTTCTTTGAAACAATGCCTAAACTTTCCCATAAAGTGAAAGTTAAGAATCCAAATACTGGTGTTGAAAGTGAAGTAGTTCTGGAGGGACTCTCAAGTTTTTTCGGATAGGAATGATCCATATGGATCTTGAGAATTACTTTAACTTAAATTTTTCTTTGATGCAGTATCATAAATACTCATTGACTGAGATTGAAAATATGATGCCGTGGGAGAGGGACATTTATGTTTCTCTATTAAAAAATCATATAGAAGAAGAAGAACTTAAGCAGAAACAGAATGGCGGTTGGTAACGAACAAATTGATGAAAGGATCCTCCGACTTATTGGGTTGGAGGATGTGTTCGATATCGACTATGATACATATATTACTCTTCTTAAGGAAGCAATGGTAAAGGGCAGAATGTCCAATACCAAAATTCCTACAGAAGAAATTGAGTTAGTTACGGATGAATATAAAAGATTAAAGAGTAAGAAAGGTAAAGGTAGATTTACCGTAAAGAAAAAGAGTCCAATTACTGCAGATAAACTCGGAATTGGAAAGTCTTTTAAAATATCTCAAAAGCAATTAGCACTTCCAGCAGCAATCGCACCAAAGGATTCTGGAGATGATACTGAAGTTTTAAAAAATATTGATGATTTATTAAAAGACATTCGTGACAATTTAACGGGACTAAATGATGCTGCAAAAGAGAAAAGTAAACTAGATCAAAAAGAAAGAGAGAATAGAAAGAGAAGGGAAAGAGAAGATAAGTTAGAGAAAAAACCTTTTGAAGGGATAAAGAAAGTTGCAGATACAATCATTGCTCCAGTAAAGTCTTTGTTTGAAAGGCTATTTGATTTTATTGGGAAAGTAATCCTAGGAAGAATCTTATTCAAGATTGTAGAATGGTTTGGCAATCCACAGAACCAAGATAAAATTAAGAGTATTGTTAGATTCTTAAAAGATTGGTGGCCTGCTTTACTTGGAACTTATATATTATTTGGAACTAAATTTGGAAAATTTGTAAGGACAATTAGTAGAATTGTTATTCGTTCCATACCAATGCTTTTGAAAGCAACGAAGAATTTGCTTAAGTTTATTGGTAGGAATAAAGTTGGAGCAGCAGTGGCATTAGGTGCTGCAGCAGTTGGAACTGGTGCAATGATGCTTGCGGGAGGTGATGATGAAAAAGAACCAAATATTCAACCCCAACAGCAACTTTATGGTGGTGGATTAGTATTCCCAAGGTTACTTCCAAGACAGCAGTTCAACAACGGTGGTCAAGTCAGAGGACCTGGTGGAGTTGATAAAGTCCCAGCATGGTTAACGAATGGTGAGTTTGTTGTTTCCAAAGGTGCCGTTGATAAGTATGGAGTTGGATTTTTCGAGTCATTGAATTCGGCAGGTGGTGGAACTAATGAACCCACTGTGGTTGATAATGAGATGTATGCTGCGGGTGGTGGTTATGTTGGAGATAAACCAAAAGAATCTGAATTAAAATCTGAGTCTAAATCTGGTTTATTGAAACCCGGACCAAAAATTTCTACTGGAGTATCTGATTCTGATGTAAGAAAGGAATGGAATAATGTCTTCAATAACATAGACCATCCGTTATACTACAAAGCAGTATCTGATCCATCATACAACTACGCACAGTTTAAAAAAGATTTTCTTTCAAAACAATCTGGAAAACCAAAGTCATCATACAAACCTTATATTTCCAGATTTGCTGGTGCAAGAGATGCTGCACATGAGAGAGCAAAAAAAATTCGACCATCAAGACCATATGTAAATCCATTTTCGCCTGGTGGAATGTTTGGTGGACCTAGAATGCAAGCACGAACTGATTACGCTGCAGGAAAAGGTAAGTATTATTCATCTTCAGATCAAAAGACTTATGGGAATTATAATGATGCAATGGCAGCAAGAAACTCCAGACTAACTTCACTTGCATCACAACAACGATTAAATAAATTAAGTTCTCAAGGTGCTGGACCAAGAACTGGTAAAGGAATAAGATATACTACAGAAGCAAAAGCACAAACAAGAGAAGATATCAAACGAGGTGGTACTTGGGGACAAATTTCTAGAGGATGGATGAATTTGTTTGGATCAAATAAAGACAGAGCAAATATTGCAGCACAAGATAAAGCATCACAAGCAAGAGTAAAACAAGCAGGTGCTGCTTCTATTGGTAGATATTATTCTTCTTCTGATGGCAAATACTATAAGGATTATGCTGCGGCAAAATTAGCTCACGAGCAAAGAAAAAAATCTGGCGTAAAACCACCACCACCAAAATCAAAACCAAAACCACAAGTTGCTGGTGGTGGAATGGGTGGTGGAAGGGGAAGTGGTGCTAAACCTTCAACATCCAATGTACCTTCAGGAAGTGCAGCAATGCCAGGTGGAACTCGTAGAGTAGAAGCAAGTCTGGGAGTTAAGAAGAAATAATGGCTATCAACGCATCCAAGTTATTACCTGCTGCTAAAAAGTCTAGTTCAGCAATCGTAAAGGCAGATAAGTTCTTAGCACCTAAAAAAATTGATAATGGAAGTTCTGGAATAATAAAGTCCACATCATCGAGTAAGGTATTCTACAGTATAAAGAAAAAAGTAATTGATGTTGATAAACTTTTAGGTGCTCTAGTATTACAGAATAAAAAAGAAAATGCTATTGTAAAAAAGCAATTAGAGGATGATAAGAGAGGAAAGACAGAAGAGAAACTAGA
>Ga0129333_10006580_pt1 | contig 10983 bp, 14 predicted proteins | sample CPB6_08_DNA_FD_94474 | JGI IMG/M metagenome (GOLD analysis project Ga0129333, IMG submission 94474) | Freshwater to marine salinity gradient microbial communities from Chesapeake Bay, USA - CPBay_Sum_0.6_0.8_DNA | ecosystem: Environmental > Aquatic > Marine > Coastal | place: USA: Chesapeake...
CCACACGCAGGAAGGTTGACAGAAAAGGATTATAATTTTGTAGCTCCCTTACTCGAAGCACAAGATTATCTAGATAAAGTAGAAATATGGAATGGGCAGCAGGACGATTGGCCTATTCTGTTAGATCATTGGAAGTTTCATATTGGGGAAAAATGGCAGGGCAATCAAACAGAATGCTATGCGTTGGCTCTAGGATGGGATATAAATGATCCAGAAATCAGCAAAAAGCTAAATCACGAAGCATGGTTAACTCCGGTTGAGCCTTTGCATGTTCCAGGAAGGTATATAGCAGTTCACAGAGCCGAAAGATACAACTATAATGGTCAACCCAGCGAAGATTGGTATTCATATATAGATAGAGGTCTAGGTGATTTAGGATTTTTCTTAGGGACAGAACGTGAGCATCAAGAATTTGAAAACATGTTTAAGATCAAAATTCATCATCAGAAAGTAACTGATCTATTAGAAATGGCCAGATATATTCAAGGAGCTGAGCTAATGGTTGCTAACCAAAGCGTTCATGTTTCTATTGCGATTGGTTTAGGTAAATCTTATAGATTGGAAATTAGAAAAGACTATGAACATACAGAAACTAGAAAAGGTTACGGAGATAACTGGTTTCCTAGAATCAACGGTTATTATTTTTAAGGAAAAAAATGTTTGCACTTTTTACCATGCATGACGAGAATTACGAGGCGTTGGCCAAGTATACTTGGGATCAAAATAAAGTAATTTACGCTAACCTACATGGTTACGGACATTTCAAAAAACCATTCACAGGGGCATTTGATAAAATTAGGTTTACCAAAGAGCTACTAGAAACTCATCCAGAGTATGAGTGGTTTTGGTGGACAGGATGTGATTCTATGATCACTAATATGAGTATTAGGATTGAAGATAGAGTTCTCAGTCAATATCATTTTATTATCTCAGTAGATGTTAATGGCATTAACAGTGATAGTTTCCTAATCCGAAATACCCCACAAGGTAGAGCCATTATTGATGATGTGCTTTCATATGAAGAAGAGGCTATGAAGCATTGGGATCAAGACCAGCGTGGTATATGCCTAGCACTAGAACTGCCCTGGACTGCTGATCCAACTTGGCCTCCACCTGGACCTATTGAGCTCAGTGACAAGTATAAAGATATTGTCAAAATCGTTGCTCAAAAATACATGAACTCTTATAATTATGACTTTTATAGGCAATATGCAGATCGCCGTGACAAGTCAGGTGTAAATGGAAACTGGAGTTACGGTGATTGGGTAATTCATTGGCCTGCTCTAACCTTAGAACACCGCATTCAATGTTTTAATGCCTATCAACAATTTGTAATCAGATAAATCATGGAACATATTTTAAATCAAATTAAAACTTTTATTACAGATAAACACGCTAATAAGGAATGGGTAGCCGGGCGTGATTTTGTAAACTATGCAGGTCCCTATTTCGATCATAACGAATTTGTAGCTGCGGCAGAAAGTCTGCTTAATGGTTGGTTAGTGATGGGCACAAAGTGTCTAAGTTTCGAACGTAAGTTTCCTAAACAATTTGGCAAACAATATGGCATAGTTACTAATTCTGGATCTAGCAGCAATTTGCTAATGATGGCCAGTTTAACCAGTAAACGTGGTTATAATTTGCCTAAAGGCACCAAGGTGTTAATGCCGATTGCAGGATTTCCTACTACATTAAATCCAACTCTACAAGTAGGATTTCAGCCAGTTTTTGTAGACATTGAGTTAGACACATTAAATTTAAACGTGTCACAAGTTGAAGAAGTCTTATTTAACAACCCGGACATTCGTGTTATTACATTTGCTCATGTATTAGGTAATCCGCCCAATATGGATAAGCTAATGGAATTAGTTAAAAAATATGACCTGCTATTATTAGAGGATTGTTGCGATGCATTGGGCTCAACCTACAAAGAAAAACCTCTTGGCTCATTTGGTATTATGGCTTCCTGTAGTTTCTATCCTGCTCATCACATGACTATGGGAGAAGGTGGATACGTTGCCTGTAACACATATGAGCAGGAAGTTATTCTTAGGTCACTTAGAGAATGGGGACGAGGATGCTACTGTGTAGGTCCAGAAGCTAATAAGCTCAAATGTGGAACTTGTGGGAAAAGATTCGATGAATGGATTCCCACTATGCCAGGAGAAATATTTGATCATAAGTATGTCTATGATGAGATTGGCTACAATCTAAAACCGATTGAAGTTCAAGGTGCTATGGGTCTAGAGCAATTAAAGAAACTAGATACTATTCATTCTCTACGTCGTCGTAATTATAGCCTGTTATTTGACATCTATAAAGATTATGAAGAATTCTTTATCTTACCTAAAGCTACAGAAGGTAGTGACCCTAGTTGGTTTGCCTTTCCATTGACCATTAAACAAGGTGCTCCATTTAGCCGCAATGATATTGTAGACTATCTAGAAGAAAACCTTATTCAAACTAGGCCTTACTTTGCAGGTAACATCATGTTACAGCCTGCTTACAGTCATATTATGGATCCGGAAATAGCTAAAAAGAATTATCCAATGGCTACTTTGGCTATGACTAACACCTTTTTTCATGGCACTAGTCCAGTGATTACACCGGAACAAATTAGCTATATCGGTGATAAGGTTAGAAGTTTTTTAAGTTTATATATCTAAAAGGAATTTTATGAAAGATCTTGTGTATCTAAATGAACATGGTTGGTATTGGCCAAAAGAAGATGCTCGTGGACAAGGAGGAGCATGGTTTGACCTAGCAGGTGAATTTGCAGAAACACCTGAAAAGATTGCAGCAGTTGTTAATCAACATAGAGTGATTGTTCAGGCAGGAGCTAATTGCGGTCTTTATGTTAAACGATTTGCTAGGCTTTTTAAACACGTTTATACTTTTGAGCCCGATCCTGTAAATTTTTATTGCCTTAATCTCAATGTAACAGAACCTAATGTATACAAATATCAAGCTGCCCTAGGGTTTCACAGAGAACGAATAGCCGTAGGTAATCATATGCCGTTTAATGTTGGAGCAAAACATGTAGAGCCTGGTGGAACTATTCCCACACTTAGGATAGATGATCTAGGATTAAATGAGTGTGATGTGATTCAGTTAGATGTTGAAGGATTCGAACTTCATGCTTTACATGGTGCTGAACAGACAATCCGTGAATGCCGTCCTACTATAATATTAGAATTTGGATGGGAGCACAGATATGGAGTTACTAAAGAAGATGTAGAACTATATCTAAAAGCATTAGATTATCATTTAGAAGGTCCACTAAAAGGTGCTCAGGCAGATTTAATTTATAGGCCAAATTAATATGAATAATCATAATACAGTAATTGTTCGTAAGCCCTGGGGATATGAATATCTAGCCTATAAAAATGATGTAATGAGTTTATGGCTATTGCATATTAACAAGGGTGAAAAGACCAGTATGCATTGCCATCCAACTAAAACTACTGGACTAATTATTGCAGGTGGTTGTGCAGAAATTAACTTTATATCAGATAGTAAGATACTTCGTGCTCCAAATAAGCAAATGATAAGACGTGGATTATTTCATCAAACGTGTGCCCTTACTGATGTAGTATTATTAGAAGCAGAAACACCTGTAGATAAAAATGACCTAGTAAGACTACAGGATAGCTATGGTAGAACTAATCAAGGTTACGAAAGTCTAGAGTTTGAGCTACCTAAGACTGAAAGTTGCATTTGGATCACTGATCCAGAGCATGATAATGTTGATAGATATGAAGTCGGTGACAGTATCTTATATGTGTTAAACGCTACTGACGATGTGCTAGACGAATTCAATGATAATGATCTTGTTATGGTCCTAAAAGGTGGCCTAATGAAAGATGTGAACAAGAGAGAGCATGATGTTGTTATCCCTGGAGATGTCGGACTAGTAAAAGTAGTAAAAAGAGTAGCTAAGGAAATGGATGGGTTCAGACCAGAAACTGTCTTAATGTTTGTAAAAGAAATCAAATATAACCAATGTTAATATGAGAATATCAGACTATATTGCACAATTTTTTAAAGACAAGGGTGTTGATCTAGCCTTTGCTATAACTGGATCAGGAAGCATACGTCTAATTGAAAGCTTCGAACAAGCCGGTGTTTCTTATGTTTGCCCTCACCAGGAGCAAGCAGGAATTATGGCTTCCTTAATAAGGATGAGGGCTTCGGGAAATCCTGCGGTAATGATGGTAACTGGCGGACCTGGGGCTAGTAATACTCTAATTGGATTAGCAGATGCACACCTTGATAGCATGCCATTGTTTATTCTTGCTGGTCAAGAAAACCTGGAATATGTTCATCCCGCCAACGAAATGCGTGGGAAAGGTGTTCAAGGACTTGACATGGTAGATATTACCAAAACTGTAACCAAGTTTGGTCATTGTCTAACTGATCCTAAAAATATTAAATGGATGTTAGAAAAGGCATACCATCTTGCTTATTCCGGAAGACCTGGACCTGTTTGGCTTGAGATTCCGCAAAATCTTCAACATGCTCAAATCAACCCAGATGAATTGGTTGGTTTTATACCGGATTCAGAATCAGATATTGATCTAACAACTGTAGTTAATTCAGTGATTGATTTAATTAAACAAGCTGAACGACCTTTGCTTTGGATAGGACACGGTGTTAGAATCGCTAATGGGATTGAAGCATTAGAACGTGTTCAAACTAAAATTAATATGCCTTCGTTAGTTTCATGGCAGGCAGCAGACATATTATGTGATGATGATCCAAACTTTGTAGGTCGTGCCGGAACTTACGGACAAAGGTTTGCTAATCTAGCTCTACAAAATTGCGACCTTTTAATTACTGTAGGAACAAGATTGGCCTTGCCTCAACGAGGGTTTAATGATCTTGCTTTTAGCAGAGCAAGCAAAAAAGTTATTGTTGATATTGATCCTATTGAGTTAAACAAATATAAGTTTAATGTTGATATTCCAGTATTAGCAGATGCAGGAAAATTCTTAGAAGCATTAGACGAAGCTTTAATAGAGGATATTGATACTAGTTGGACAGCCTGGAGATCTAAAATATCTCATTGGCAGCAAAAGTATCCTATGGCAGTTGAACCAACTGACCTAGATGCTGAAGGAATTAATAGCTATTGGTTTATTAATGTCTTAAGTCAGAGCTTACATAGAAGTTATAATATTATCACAGATATGGGAACGTCATTGACCTGCACCCATGCTGGAATAAAGCTTCAAAAAGGGCAACGATTAATGACTAGCACTGGGCTAGGCGAAATGGGATTCGGCCTTCCTGGAGCAATTGGGGCTGCATTATATTCTGAAGGTCGGCGGAGCACAATACTCATTGCAGGCGAAGGAAGCTTTATGATGAATCTTCAAGAGCTTCAAACAATGAAAGAGCAAAACCTTGATATCAAAATATTCTTATTGAATAACAATGGGTATCTAACGATCAAGCATACGCATAATGCTATCTATCAAAGTGCAGGTGCAGCAGGTGCATGTGGACCGAGTTCTGGTGTAACATTTCCTGACTTTAAAAAGGTAATTGAAGCATTTGGGTTTGAGTTTAGGTCAAAGTCGACTGCTAGAAATTTGGAAGAATTTATCCGTGAGATTTTAAATCATAATGGACCGATTGTGGCAGAAATTAAAATGCCGGAATTTCAAGAGCTTATCCCTAAGAGCGCAGTTAAGACTAGACCAGATGGCACAATGTATAGTAGCCCTCTAGAAGATTTATATCCTTTCTTGACCAAAGAAGAGCTTGAATCTGAAATGATAATTCCATTAATGGAGAACTAGGATGACAAAAACAAGATTTGGGTTTTTTGTAAAATGCCCTTCTATGGAAATGATAGAAGCTATGGGCATAGCAGGTTGTGATTTCGCTGTTGTAGATATGGAGCATACACCTCTTAGTCCTAGAGATTTATATCCTTTACTATTAGCAGCAGAACGTAGAAATTTAGAAATGATTGTAAGGATACCACAAGGAAGTGAGCCATACTTTAAATGGTGCAGAGACTTAAATGTCTCTGCAATTCAAGTGCCACATATCCAATCAGCTGCTGATGTTAATGCAGCTATTAACTCTACAATGTTTGCACCTGTAGGTAATAGAGGTTTATGCAGATTTGTTCGAGCTAGTAACTTTTCTAGACTCAATAAAGATCAGTATCTTGAATATGCTAATTCGTATAATAAACTGATCTTGCAGCTAGAAGGAACTGAAGCTGTTAAGAACATTGATGAAATAATTTCAGCTATTCCTAGCAATGTTAGTTTATTTGTAGGACCATATGATCTAAGTCAAAGTATGGGTAAACCTGGGGAAATATGGGACCCAGAAGTTCAAAATGCTATGAATATGATTATAGATAAATGTCAAAATGCTAGCATTCCTATCGGAACATTCACTGATACTATTGAAGGCCTTCAAAAATGGCGTCAGCGAGGGATTGATTTTATTCAATATGCTTCAGATCTTAATTTGTTTATTAATGCAGCAAGGTCTTTAATATCATCGTCCGGATATCCGATAGGCTACTAAATGAGTAAAGTTTTAATCACAGGAGCCAATGGTTTTATTGGTCACTATCTTGTTGACGAATTTATTAAGGATCATCAGGTAGTATGTTTGCTTAGACCGAATACACGAAATTTGATAAGACTTGAACCTTATCAAGATAGAATAAAAATAATTTATCATGACATTAGAGAGCCAGCAGATCATTTAGCTGACCAGCTTTCTGATACAGATTTAATACTACATGCAGCAGGTAATGCCAGTGCAGAAAGCTCTATAAAAGATCCCCTAAGTGTCATTACAGACAATGTTATTGGAACTACTAATCTTTTAAATTTAGCGAGACTACTTCCTTTAAGAAGATTCTTTTATTATAGTGCGGGTGAGGTTTTTGGTCCGGTTAGCTCTAACTCTGATTCAAAAGAAACTGATAGATATAATTCAGTTAGTCCGTATGCTGCCTCAAAAGCCAGCGGGGAAGAAATTTGTATTGCTTATTCAAGCACATTTCATGTGCCTATTAGCATAACACACATAACAAATACATTCGGTCAACGATCACAAAGTAATAGATTTCCTGTTAGCACAATTAGAAAAGTCTTAGCCGGTGAACCTTTGGTTATACATAAAGGACAAGATGGATCAATTAGTGGAAGAAGGTGGTTTCACGCTCAAGATGTTGCCCTACACACACGTTTCATTTTAGAGCACCAAAAAACATTATGCGAAAAATGGAATAGTTCAGGATTGACCTACTACACTAATTTAGAATTTGCTAATCTTATTGCACTAGCATTAGATAAAGAATTAGTTTATAATTTTGACACTAATGTAAGAGTTGGGAATGAACCCAAGTTTTCCCCAAGTCCTGCCAAATTAGTTGAACATGGCTGGCAGGAGCCGTTAAATATGTTTCAAAGAATACAAGAAACTGTTCATTGGTATGTTGAAAATACCGAATGGTTAGCTTGTTAGGAGATAAAATGACTGTTTATGATTGCACACAATTTTTTCAAGAAAACGATGTATATGAAATTCGATTAAATCAACACTGGGATTTTGTTGATAAATTTATTGTTGTAGAAGCTGGAGAAACACACACAGGTAGAACTAAGCCTTTGAGATTCGATCATGAAAGGTTTGCTCCATACAAAGAGAAATTACATTATGTAAGCTTTGACAATTTTCAAGATGCTATTAACAAATACCCTTGGTTGTTAGACAGTCATGCTACACGTAATAGAGATAACACAGATACTGATGATTGGATAAGAGATCTGTTCCAATTTAATTGGATATATAAAACTCTATTAGAATTAGATGCTAAGGATGATGATGTTGTTATTTTCAGCCCATGCGATGAAATTCTTAAAAAGGAAACAGTAGATACAGCTATTGGTTATTTTAATGATCCGAATTTCTCTCACCCGCAGGGTCTTCGTCCTATTGTTTTTTGTGATACATTCCTTTATATCTATAAAATAAATCTACAACATAAGTTAGACAACGGAGAATATGCTTGTAGCAGTATTACTCAATTCGCTAACTTTAAGAAATATCTACCAGGAACACTAAGAGAATTGTATTTTCAAATAAGAACACATCCGAACATTAAAAATGCAGGATGGCATTTTAGCTCGATTGATAATACTAATGGATACATGTTATTAGAAAAATATCGTAGTTGGGCACATTCAAAAGATGTTTTACCTAATCGTGATAAGACTAAATGGGAACTAGAGACCCCTGAAGAAGCTATTGAAAGAACAATGCAAGACTTTGGGTTCATTTTCAATCCAATTCCAATTACATATGAAACACACCCAAAATGGGTAGTAGACAATCAAGACAAGCTTCAAAGCATTATCTATAAAGGATAATTTTATGAAGAAAATTGTCTATGTTACTGGGTGTCTAGGGTTTATCGGATATCATGTAACTAAAAAATGTATTGAAAAGGGATGGTATGTTATTGGTGTAGACAAAATGACCTATGCCAGCAATCCACAATTTTTACCAGAATTAGAATCATTTGATAATTTTAAATTTATCAAAAGTGATATTAATGATCTAGAACGCCTTCTGGACTGTGACTATATTATTAACACTGCTGCTGAAACACATGTAGATAATAGTATCATGTCTAGTGATATTTTTCTTAAAAGTAATGTAAACGGTGTTCATCATCTATTAAGTTTGATTCAGCAAAAGCGTAGATTCATAATGCCAACTTTGCTACATTTTAGCACAGACGAAGTTTATGGTGATATTGAGCAAGGCTTTCACACAGAATCGGATCTATTAAAACCTAGCAACCCATATAGTGCTACCAAGGCTGCTGCTGATATGTTAGTATTAGCCTGGGCAAGAACTTTTGACATTCCTTATGTAATTGTAAGACCTACGAATAATTATGGTATAGGTCAATATGTTGAAAAACTTATTCCTAAAAGTATAAAGCATCTCACTATAGGTAGAAAAATTGATCTTCATGATAAGGGGACCCCTAGAAGAACTTGGCTACATGTTGATGATACAGCTCGTGCAATTTTGGCCATAATAGAAGCCGGTGTCAAAAACGAAATTTATAATATTTCTGGAAATTTTGAAGAATCAAATCTTACGGTAGTTAAAAAGATTTTGAAGTTATACGGTAATATAGGAAGCTATGAACAATATGTTCAAGATCTTAAAAGACCAGGCCAAGATGTTAGATATGCTATATCTGACGAAAAGCTAAAACAGCTAGGTTGGCAACCACACGCTGACTTTGATATTGAATTAGAACGTATTGTAGACTACTACAAAAATAACTTTATTTGGTAATTAACCATGTAGATTACACTGCTCCCAATTAACACTAAATATAATTGTTATTGGGAGCGGTAACATGGATTTCTTTAAATTAGTAGCAGATGTTGGATTCCCCATAGCGGCAGCACTGGCCGCTGGCTACTTTGTTTTCCTTACATTGAAATTTATTCTAGATGGTGTTACATCCAGTGTTAATGGCATGGCTGGAATTATCAAAGGACTTGATGCTAGGGTAAGCACAATGAACCATGATGTTCAACGTATTGATGTAAAAATAAGCCATGCGTTAGGATTGCAGCCTGACTATAACCGTATTAGTCGTGCTGAACAAAGTGATCAAAGGAGAGACTAATGAAAACCACTAAAGAGGTAATGGAACAACAGGCTAAAATTATTGCGGAACTGCGTAAAGATATGACAATAGATGAATTATACCAAGGGCAACTGGCTGTTACTAAAACTTTTTTAGAACGTATTCATGCCGCTCCAATGAACACTGTGTATCATTAAAGTATAAACTAATGACAATACAAGAACTAATACATGCTTTTGGAATTGGCATAGATGAAAATAAAAATCCAATAGAGTTTCGCTACCTGATGGAATTACTACGTCAATGGAAAATATAGCAGAATTAATTAATAAGTACGGCTTTCCTATAGTGTCAGCCGCAGGTATGGGATACTTTATTTTCTTTGTTTGGAAATGGGTAACAACTGTAGTCAAGCCTGTAATAGGTCAGGCCAACGGAACTTTAATTGCTCTAATAGATCGTATACGTATGTTAGATAATGATCTAATTAGGTTAAACCAAAAGGTAGAAGTTGTTCTACAATTACGTGGTAAAACCATTGATAAAGAACGTATTATTGCTGAACAAGAAATTAACGTAGATCCGTTTAAGAAAAAGCGAGAAGAAGATGCTGCTGCAAAGAAAGCCGCTGAAGAAGCAGATAAGCCAATAGGTGGTCCAAAAGGTCGTAAGGCCACAGCGCAGGAAATCAAAGACGCAGCCGGCGATGAATAAGTTATTATTAGGTCTTATATTCTTTTTAATTACAGGTTGCAGCACCATTCAAACTGGTGTAGATACTGTTAAGAAATATTGGCCTAGAGACCATGATCCTGTAATGTTTGATAAAGTGGTAGAAATACACATAGCCATAGAAAATTTGAATTGTGATCAACCTGATTATTCAGACCTTATACCAAAGACAATTAGATTAAGTAGATATGCTGAATTGCGCAATGATCCGCAGGCAGAAAATATAAAAGGCCTAGAAGCGCACATCATAAAACTTAAATCTAGCACCAATAAAATATTTTGTGAATTAGGTAAAAAGACAGCCCTACAGAGACTTGACGTAGCAATTAACGCATGGAGAAAGCGATGACAATGGGACACCCTTTAATACAAGAAATAAGCAATATAGAAGCAGCCTATCGCGGTGGGCAACTCAGTCTCGAAGAACGTAATTATCTTTTACAGGAAATCAAAGAAGTTCGTGCGGCACAAGAGTGCGCAGGCAATGAAGAAATGTTTAGATACATAGTGCAGGCTGTTCATATAGCAGCCAGCGTAGTTTAATGTGGATGATCATATGGACACTGATAGCCACACACATAACAATAATTTGCGTA
>Ga0129333_10006581_pt1 | contig 10982 bp, 8 predicted proteins | sample CPB6_08_DNA_FD_94474 | JGI IMG/M metagenome (GOLD analysis project Ga0129333, IMG submission 94474) | Freshwater to marine salinity gradient microbial communities from Chesapeake Bay, USA - CPBay_Sum_0.6_0.8_DNA | ecosystem: Environmental > Aquatic > Marine > Coastal | place: USA: Chesapeake Bay...
AAAATTAGCGAAAACTACACCATAACCAAAATAGAGTTTAGTAAAAGTTATACTATTTTAATGATTATAAATTTAGACATTATAGGCAAATTATGTCCTTTCCTAACTCACCTTGATCTAGGTAGAAATCATAGTTATTATTTTGGTTTAGAAAGATTTAAAACAAATCTACCAAAATGCAATGTAATACAATGCATGTTTAGTTATAATTGCAAAAGAGTAGAAGAAACAAGAAAATACACTTTTGGAACAACATATTATTATGAATGGGATTATATTCCATTAAATTTTGCATCTGAAAAATTAAGAGCAGATAGAGAAATAGTATTAAAATTAGTCGAACAAGATAATATTCCATTACAATTAAGATCGCTAAAGTCAGAACACAAAGTCTCTACGAAATCACCCTATAAAATTCGCGACTACGAAACAAAAGCTTTAAACAAACGCTTTCATCCTACAAAAAAATCTCAGTATAATACAAATGCCTTAAATCAACGCTATCAAAAAAAGTATTAACTATTCATTGTTCATTTATATAAATAAATGTAGTATTTAAGATATATAATACAATATATAGAACAAAAAAAGGTTGTAGTGGCTAACGACATCGTAAAACCAATCTGACTTACGTATTTTCAAACATTTTACTCAGCGATTCCTGTCATCAGAAATGATAACATTCTTAGCATGCTATATAGTTATTTCTAACTATATAGAAGTTCATTCTCAGTAAATGCAAGAGCTACAAACGCGTAAGTTTTCATGATCCGTCCGGAAAATGTCATTTTCTAGATTATTCAGCGATTCCTGTCATCATTTCTGATGACAATCTTAGCATGCTATATAGTTATTTCTAACTATACAGAAGATCTTTCTCAATAAATGCTAGAAGCGCAATGTACGTTTTCTAAACGAGTCGCATAGCCAATAATGTATTAAAACTAATGAGTTTTTGAAGATAAATAAATCTCAATTTTTTTTATAAAATGTTTCTTTCAGTAGGTTTTAAATACTTTATACCAAGTTTTTTAAATAACTCCTTTTCTGATGTAATATGTATTAATTCATTATTTTTATACAGTCCATATTCATTTAATTTGTAACCTAATTCTTTTGCTTTTTTCCTCATTATTCTATTTAATTCATAAGATCCAGTAAAATAAACTAGCGCTGTATATATTGATTCATAAGGTATTAATCTTATATCTATTCTTCTAATTACATTCTCCCATTTAGCAAAACCCATGTATTTTGTAACATTATTGTTAGTTATATTATCTACTATAAATTTATTTTTTGTTAATAATTTAACATAATCATTTAACATATTACTTTTTTTAACATCATCCATTGTTAATAATTGAGAATTATATAATAAAATATCAATATCACTAGAAAAGTCTAAACCTCTTCTATAAGATCCGCATATTATAATATTTGAATTAAATTGTTTTAAATAATCTTGTACATCATCTATATGTTGTCTAGGTATATTACCTTTAAATTTACCTACATATTTTAAACCTAATTTAATTTTATCATTAACTTCTATTTCTCCTTTCTTAACTTTTTTTATTAAATCATCTAATGATTTAATTTTATATTTTTGAATTAATTGATTTGCAATTGAGGGTCCTATACCAATTACTTCAGTTAAGTCACTTACAATATTATTATTTAAATAACTTAATGTACCCGTTTTAAGTATTTCATTAATTTTTTCGATTGATCCTTTACCGACACCTTTAATATCTTTTAATTCTTCTCCATTTTTGATTTCTTTAGGATACATATTAATTATTTTTATTAAATTAGTAATGGCATTGATTTTATAAATAATAGCTTTTTCAGATTTAATTTTTTCTAAATATTGTTTTAATACATCAATTATATTATTATTCATTTAATAATATATAATATATTATATAATTGATATAGATGATTTTCACCAATAAATATATTATTATAATTTGATTTTAAGTATAATTTATCAACTAAATTCTATATTAATTTTATAAAAAATAGTTTTTTTTAGATTTAATCTATTCTAAATATTAATTATATTATTATTTATTTAATAATATAATTAAAAATCAATTTATTTAATAATAAAAAATATTGAATTTTCAAAATATTAATTGATATATAAATTATAAGAAATATAAAATGACTGGTAATTTAATCTCTATTGAGAGATTAAAAGAGATTTCTGATATTAAAATTAAACATATTAAAAGACTTTTAAAAGTTGTACCAAAAGACAATAGTTTTCTTAATATGTTGCCTTGTGATATTCACAAAAAAATTATTAACGCTTATAAAAGTATAATGCCAAAATATGTTTTAAGAAATTGGTTTCCAAAAGAGGAAATAAATTGGAATGCTTTATCTAAAAATTCATTTGCTATTGAATTATTAAAAGAAAAAGTTCAAAGTGAAAAAAATATGACAAAAGAAGAATACAACAAATTAGAAAATAATAAAAAAATAAATTGGAAATATTTGTCTGCTAATGAATGCGCAATTGACATATTAAAACAATATGAAAAGGATATTGTTTGGTCTTATTTTTGTGATAATAAGAATCCTCGTGCTTTTGATATGATAAAGGATAGAATTGAATACGAAAAAATGGTACCGACAACTTCCGAAGAAGAAGAAGAAGAAGAATACATGTTTTATAGAATAGATTGGAATAGATTAGCTATTAATGAAAATCCTAAAATTATTGAATTAGTTAAAGAAAATATTAAAGAAATAGATTGGATATATTTAGCATCAAATCCGAATTCTGTGCAATTATTAGAAGAATATAATATAGAATTATATAGTATTGGTTTAGAAGAAAACCCAAATCCTATTGCTATTGAATTATTAAAAAAAAATCCTGAAAAAATATTTTGGAGATATTTATCATTAAATCCAAATGCTATTGAATTAATTAAAGAAAGAATTAAGTATGAACAAAATTTAAGTATTGAAGAGTATGATAATATTAGTGATAATAAAAAAATAAATTGGTATAATTTAACATTAAATTCAAATGCTATTGAATTATTAAAAAAAAATCCTAAAAAAATATTTTGGGATGTTTTATCATTAAATCCAAATGCTATTGAATTATTAAAAAAAAATCCTGAAAAAATATTTTGGAATGTTTTATCATTAAATCCAAATGCTATTGAATTAATTAAAGAAAGGATTGATTATGAAAAATCATTAAGTATTGATGAATACGAGAATTTAGAATGGAATAAGAGAATAGACTATGATTATTTATCTGAAAATACTGGCATATTTATGTTAGTATAAATATTTTGATAATATAAAGTCTTTATAAATTTTTATTTATAATATACAGTTTTTATAAATAAAATTTAGAATTATATTTGTTTATCAATTCAAATATAGTGTTTTGGATTTAATGATAAAACATTCCAAAATATTATTAAAAATCAACTAACAACACAAGTACAAAACAATAATAATATTTATGGATTAAATTATCTAATTAACAACTATTTTGTAATACTAAAAGAATTGTATATACAAATTTAATATAATTTTTTCATAAAAATAAAAAAAATGTATAAATTAATAATATATTAATAAATGAAATATTTAATATTATATAAAAGTAATACCATAGATAACCCAGTAATAGATGATTATACTATTACAGATAAAAACAGTACTTTAATTGATGCAAGTGACATATCAGCAGCAAAAAATATTTTAAAAAAATCATTAAATAAAAATAATATTAATCAAAAATTTGAAATTGTAGATTTAACTACTTCAAAAAAAAAATATTATGTTGTTAAAAAGAATAAAACTTAATGTTTTATTAATTTCTTAGTAATATAAAAATATTTTTTAAATTGTTTAATTTGTTTAGTACTATTATTTTTTTGTACTTTTATATCAATAATATCAATAATATCAATATTTTGATTAATTAGATTACTTAATTCATCAATACTATTATTTATTTGTACTTGTATAGATGGTTGTTGTATTGATCCTATTCCTGAAGATACTTCTGTTCCAGTCAATACTCCTGTTCCAGTCGATACTCCTGTTCCAGTCGATACTCCTGTTCCAGTCGATACTCCTGTTCCAGTCGGAGGTATAACTATTTCTTTTTGTGTTTGTTTTTTTTCTGTTATTTTTTTTATTTTATCTAAAAATTGTGGATAATCATCTTTGTATGGTGGTATAGGACAAACTGATTCTTCAAAATCTAAAGTTTTTTCAATATGGTCACAATTAGTTAATAATGGAAAAAAATCTAATAATTTTTCTAATTTTATTTTTATTTTATATCTTTCGTTTTGAAGATATAAATATTCTTCTTCTACTTTTTCTAATTCTTTTTCTATTTTTTCTTTTTCATCTATATTTTGTGTATTATTATATTGATTTTCTAATTTTTTTAATTTGTTATCATTATCATCATAATATTGTTTATTTATTTCATAAATTTGTTGTATGATTTCTTTATTTTTTTTATTAGGTACCAAACCATTAAAAATATATGGATGAGATGATATATTGTCGGGAACTTTATGATCAAAATATATAAGATATTTTTCTAATTCTTTATCATATTTTATTTGATAATAATTAAATATATTTTTAGCTTCTTCCTTTGTTAAATATTCACTTAATGGTAATATTTCAATATGATTAGTTATTATAAAATTTTTATATTGTTTTTCTTTAAAAACTTCTAATATTCTACTAATATTCTGTTTTTTCCGTTTAAAGACATATATGGAACAAATAACATTAACTTGATTCTTTTATTTACTGGTAATTTATTAAGTAATGAATAAATTGTATTTGATATTTGCGAACCACTATATATACAATCATCAACTAATAATACAATATCGTTATCTATTACTTCTTTAAAATCATATATTAATTTTATTTCTATATATATTTTTTTAAATATTTTTTCTATTAATAAATACATCCAGAAACTAGATTTATTTGTGTCTTTTTTATTCATATAAATAAATATAGGTCTATTATCTAGTTTATAATTAATAACTTCATTTAGATTTTTTTGTATTTGTTCAATAAATGTTTCATATGATATATGTATTATACTATTTAATAATTTTATTACAGCTTCTTTAGCGTCATCAGCTGTATGCTCTATAAATAATTGTTTGTTTATTTGATTAATTTTATAACTTAATGGTTCTGTCATTTATTAATATAAAAAATTGAAAAAATATTAAATTAAAGAAAAGATAATATTATAATTATATAACATCATGAGTATAAATTTTAATGTCTTATATTGGCATGAGAATGATGAAAATAATAAATATATTATTAGAATGTTCGGGAAAACAGATAATGGGAAAAGTGTATCTGTAAAAGTTACAGAATTTATACCTTATTTCTATGTCGAAATTCCTAATTATTGGGATGATAAAACTACAAAACAATTTATTAGTAAAGTTAAAGCTGAATGTGAGAGACAAGATAAAGGAAAATTTAATCATATTAAACATTTAATTAAAACTGAAACTAAAGATTTTCATAAATTTTATTATTATACAGAAAATAAATTATTTAAGTTTGTAAGATTTGTTTTTGATTGCAGTAGATCTATGAAAAGATTTGCAAAGTTATTTGATAATATAGAATTTTTACACTCACATGATACTAATATTAGAGAATATACTGTTTATGAAAGTAATATAGATCCATTTTTACGATTTATTCATATTAAAGATATTTGTGCAGCTGGATGGGTCGAAATAAATAAATACGAAGTTAATGACGAAGATATGTGTCAAACAGATATTAGTATTAAATGTTCATGGCAAAATGTAAATAGTATAAAAGATAAAGTAGAGATAGCACCTTTTAAAATTGCTTCTTTTGATATTGAATGTACTAGTGGTGATGGATCATTCCCACAAGCGAATCGTAATTCAGATAAGATTATTCAAATAGGAACAGTATTTGGAAGATATGGGATTAATGATATTTACAAAAAACATATTATTACATTAAAAAGCTGCGCACCTATAGAAGGTGTTGAAGTTGAAGCATATGAAACAGAAAAAGAAGTTTTGGAAGCTTGGCAGAGATTAATCGAAAGAGAGGACCCAGACATTATTACTGGATATAATATATTTTATTTTGATGAAAAATATATGTACGACCGAGCTAAATTGTTTAATTGTTATGATACATGTGGTAAATTATCAAAAATAATAGATAAGGTTTGTGATTGGAATGAATCAAAATTATCATCGTCAGCTTTAGGTGATAATATTTTAAGATATTTTAAAATGATAGGAAGAGTACAAATTGATTTAATGAAAGTCATTCAAAGAGATTATAAATTAGATTCATATAAATTAGATTCAGTCGCTGAATATTTTATTAAAGAACAAATTAATAAAATTATTACATTAGATGATAATCATTATAAGTTAATTACTAAAAATATAGTAAAAGAAGGTAATTATATTCGTATTGAAGAAAATGATGAATCGTTTGATGATAAATTTATTGTAACTGAAATTTTAGAGGATGGGTTTATTATTAATACTAAAGAAAAAATAGAATATAATAATAATTCAAAATTATTTTGGGGACTAGTTAAAGATGATATACAAGCTAAAGATATTTTTAGACTTCAGAAAGGTAATGCGTCTGATAGAGCTGAAATTGCAAAATATTGTATTCAAGATTGTGTATTAGTTTTGAAATTGTTATACAAATTAGAAATTATTACTAATAATATTAGTATGGCTAATGTTTGTAGTGTTCCTATTAGTTATATATTTTTAAGAGGCCAAGGAATTAAAAGTTTAAGCTTAGTTTCTAAAGAATGTAGAAAAAAACAATACTTAATTCCAACTATGAGAAAAAAAGAAGATGAAATAGAAAACGAAAGTTTTGAAGGAGCTATTGTTTTTGAACCAGAAATTGGTTTTCATAAATCACCTATTACAGTTTTAGATTTTAATTCTTTATATCCAAGCTCAATTATTTCTAAAAATGTATCTCATGAAACATTAAAACACCCATTATTAAATACTGAAGATATAAATAGAAAATTAAATTTTGATGGATTTTCTGATCCTAAAGTATATGAAAATGTTAAATATGACGATACAGTTTGCACATATGCAAAATATGATAAAGAGTTTGGTATTTTACCAAATATTTTACTAAAATTATTAGCTGAAAGAAAAACAACAAAAAAAATAATGGAAAAAGAAACTGATAATTTTAAAAAAAATATTTTAGATGGTAAGCAATTAGCTTTAAAAGTTACAGCTAATTCATTGTACGGTCAATTAGGTGCTTCAACAAGTCCTATATATTTAAAAAAATTAGCTGCATCTACAACAGCAATCGGTAGAAATATGTTAGAAACAGCTAGAGAATTTGTTGAAACAAGATTACCAGATATATTAGAAGAATTATATAAAGGTAAAGATATTGATACAATTCTTGATAAAGAATTAGAAGATAGACATAATACAAATTTTATAGAATTATTAATAAACACAGTTAATGAATTATATAAAGAACATATTATAAGACCAAAAGAAAATATTAAAAAAATAAAATTAAATGAATATGAATATAAATTACTTGATAAAAAATATATTATGAAATATAAAATATATTCTATTATTCCACCCTATATAAAAATAGGAAATAGAATTCGTTTTGAATATAAAGGAACATTTTATGACGATAGATTTACAATATTAAAAATTGAAAAAAATTATTTTGAAATAGGTGTTTTTGATGATTATACATATAATACAAAATATGAAGAATTTGATATTCAAGATTTAAAATGGGTTATGTGTATGATTATATATGGTGATACAGATTCTATTTTTATTAGAATGAATATTATAAATAATAATACAAAAGAACTAATTACTGATAAACAAAGTTTAAAATGGTCAATAAATTTGGGACAGATAGCATCTAAATTATTAAAAATAAATTTACCATATCCTCAAAATATGGAATATGAAAAAACTTTTTATCCGTTTTGTATATTAGCAAAAAAGAAATATGTAGGTAATAAATATGAAAATAATTATAATAAATTTAAACAAGCATGTATGGGAATTGTATTAAAAAGAAGAGATAATCCTCCTATTGTTAAAAAAATTATAGGTGGTATGCTTGATATTATGTTAAATATTATGGATAATGATCAAGTTATACAATATGTTAGAAATTCTATTGAAAATTTATTAGATGGAAAATTTTCAATTAGAAATTTTATCACAAGTAAAGCACTAAGAGATGGTTATAAATATAAAGATGGAGATATTGACCAATATGGAAAAGATATTACAAAAACAATATCTATTATTGATACTTTTAATAATATTCATACAGATGAAGCAAAAAAGAAAATAGCATTTGTTAAACAAGCACATGTACAATTAGCTGCTAGAATGGCTATTAGAGATCCTGGTAATAAACCACAATTAAATGATCGTATTCCGTATGTTGCTATTGAAGTACAATCAGAAAAAAAATTATTACAAGGTGATGTTATTGAACATCCTGAATATATTATAAAAAATAATTTAAAAATAGATTATCTATTTTATCTTACAAACCAAATAATGAATCCTAGTATTCAATTTTTAAAATTAATTGTTGATGAACCAGATAAAATATTTAAAGAATATTGTGATAAAATTAAAAAAAATAAAGAATTAGCTTTTAATGAAAAAAAATTAAATGAATGTATATCAAATATGGTCAATAATTATGGGTTTACTGTTAATAGTAATATCAACAGTGAAGATTGGGATATTAATATTGATGGTTTAATAAATCAAGTAAAAAATAATTCTACTACTGAAAAAGCAAAACAAAAAAAGAAAAAAAAATAATTAAAATTATATAGTTATTTTTTACTTTTTTTTATTTTTTTTCATATTTTTAGGACTAAAACTTATTAAATTAATATCATCTGTATGTAAACTATAATCTGAAGACATCATATAAGGTGTTATAGAAGCTTTTGATGATGATATTATTATAGAGGATAATGAATCTGCATTATAATCACTTTTTTTTTTATTATCTTTTGTTTTTTTATCATCTGATGATTTATCTTCTGAATCAGATGAATCATCGTCATCATCGTCATCATCATCGTCATCTTCATCATCATCATCGTCAACGTCGTCATCTTCGTCATCTTCGTCATCTTCAGATCCTAAAACATTTATATTATCTATTTTATTAACAGATCTTTTAGTTTTTTCTTTTGTTTCAAATAATTTATCTGATTCATCTTCTTCATCAGATGAAGACGAATCGTCATCTTCTTCGTCGGTTAAATTATCATCATTGATTTTAGAATTACCATTTAGTCTTTTTGATTTTATTTTTAATTTTATAGAAGATGAGTTTTCTTCAATAGACGAAGAAGAATCAGAAGAAGAATCGTCTTCATCTGATGAAGAAGATGAATCAGACGAATTATTTTTTCTTCTTCCTCCATTTTGTTCTTTTTCTTCTTCTTCAGAATCAGTATTTGTAACTCCTTCGTCTTCGCCTTCGCCTTCGCCTTCGCCTTTGCCTTCTTCTTTTTTAGGATCAGTAACATCATCGTCATCAGTAACATCATATTCATCTTCATTACTTTCTCCTCCTTGTTGATTTCCATTTACATATAATCTAAGACGATTAAGAATATCTTGTTGTGTTATAGTATCATTATCAATATAGCCACCATTATTAATTCCTTTCATGAACGAGTCTTGTAAAATATTATTAATATCTCCACCTGTTAAATTGTTATTTAGTTTATTTTCAACATAATCTAAAAACTCTTCAGTACTAGCATTTGTGTTTAATTCTACATTACCACCTGTTAATTGATTTAAATGTTTTGCTGTATTATTTAAAAATACAGAAGTATCCGAATCAGATACAGATACTTCTGTATTTTCAAATCTGGATATATCATTATTTATAAAGTTTGAAACTTCATAATGTGTTCTTTTTTTTAAATCTGTTTGATTACCTCCTTCTTGAATATTATTATATTGTGTATCAAAAGATGTTGAAGAATTCATAATTGAATTTTTAGTTACAGATATTGATTGAGAATCGAAAATATTATTTTGGTTTAAACTATTATTTTTTTTTAATAAATATTTTTGTAATGTTTGCATAATTAAATATATTAATAATATAAGAAATTTTTTTTAATAATATAAATTTTTTAAATACTATATTATATTAATGATATTTATTATTATAATATTGATATTAACAATAATATACAATTATTATATTAAGTGTTTGCAAAATATAGATTTATTAATAATTGAAGGTATAGATGGTAATAATTATTATGTAAGAAATGATGATAATAAAGACGAAGCTGTTAAAATATTATCTGAATTAAGAGAAAATTTAAAAAAATTAATTAATTTTATTGAAGAAAATTCTACAAATGATAAAGAATATTATATTTATAAAAATAATATTAACTCTATAAAAAATAAAATAGATGAAGTTATTATTAAAGAAACACCATCAAATTCAAGTTATACAAGTTATAGTGTAAATAAAGGAGAGGAATTATATTTATGTATTAGAAGTAAACAAACAAATAAAATACATGATATTAATGATTTATTATATGTAGCAATTCATGAAATTGCACATATAGGTTGTCCAGAAATAGGACATACTGATTTATTTTTTAAAATAAATTTATATTTATTAAAAAAAGCTATTGAATTTAATTTATATAAATATGATAATTATAATAATAACCCGCGAGAATATTGTGGTATTAAATTAAATAATACTTTATTAAATTAATATTATATTTTAATACTTTATTAAATTAATATTATATTTTAATACTTTATTAAATTAATATTATATTTTAATACTTTATTAAATTAATATTATATTTTAATACTTTATTAAAT